>OHCL01000001.1_pt1 | contig 153979 bp, 118 predicted proteins | sample 1577591 | NCBI WGS metagenome assembly OHCL01 (sample SAMEA3879549, study PRJEB24766) | human gut metagenome | biome: human-associated habitat; feature: feces | place: USA | collected 1985/1987
TCATTCAAATTGAACATGACTTTTTGGACACAAAGTTCGCCACATATTGGGGAACGTACAAGACGGTGGGTTTCGGATGGTTACCATGCTTTGGGGAGATTCTTAATACCCACCAAATCTCAAATTGCTTTGGCACGCTATTTGCTGATTAGAAATCAAAACATTTAAAACAATTCATATCATGCAAAAAGGTAATATTGATATAACCACTGAAAACATTTTCCCGGTTATCAAGAAGTTCCTCTATAGTGACCACGAAATCTTTCTTCGTGAAATCGTGTCAAATGCTGTTGATGCTACGCAGAAACTAAAAACCTATTCTTCAAAAGGTGATTTCAAGGGAGAAATGGGTGATCTGACCATTCGTATCGCTGTCAACAAAGATGCCAAAACGATAACCATTAGCGACCGCGGTATCGGTATGACCGCAGAGGAAATTGATAAATACATCAACCAAATCGCATTTTCCGGGGCCAACGACTTCCTTGAAAAATACAAGAACGACGCTAATGCCATCATCGGCCATTTCGGCTTAGGCTTCTATTCTTCGTTCATGGTGGCAGATAAGGTTGAAATCATCACAAAGAGTTATCGCGAAGATGCCAAGGCCGTAAAATGGTCTTGCGATGGAAGTCCTGCTTTTGAAATTGATGAATGTGACAAGGCGGAACGAGGAACAGACATCGTGCTCCACGTGTCTGAAGATTGCAAGGAATTTCTCGAAAACAGCAAGATCAACGAACTGCTCCAGAAGTATTGCCGCTTCCTTCCTGTCCCCGTTGCCTTCGGTAAGAAAACGGAATGGAAAGACGGCAAGCAGGTTGAAACGGAAGAAGACAATATTGTAAATGACACTAATCCGCTATGGATGCAGACGCCTTCAACGCTCAAAGATGAAGACTACAAGAGTTTCTATCGCAAACTGTATCCAATGGGCGACGATCCTTTGTTCTGGATTCACCTCAATGTCGATTTCCCATTCCATCTCACGGGTATTCTCTACTTCCCGAAAATCAAAAACAACATAGAAATTCACCGAAACAAAATCCAGCTTTATTGCAACCAGGTTTTTGTTACAGACGAAGTTGAAAATATCGTACCGGAATTTCTTACATTGCTTCACGGCGTTATCGACTCTCCCGATATTCCGCTCAACGTGAGCCGTAGCTACCTGCAGAGTGATTCAAACGTGAAGAAGATTTCAACGTATATCACAAAGAAAGTGTGCGACCGTCTGCTGTCTATTTTCAAAAACGACAGAAAGGAATATGAAGAGAAATGGGACAATCTAAAGCTCTTCATTCACTATGGCATGCTCTCTGAACCTGATTTCTACGACAAAGCCAGCAAATTCTCCCTCCTGAAGGATGTTGAAGGAAAATACTTCACCTACGAAGAATACCGCGAACTCATTAAGGAGAACCAAACCGACAAAGAGGGGAACCTCATCTACCTCTATGCCAACAACACAGAGGAACAATTCAGCTACATCGAAGCTGCAAAAGCAAAAGGTTATAGCGTTTTGCTCCTTGATGGGCAACTTGATGCACCGCTTGTCGGACTACTGGAACAAAAGTTTGAAAAATCACGCTTTACGCGTGTTGACGCCGACGTCATTGAGCGTCTGATTGCCAAGGAGAACAATGCGGAAAACGCGTTGACACCGCAGGAAACCGAACGTCTTGCAATGGTGTTTAAGGCAGAAATGCCACATACTGAAAAGACCGAGTTTCAAGTGGAAGTTCAGAGCATGGGAGAGAGCGCATTGCCTGTGATTATCACGCAGAGCGAATACATGCGACGCATGAAGGAAATGAGTCGCATACAACCGGGCATGGCTTTCTATGGTGAAATGCCTAACATGTATAATTTCATTGTCAATGCCGACCACCCTGTTGTCAAAGCCATTTTGGCGGATGCTAACGCTCAGCTCAATAACACGCTTGCGCCTGTTGAAGCCGAACTGAAAGGACTTGAAGCACGCCACACAGCACTTGAATCTGCTTTCAAAGACAAGAAGGAAGAAGAAATCAGTGCTGACGACCGGGAAATGCTCAAGCAGTGCAACGATAGCATCAGCGAGCAAAAACAAAAAGAAAAGGAAATTTTCTCAGCCTATGCCAAGGGAAACAGAACCATCTCACAGTTGCTCGACATCGCCCTTCTCCAAAACGGACAACTCAAGGGCGCTGCGCTTGACAAGTTCATCAAGCGTAGCATTGACATGATTAAATAAATTATCAAGGAGGTAATCTAAATATTATGCCGTGGTGAGTTGCATTCCATCAGAAGAATGTAAGTCATCACGGCATTTTTTAAAACATCTGGTCAATGTTAACTTGGTCAAATTATTTTTTTAAGTAGGTGTTCAAAATTAGTTTATATTGAATTGTCGTACTATTTTGTTCCTACAGTTGTCTTGAAGAAGGAGCGTAGCGGGCTACGTGACTGATGAAAGGCAGCTGTAGGGGCAAAAGAATACGGCAAGGCAATATCAGACAGGTTTTCCCCTGCATGAATACTATAAAATAATTTTGTACACCTACTTACCATTACTTAACTTTGCCTCCTGTCCTTTCAAAACTCAAAAAATAAATGAAAGCCCCTATCCTATCATTCGTATTTTTGCTCTTACCCGCCATGTTCTCTTCGGCCTGCAACAACAGCACAAAAAACGTTCACGATGCTCCTTCTGCAGTTATCTGGCAGGATGATTCGACCGACACGAATAACGCTCTTATGGAGCAAACGCTCTATACGCCAAGAGACTCGGCAGAAGTGGTGGAAATCCTGAAAAAAGACCTCAAGAGTCCTGACGTCCTTACGCTTGCACGCCATTTCGTCAACCGCCCATACGTGGCAGGCACGCTCGAAGGCAATGATCCAGAAAAACTCGTGGTCGATCTTCGCCAACTCGACTGCGCCACATTGGTAGAAACAGTTGGCGCATTGATAATGACAAAAAGGCAGGGAGGTGACAAATTTTCAGATTTCTGCCGTAATCTTGAAAATATCAGATACAGAGATGGCCACATCAACGGCTATCTCTCACGCCTTCATTACTTCTCATGGTGGAAACGCAGTAACACGCAAAGAGGCATTGTTTCAGAGGTGAAGGTGGCAGACAAATTCACCGTTCCACTCTATATCAATATTCATTTCATGAGCAAGCACTCGGAAAAATATCCTTACCTCGTTGCCCATCCTCAAGAAATTGACAGCGTTGCAGCTATGGAACGCTCCTCATGTGGAAGAGACGGAGCCTATATACCAAAGCGTTTCACATCATTATCAAAGACACAGCTTCCGGAAATCCAAGACGGGGATATTATCGCCATTGTCACGAGCAAACAGGGGCTTGACTATGCTCATCTCGGCTTTGCCGTTTGGGGGAAAGACAGCAAACTACACCTGCTTAACGCTTCCATGATTTACAAAAAAGTTGTGGAAGATTCAACGTCCCTACACGATTATCTAAGCAAGCACAAATCCTTTATTGGCATACGGGTCTTCAGATTTTAGTCATACCACTTAGAATTGAAATCACACGCTCAGTCGCATACCATAATTCAAAACCCAGTGCAATGCTTCATTGCGAGATACTTTTCGCATAAATCTTTCCGCTTTTTATTGTTACAAAATAGCACGCACTTCATTTTTTGGAGTTAACTTTGCACACACATTAATCGTGTCCACTTAGACACGATTATCCATATCAAATAATTCTTGATAAACAACCCTTATGGCAAACCATCACATACAACGTCCCATCACGTATGTCGTGAAGACAGAAACAACCCTCCTATCCTTCTTGACCGACGAACACAATGGCATCAGCCGAAACAAGGCAAAAGCCATACTGAAAGGTGGCGGAGTTAAAGTCAATGGAAAGATCTCCACACGGCACGACACTCCTCTCCTCCCCAACACCACCGTTGAAATCTGCCGCCACAAACCTGCAGAGCAACTTAACAACAAATTCGTCAAAATTGTCTATGAAGACCCCTTCCTAATTGTCATAGAAAAGAATGTTGGCATACTCTCCATGGCTGCCAACCACCACGCTTTCAGCGTGAAATCAGTCTTGGATGAATACTTCAGACGAAGCAAGCAGAAATGCACTGCCCATGTGGTACACAGATTGGACAGAGACACTTCTGGACTTCTCGTTTATGCTAAAACCATACAAGCGGAACAGATTCTAGAACACAATTGGTGCGACATCGTCACCGACAGACGATACATTGCTTTGGTTTCCGGACAACTTCCAAACAAACAAGGCACCATTGCCAATTGGTTGAAAGACAACAAAGCCTATTTCACTATTTCCTATGACCAAGACCCAGGAGGTGCCAAATGGGCCATCACACACTACAAACAGATTAGAAGTGACGGCAAACATTCCATTGTTGAGCTGAAACTGGAGACTGGACGTAAGAACCAAATCAGAGTACACATGCAAGACATGGGCTGCCCTGTTTGCGGTGACATAAAATATGGTAACGGCGACAATCCCATCGGTCGCTTAGCCCTACACGCCTTTAGATTAAATTTCTATCACCCCATTACTAACGAACCGCTTTCTTTTGAAACACCATTACCCAAATCGTTTTTAAAAGCTGTGAACAAAAACCAGCAATAGCAACTTCGTTTCAACCCCCATACTTGATGTCGAACACGGGGCGAGACACGACCGCGTCTGGGAGGAGACACGACCGCGTCTGGGAGGAGACACATTCGAATCTGGGACGTTATTCGCTGAAAAGTTGGGAATCCCAATTCTCGCATCGCGCAACTTTGACCAAGATGTGAAAGGAATATAAGTAATTGCGGCAGGTTTTATTGTGTGTATAAGAAAAAATGAGTCTAACGAATTTTCAGAGATTCTGTAGAATAAAAAGGAAAAAAGAGAACTGTTGCAAAACTTGATTAATTGGCAACAGTTCTCTTTTTTCTTTCTACACTGACCAACTCATGATATACACGCTTAAATCAGTCAGCCAATGCATCGTTATAAAGTTTCTGCTCACAGCATTTTCCTGCCATGGAGAAATCATCCTTCTTTATGTTCCTGATGTTGTGGACGTACGAGGTCGTTTACTGTTTTAACTGGGTTGAAGGTAGAAAGTGGCACTTCCACAAATATGGTATTCCAATCGCTCATGGAGCCATTCCAAAGTCCTGGAAGTTCCAACGCCTTAAGTTTTTTGCCATCCTTGCTCTTCTCTGAAATGAATCCTGTTTTCGGATCAACGTAGGAAAGAAGATTCAAGTGCTCTCCCTTATAATTCTTTATAGCACACACCAAGTCAACTGGATTGAAATGTGTGCCCTGCTCAAACATGGCTTTCTTCTCAGGATTCTTCACATCAATCTGTGAGCTTTCAAGAATCTGCGGAGAATAGGTCCCGTCTAAATTATAAGCCAGGAACGGACCGCCACCGGCTTCACCGATGTTTTTCACCATACCGCAAACACGGATGGGACGATTGAGCTTTTTGCGGATATAAACAGCAAGCTCGGTATCCTCCAGCAATTTTGTTTCTGGATTTTTGCAGCAGAGCGTTTTCTGTATAAACTGAAGCATCTCGCGCAAATCCTCCATCACATACTGGCCGCTATCCAACTTCTTCAAATAGCTCTTTATCGTGTTCTGAACACTGACGAGGATGCCGGCCAAAAGTTTTTTATTGGCCACCGTGTCACCTTTCAAATGATCAGGCACAACATTGTCAATGTTCTTAATGAACACAACATCGGCATCAATATCGTTAAGATTCTCAATAAGCGCACCATGTCCACCCGGTCGGAAGAGAATAGAACCATCTGCATTTCTGAAAGGCGTATTGTCTTCATTGGCTGCCGGTGTATCTGTACTCTGTTTTTGTTCAGAAAATGAAATATGCAGCTTGACGCCATAGCGCTTCTCTATATCTGCACTTTTGTCTTTCACAAGCGCATCAAAAAGAGCGCGATGCTCGGGAGATACCGTGAAATGAACATTGACATCCCCCTCTTTGCCTTTGGCATAAAGCGCCCCCTCAACAAGGTGTTCTTCAAAAGGCGTGCGCTGATCATTCCCGTAAGTGTGGAATTTCAGTGCGCCCTTTGGCATGTGTCCGTAGTTCAAACCCTTTTCGCCAAGCAGGGCGGAAACAATTTCCTTATATTTTTTCTCAGAGAGCAACGCTGGGATTTCTTCCCCATAATTCTTTTTGCAGACTTCGTTTAAATCCGAATAAAAAGCCATTTGGTAAAGGTGGTCAAAGAAGAATTTTTCAAAATCGCTCGTTGGTTCACCATACGCTGCATTCAGAAAAGCGAAGAGATCTTTAAACATTCTGCTTGCGGCACCGGAGGCTGGAACGAATTTCACAACGGTATGGCCTTCGTTGACATAGCAATCCCATGCGGCAACATATTTTTCCCTATCTTCTGGAGTGACGACCTTGATTCCTCTTTCCGTACTTGCTGCAGAATAGAGCTCAAGGAAGGGAAATCCTGTAACGAAACAGTTCATCTGCTGATTGAATTTTTCAACAGAAATGCCTTTACGTTGCAGTTGTAATAAATCTTGTTCGTTTAGCATAATGTAGATTTTATGATATTAGATAATTAAGTTGCAAAAACTTGCAAGACACAAGTAGGTGATCGGAATTATAGTTTAATTTGAATACCTATTTCTGTATTGCTATTTGAAATAATCATTATGTCTTGCTATGCAAACTTACATAAAATATTTGATTAATCGTGTTGCCAAACGAAAAAGAATTCAGAGAGCATTCCTATATAGTGCAAATACAATGCAGATATAGTGTCGATGAAACATTTACAAGCAGAGGAATCTGCTTATCTATTCTTGCAAATGCATCAAACATCAAATAAAAATGCTGTCTGGGTAAACCACATTTACAAGCGAAAGAGCTTTGCCAGGGACAGACTCCCCTGCTGCACAACGGTCTTTCCGACGGATGATTTCTTGGAATTCGCTGAGCGTGATTTTATGTCGGCCAACATCCAGAAGGGTGCCTACAACGGCACGAACCATATTACGCAGAAAGCGGTTTGCCGTTATTTCAAAGCGCCAGAGATTGTCGTCAACCTGCACCCAGTGAGCGCGAGTGACATGGCAAATATTTGTTTTCACGTCTGTGCCGAGTTTGCTGAAACTCGTAAAATCATCAACCGTCAGCAGCATGGCCGCTGCCTCGTTCATGAGTTTGAAATCAGGGATGAAATGCAACTGCACAGCGTAATGGCGAAGAAATGGATTCTTCTGTGTGTAGACATGATAGTGATACGTTCGTGAAATAGCATCAAAACGAGCATTCGCCGTTTCAGATACCTTTCTGATTTCTTTCACACTGATATCGGGAGGAAGAATGCGGCAAAGCTTTGCGGACAGGTTCTGCAAGTTCTCGATTTCCAGAAAATCAAAATGAGCTACCATGGTGGAAGCATGCACACCAGTATCGGTCCTTCCCGCTCCGATGGTTTCGATTTCAGAACGAAGGATGGTGCTGAGTGCCCAATTCAATTTTTTCTGAACACTGACAGCGTTAGGTTGAATCTGCCAACCATGATAGTTGGTGCCGTCGTAAGAAAAATAGATAAAATATCGCATACAAATAAATGCTGTAGAATTACTTTTACGAAAATAACGCACTTGCCATTTTTCAGTTCTCAACCATCAGGCATAGCCGTCTTCTCTCTGACAAAAAAGAAAGTCTGCTGAACCACCCATAGAGTGAAACAACAGACTTTATGTTTTTTGTATTTTCAAACGGCAGAAAGACCTGCCATACAATTATGCTTCCTCAGCAACAACCTCAAATGGAATTTCAACAGAAACTTCCTTGTGAAGTTTAACAACTGCATGATAAGCACCAACTTCCTTAACGTCCTTCAAGACGATTGTCTTGCGATCGATTTCGAAACCACGCTTAGCGAGTTCTTCAGAAATCTGCAAACCGTTGACAGAACCATAAATAGAACCAGTGGCGCTAACTTTGGCTGCAATTTTGATTGGTTCGATAGCCTTCAACTTTTCAGCCAATTCAAGAGCATCATTCTTAATTTTTTCCAACTTGTGAGCACGTTGCTTCAACTCTTCTGCCAAGCATTTCTTTGCAGAAGCAGATGCGATGACGGCTTTGCCTGTAGGAATAAGGAAGTTGCGACCGTAGCCGTCTTTCACTTTCACGACATCGTCCTTATAGCCCAAGCCGTGTACATTTTCTTTCAAAATGAGTTCCATATCTTATTACCTCCAGTTTTTATTTCATCAAATCGGTTACGAAGGGGAGAAGAGCCAAGTGGCGAGCACGCTTAACGGCCTGTGCCACACGACGCTGATACTTCAAAGAAGTACCCGTGATGCGACGAGGCAAAATTTTACCCTGCTCATTGAGGAACTTCTTGAGGAATTCAGGATCCTTGTAGTCAATATACTTGATACCGCTCTTTTTGAAACGGCAATACTTCTTTTTCTTAACGTCAACAGTAGGCGGCGTTAAATAACGAATTTCAGACTGTGCTTGTGCCATTGCTTAATCCTCCTTTTTTGATTTGATGTTACGACGTTTTTCTGCATACTGTGCAGCGTACTTTTCGAGTTTAACCGTGAGATAGCGAAGAACGCGTTCGTCACGACGGAAAGCTACTTCCAACTTCTCGATTACTTGAGGTTCAGCCTTGAACTCTACCAATTCGTAGAAACCAGTTGATTTTTTCTGAATTGGATAAGCCATCTTTTTGAGGCCCCAGCATTCGTCATTGATAATCTCAGCGCCTTGTGCGGTAAGAATACCCTTGAACTTTTCAACCGCCTCCTTCATCTGTTGGTCAGACAAAACGGGAGTCATTATGAAGACGGTTTCGTACTGATTCATCATAATAGTGAATGAATTAATATGTTGTTATTGCAAAATTGCGGTGCAAAGTTACATTAAATATTTGGATTGACAAAATCCCCCAACATTTCTTTGATGGGGATGACTGAAATTCCGACGGATTTTCCCAAGATTACTGGCGTTAACCACTCCCAAAGGACAATGTATAGACAAAACGAGAGGGCATACCACTCGGGGACGCCCTCTCTCAGTTTTCAATAACCAAAGAAAATTAAGCTTCAACAGGAGCTTCTTCGCCTTCAGCCTGCTCTTCGCTTTCTTTTGCAGCAGCTTCAGCTTGAGCCTGTGCGGCAGCAGCTTTCTTTTCAGCCACCTTTTCAGCGATCTTTTCGTTCACTTTTTTCTCAGCCTCAAGGCGAGCAGCGGCGTCAGCCTTCTTTGACTCGGCGTTCTTGCTTGCAGCAGCAGCGGCCTTAGAGTCTTTTTCCTGCTTCCATGCCTCGAACTTTGCCTGTGCAGCAGCTTCGTCGAATGCGCCCTTACGAACACCACCATTGAGGTGCTTCATGAGCATAACGCCTTCTGATGAGAGAATGTTGCGAACGGTGTCTGTTGGCTGTGCACCACACTCTACCCAGTGGAGAGCGCGTTCAAAATTCAAATCGATTGTGGCAGGATTGGTATTAGGATTGTAGGTACCAATCTTTTCAGTGTACTTACCATCACGTGGTGCTCTAACGTCAGCAATAACAATGCTGTAAAAAGCATAGCCCTTACGGCCATGACGCTGCAATCTGATTCTTGTTGCCATTTTGTTTTTTTTGTTGTTTTAGATATTGAACATAGCGCTGCTATCTCGTAACAGCGCTGCAAAGTTACGTCTTTTTCTGATATGACAGGCCATCCTTACCACATTTTTTTTGCGTAAGACACTAAATTATAGGTCAATGTCATATTTTTCAGGAACACCTCATTAAAAAAAACGCTGTACCAACACTATCATTCAAAAAAATCGTAACTTTGCCGACTGATAGAATGGTCTGTCAAGGCTGGCTTGATAGAAAAGTACATACAGTCGCGTCAAACAAAGTGTTGGTGTGGGACAGATATATGCTCTCATCGCGTGAATAGTTAGGGATGTCAAGGCTCTGTTTTTATTATGATGCCTTAGCTGTTTTGCGAATGGCCTAAAAGAAGAAATATGGCTGAGATTTACACGTTCCGTGCTTAACTGTAACCGCTTTTCTCCTGTAAAGAGATTGCATTGTGCTTGTGAAATGGTCCATTCCGAAACGCTGTATGTGTATCAATGACAAACGATTAACAATTAAATATATGTGTCATGTCAGAAACTAAGTACATTTTTGTTACTGGCGGTGTTGCGTCATCGCTTGGAAAGGGAATCATCTCGTCTTCAATTGGCAAATTGCTGCAAGCCAGAGGATACAACATCACTATCCAAAAGTTTGACCCTTACATCAATATAGACCCAGGAACCCTGAACCCCTATGAACATGGGGAATGCTACGTAACAGATGACGGCCAGGAAACAGACTTGGACTTAGGACACTATGAACGCTTCACGGGTATTCACACGACGCGCAACAACAATGTCACAACGGGTCGAATCTATCAAAGCGTGATTGAGAAAGAGCGCAAAGGAGACTACCTGGGAAAAACTATACAAGTGATTCCTCACATCACTGACGAAATCAAGCGCGACATGCTCTTCCTCGGGAAAAAGCATCATTACGATTTTGTCATCACTGAAATTGGTGGTACCGTCGGCGACATTGAAGGTTTGCCTTTTTTGGAGACAATCCGACAAATGAAATGGGAATTGGGAAACAACGCCGTTTGCATCCATCTAACATACGTGCCCTATCTCGCTGCGGCTGGCGAACTGAAAACGAAGCCGACGCAGCATTCTGTAAAGGAACTGCAGAGCCTGGGTATCCAGCCAGATATCTTGGTATTACGAACAGAGCACGAATTGGATGCAGGACTGAGAAGGAAGGTTGCCAATTTCTGCAACGTCTCTCCAGAGGCGGTGGTTCAAAGCATAGACCAACCGACCATTTATGAAGTGCCACTGCGCATGCAAGAGCAGGGGCTTGACGCCACCATTCTGCGAAAGTTGAACATGCCTGTTGGCGACACTCCGGAATTGGGACCTTGGCGTGCTTTTTTGGAACGCAGACATAAAGCAACAAAAACCGTAAATATTGGTCTTGTGGGAAAATACGACTTGCAGGATGCCTACAAAAGTATCCTTGAATCCCTCTCGCAAGCTGGTACATATAACGACTATAAAGTCAAGACGCATTTCATCAATAGCGAAAAACTGACTGAGGAAAATGTGGCAGAGCAACTGGACCGCATGTCGGGCATTATCATTTGTCCAGGATTCGGCCAACGCGGCACTGAGGGGAAATTAATCGCTGCAAAATATTGTCGTGAAAAAGACAAACCCACTTTCGGCATTTGTCTGGGCATGCAGATGATGGTCATTGAATTTGCACGCAATGTCTTGGGCTATGCCGATGCAAACAGCGTTGAGATGGACGCCAAGACGCAACACAACGTCATAGACATCATGGAAGACCAAAAGAATCTCACAAATATGGGAGGCACCATGCGCTTGGGCGGCTACGAATGCCAGCTCAAAAAAGGCAGCAAGGTGCACGATATTTATGGTAAAGAAATTATCCGTGAACGCCATCGCCATCGCTATGAATTCAACAATGAATACCGCGAGGAATATGAGAAAAACGGCATGATATGTGTCGGTGTCAATTCCGAATGTAACCTGGTTGAAATCGTTGAAATACCCGCGCTCAAATGGTATATCGGAACGCAATTCCATCCAGAATACTCCAGCACAGTGTTGAATCCGCATCCGCTTTTTGTTGATTTTGTCAAGACGGCCATTTCAACATTGGAAACAGGAAAAGCATGACACCTCCTTCAAAATAACACAAACAAAAAAACACACATTACCAAGTAGGTGGTCAGAAATAATGCTCTTGGCATATATTTTATAAAAATATTTTGACCACCTACTTATATATCGACTAAAATAACACTTTAGGAACGAACAAATTAACCAATAAATTACTCACTGAATAATAATGGACAAAAACACTATTATCGGATTACTTCTAATTGTTGCCGTGATGTTTGGATACGGGTACTACAACAGCAGTCAGCGCCCCCAAGAAACTCTGGCAAACACAACGCAAAGCGTTGCTAAGGAAAACACACAAACTGCTACGGCGGCACAGAAGCAAAAGGAGGAGACCACCATCGACTCCACAAAAATTTTTGCCGCTCATGCTGTTGAAAGAGACAGCATCATCGGCAATGAGCCGCAGTATGTCACCCTCAAGAATAAAAACATCACCGTCAGCATTAACCGCGTCGGCGGAATGATTTACGGTGTCAAACTCAACAATTACCGCAGCTACAATGATTTCCACGAGAATCGCGATATTCCGTTGCAACTCTACGACAAGAATTATGCGCATCTTGACATCGCTCTGCCTTTGCAGGAAGGCGTTTTAAACACAAAGGATTATGTATTTACGCCTGTTGATATAAAAGATTCCACAAGCGTAACTATGCAAATGGTTGGCCGCGACAGTAGCTTTTTTGCAATCAGATACAATCTGTTGCCAGGCGACAACTACATGATGAATGTTGAAATCATCACGTCTGGCATCAAAAAGCATCTGGCCGTAAACGCTTCAAACGCCATTGTTCTTGACTGGAAGCAGAAGATTCAGCAATATGAGAAGGGCGAATATTTTGAAAATCAATATTCAACCATCACGTACAAGCTCCATAACGATGATACAAAGAAGATCAGCGAACATGGAACGGAAAGAGAGACGGCGGAAAGCGCTGTCGATTGGGTGGCATTCAAAAATCAATATTTCAGTAGCGTCTTGATTGCACCAAAGAGCGAGTTTACAAATGTAAACATGGAGAGCGTTGAACTTAAAGACGAACCAGGATTCTTAAAGGATTATCACGCCACCATGAATTTGCCCATTGCTTCAGACAATGCACAGGCAACGACCTTGCAATTCTATTTCGGACCAAACAGTTTCAACCTGCTGAAGTCGATGGACAAGAACAAACTGGGAGAAAAGGACTATGACCTTGAAGACCTAGTTTATCTTGGATGGCCCCTTTTTAAATGGATCAACCGCTTCTTCACCATCTATGTGTTTGACTTCCTGACCAGTCTCGGCCTGCCAATGGGCATTGTGTTGCTCCTCATCACCATCTTGCTCAGAGTCATCGTGTACGTCCCGACCAAGAAGAGCTTCTTGAGCAGCGCGAAGATGCGTGTGCTTCGTCCGAAGATTGATGAGATTAGCAAGAAATATCCCAACAAGAACGATGCCATGAAGAAGCAGCAGGAAACCATGGCATTGTATTCCCAGTATGGCGTCAGTCCGATGGGTGGATGTTTACCGGCATTGATTCAGATGCCTATTTGGATTGCGATGTTCAACTTTGTGCCAAATGCCATTGAGCTTCGCCAGCAAGGTTTCCTCTGGGCTGATGATTTGTCAACCTACGACAGTGTATGGGACTTCGGGACAAACGTATGGGGCATCGGCGACCACCTCAGCTTGTTCTGCCTCCTTTTCTGTGCAACCAACTTCATTTACAGTTTCATGACCATTCGCCAGCAGCGCGAGTCGATGTCGGGAGAACAAGCGCAACAGATGAAGATGATGCAATGGATGATGTATCTCATGCCCGTCATGTTCTTCTTCATGTTCAACCGTTATTCAGCTGGTCTGAACTATTATTACTTCATTTCTCTTTTGGCCAGTTCCTTGACCATGTGGTACCTGCGCAAACGCACCGACGATGCCAAACTGCTGGAAAAACTGGAAGCTAATTATCAGGCCAACAAAAACAACCCTAACAAAAAGGCAAAGGGATTGGCTGCAAGATTTGAAAACATGCAGAAACTGGCGGAACAGATGAACGCTGAGCGCAACAACGCCGCCAACAAGCATTAAGTAATGCCCAAATAAATAAATTCCGTAATTTTGATAGTTCGTAAAGCTTCATTTACATGCTCCTCAAAATTGCGGAAGTTATTTTTTTCAAGAGAGCGCTAAGGTAGAATCCCATACGCACATACAAAAAGGATTCATCTCCCACCATCCACAAAACCATCCTCCCCAACAGAAAAATAATTGATAACTTAACCATACAATGAATTTTAAAATCATGCTTATGTCTGCCACGCTAATGACGGGCACCATGCAAATCCATGCACAAGGCAGCGATGCTGCTACGGTTGTGGTTGAAAAGCCCCGTGCAGACTTCTCCTCTGGACGACTGACCCCTGAATCCTTATGGAGCATGGGGCGTATCGGAAATGTCTCTTCTACGACTGACGGTAAAGTGATAACGTATGCCGTTACTTACTACGACATCAAGTCGAATAAAGGCAACAGCGTTATTTACGTAAAAGACCTTCAAACCGACAAAACCCATGCAATCTTTAATGGAGGCAATTCGCCGGTATTCATCAAGAACGGAAAAGAAATAGCCTTCTTGTCTTCACGCAACGGATCATCACAAGTATGGTCAGTCGGTATCGACGGAAAAAATGCACGCCAGATTTCCCACGCGCAAAAAGACGTTGAAGGATTCTTATTCTCGCCCGATGAGAAGAAAGTCATCTTGATCCACAGCGTCGACAACAATACTGTCATCGAAAAAAAAGAAAATGACCTACCATTGGCAACAGGCATGGTCATCAACGATTTGATGTACAAGCATTGGGATCAATACAACACCTCCTCCCCCCACCCATTCATCGCCGATTTCGATGGCGCCTCTAACATCTCTGAAGGCACCGATATGCTGGAGGGAGAACCCTTTGAATGCCCGATGCTCCCATTTGGCGGTGTTGAACAACTGGCGTGGAGCCCAGATTCAAAAAGCATTGCATACACTTGCCGAAAGAAGGTTGGAAAGGAATACGCAACAAGCACAGACAGCGACATCTTCCTTTACGATTTATCTAACAAAACAACAAAAAATCTTTGTAAGCCAAGCAATTATGCAGCACCTTCTGTCATTTACACCAAGACATTACAAGACCAAAGCGTCAACAAGACAGAGACAGACTGCAATGTAGGATACGACCAAAATCCTCAGTTCTCGCCCAACGGACGCTACATTGCCTGGACAAGTATGGAACGCGATGGATACGAAAGCGACCGCACACGCCTCTGTGTCTATGACTTCAAGACAGGAACAAAGTCATACGTGACGGAAGTATTTGAAAGTGGCGTCAACGAATTCGGATGGGATGCCGACAACAACCACATTTTCTTCAGCGGCGTATGGCATGGCCAAACCCAATTATATCGCACGGATCTTAAGGGACATGTCAAGCAACTGACCAACGACACCTGCGATTATTCATTGGTTCAAGTCATTTCGAGCAAGCTCCTGTTGGCAAAGCGCCAAAGCATGCAACGCGCTGACGAAGTCTATCTGGTTAATGTCAGAAAAGACAAGGGATTTGCACATCAGGTAACTTTTGAAAACAAGAATTTCTACGACAACTTGGAATGGGGCGATGTCAAGGCACGCTGGGTGAAAACTGTCGATGGGAAGCAAGAGCTTTGCTGGGTGATTTATCCTCCCAAATTCGACGCATCAAAGAAATATCCAGCCTTGCTGTTCTGCGAAGGCGGCCCGCAGTCGCCTGTAAGCCAGTTCTGGAGCTTCAGATGGAACATGCAAATCATGGCGGCAAACGATTACATCGTCATTGCCCCCAACCGCCGCGGCCTCCCCGGCTTTGGCATGGAATGGCTGGAAGAGATTTCTGGTGACTACACAGGACTTTGCATGCAAGACTATCTCTCGGCCATCGATGACCTCTGCAAGGAAACATACGTAGACAAAGAACGACTGGGAGCCGTTGGCGCCAGCTTCGGCGGATTTAGTGTCTATTGGCTGGCCGGCAACCATAACAAGCGTTTTAAGGCATTCATCGCACACGACGGCATCTACAACACGCAACAGCAATATGTTGAAACCGAGGAACTGTGGTTCCCCAACTGGGATTTAAAATCAGCCCCTTGGGAAAAAACAGCCGCCGGCGAAATGCAGAAAGCCTATGCCACCTCTCCGCATCTTTATGTAGACAAATGGGACACCCCCATTTTGTGCATCCACGGTCAGAAAGATTTCAGAATCGAATACACACAAGCCGAAAGCGCCTTCACGGCTGCACGCATGAGAGGAATAGACGCACAAATGCTGCTTTTCCCTGATGAAAACCATTGGGTGTTGAAGCCGCAAAACGGCATCCTCTGGCAGCGCACCTTCTTCCGCTGGCTCAACAAATATCTCAAGAAGTAAACAACAATCAGAAAGCAGGCGGCAAGGGAGACTGGAATCAGTTGCCATTGAAGCGTTTCTGCGCTCAGCCATTTGTCCCTACCAACAAGAGCAAATGGCACTGAGCGCTCCCCACAAAGCACTCAAGGCGCACTCGTTTTCCGCAACAGCCTCACCCCGATAGTCCACTTAGTAATGGTGAAACAATAAGTAGATCAATATTGACAGGGTATAAGAATACAACTCCTTATCCCTCAAAATTGTTCAACTCATTCTTTACCCATTACATAATTTATAGTATAACAACAATGACACAAACTCTTCAAAACAAACTGAGCAATTCAAAAAAAGCCCGCTGGACAGCGCTTATCTTAGTCAGCATCACCATGATGTTGGGCTATTTCTTCACCGACGTCATGTCTCCGTTGGAACCATTGCTGACAGAAGCCCGCGGACTGACAGAAGCCCAGGGAGGAACAGGCTTCGGTTTGGGATGGACATCCGACGAATATGGCTTCTTCTCCGGAGCCTATGGTTATTTCAACGTATTTCTTCTCCTCCTCTTCTTGGGCGGAGTCATTCTCGACAAATTCGGCATACGCTTCACCGGCATCATGTCAACCATCTTGATGTTCCTCGGCGCAATCCTCAAATGGTATGCCGTCTCACACAACTTTGAAGGAACTATCAATGTCCCGTTCTTTGGCGAATATCAAACCCAAGTTGTGTTGGCGGCCACAGGATTCGCCATTTACGGTGTCGGATGTGAAATCGCAGGTGTCACCGTGACAAAAATTCTCGTGAAGTGGTTCACAGGTCACGAACTGGCATTGGCTATGGGACTTCAAGTTGCCTTGGCACGTATCGGAACAGCCTGTACATTGGCCTACTCTTTGCCATTCGCCATGGGAAAACACATTGAATACGTGGACACACACTCCGTGGGAGACTTCTTTGCCAACATCAATGCCGGCATCATCAATGGTTTGACGTCCTTAAAGGATTTTTTAGGGCTTTCCTCTGGTGTTCAGGCATCAGTGGCCTTGGGCGCCGCCATGTTGTGTATCGGCATGATTGCCTATCTTGTTTATTGCGTTATGGACAAGAAGGAAGATGCCTCCGCAGCAGCAATCCAAGCAGAAAATGAAGAAGGATTCAAATTCTCTGACCTAAAAATTCTCTTTTGCAACAGAGGATTTTGGTACATCGCTGTGCTCTGTCTGATGTTCTATGCGGGCGTATATCCCTTCTTGAAATTCGCAACCAAACTCATGGTCATGAAATACAGCGTTCCCGAAAGTACGGCAGGCCTGATTCCTGCCATGTTGCCGTTTGGAACAATCTTCCTGACGCCGATTTTCGGAAGCATCTACGACAAGTTCGGTAAAGGCGCAACCCTCATGCTCATCGGTAGCGTGCTACTCACCATTGTCCACGTGACACTTGCCCTGCCGCTCAACTCATGGATCATTGCCATCATCGCCATGACCGTGCTGGGCATCGCCTTCGGCTTGGTCCCTTCTGCGATGTGGCCGTCCGTGCCCAAGATTATCCCGATGGAATACCTCGGCACAGCCTATGCGCTCATTTTCTATATCCAAAACATCGGCCTTGCCCTTGTTCCCGTCTGGATTGGAAAAGTCAATCAGGCCAACACAATGACCGACGGGAAAACCATTGACTATACGGAATCCATGACCATTTTTGCCATCTTCGGCGTGGTGGCCATCATCATTTCCCTTCTTCTGATTTTTGAAGACAAACGCAAAAAATACGGGTTGGAAAAACCTAATATCGAAAGAAACTGACAGGGGTTGCCAATCCTCAAGGCCTGAGTCAATAAGATGTCATAAACGAAGGGAGGGGCGTTCTGAAACGACAGCAGAACGTCCCTTTTCATATATAAAGACTTCTGCAAAAGTAATTTGTTTACCCTCCCCCGCCCCAATCTCTGCCTCTTATCTCTGCCTATTAAAAGGCTTGTCTATATTTAGAGATTTAAAATTCGGAGAATCCAATAAAAATTCTTATATTTGCGTGGTTTTAGTGGAATCAGTTCCGACACGGTCTAAAGATAGACTCGTCCATGATATTTCAAGATTCTATTTTGTTGTTTCAGACGGTGCTACCAGATACCGGAAATCGGAATACTCAAAAACCTATAAAGAAAATTATCAAGAAATGAATCCAATATTTATAGCCGGTCCGTGTGTGATTGAATCAGCAAGCCTGTTGGATGAAGTGGCGAAACAACTCGTCTGCATCAAAAACAAGTTCAATGTTGAGGTGTATTTTAAGGCATCGTTTGACAAGGCCAACCGCACTTCCATCCATTCATTCCGCGGACCTGGCCTTAAAAAAGGCCTGCAAATGCTGGCCGACATCAAAGAACGCTACGCCCTCCCCCTGCTGACAGATATCCATGAAAGCTATCAGGCCGCCGCAGCTGGCGAGGTTGTCGATGTGTTGCAAATCCCCGCTTTCCTCTGTCGGCAGACTGATCTTCTCGTGGAAGCCGCCAAGACGGGGCGCATTGTAAACATCAAAAAGGCGCAGTTTCTCTCGGGTGAAGACATGAAATATCCCGTTGAAAAATGCCGCGAGGCAGGAGCGAATGAAGTTTGGCTGACGGAACGCGGTAACGTCTATGGCTACAACAATCTTGTTGTTGACTTCCGCAATATTCCGATAATGAAGCCTTTGGCCGACCGCGTCATCATGGACTGCACGCATAGCGTGCAACGTCCCGGCGGCGGAAATGGAAGCACAAGCGGCGACCGCCAATTTGTGCCAGCCATGGCCATGGCTGCAAAGGCTTTTGGCGCAGAGGGCTATTTTCTGGAAACGCATCCCGACCCAAACAGGGCTTTGAGCGACGGCCCTAACATGTTGCCGCTTGAAAATCTCCCCGCCTTGGTGGGCGACTTGCTGAAATAACCTCCGAAACGACGACGTTTATCACCATGCGGGAAACGCGGGCGGTTCATGCAGGAAAGGCGAATTGAAAGATGTTGTTTTTGAACGCACCCGAATGAATCATCCAGAAAACCGTTTTCTTCAGAGTTCTATCCCCCACGCGCGAAGACGAATGGGGCTAATGTGGGGTTGCTTCGCTAGCAGCTTCTGCACGAATAGCTACGCTCCACAACAGCAAGACCCGCATAGAATCGTTTCGAACATATATATGACCACACATGCTTAATTTTGAATTATGAGTAAATGGACTGAAACAGCCATCAAATGCTTGCGCGATGAAAGCGAAGCATTGTTGGAACTGATACCTTACATTGATGAAAGTTTTGACAAGACCATTGAACTGATACTGAAATGCAAGGGCAAACTTATTGTCACTGGCGTCGGGAAAAGCGGACACATCGGTGCCAAAATTGCCGCTACATTGTCGAGCACGGGCACTCCGAGTTTTTTCATCAACCCCTTGGACGCATTTCATGGTGACTTGGGCGTCATCATGAAAGACGATGTGGTTTTGGCCATTTCAAATTCAGGACAGACAGACGAGCTGCTCCGCTTCCTGCCCTATCTTCTCGAACGGCAAATTCCTGTAATCGGGATGAGCGGTAATCCAGAATCTTTGTTGGCAAAATATTCCACGACACATTTGAATACCGCCGTAACGCACGAGGCATGTCCCCTCGGTCTAGCTCCCACCTCCTCAACCACTGCGGCCCTTGCAATGGGCGATGCCTTGGCTTGCGCCTTGATTGTGGCCAGAGGATTCAAAGCGTCTGATTTTGCACAATTCCATCCGGGAGGAACCCTCGGACGCCGTTTGCTGACTAAGGCAAAAGACGTGATGCGAACAGATGACCTTCCTGTCATATCTCCCGACATGAAATTGGGCGAAGCCGTGATTCATGTGAGCCGCGGACGTCTGGGCTTATGTGTGGCTGTGAGCAACGAAAAAATCTGCGGTCTTGTGACAGACGGCGACATTCGTCGCGCCATGGAGAAATCGCAAGATGTGTTCTTCAAACGAACCGTGGCCGACATCATGTCGGTACACCCAAAATGTGTCGGACCTGAAACGAAAATCACGGAAATCGAACGCATTTTCCAGCAGTTTAAAATCCATTCTGTATTAGTGGTTGACGCCGACAACCATCTGCTCGGCATTGTCGACTCGTTCCGGGCAATGATCTGATTTCGGTGCCAATGGGATGGCTGGATTTGCAACCAGTGTGCCCCCAAACGCGCTCTACATTGAAACACCCCTAAACGTAATTCAGATCATTTACCCATGACGAATGGCAGAAAAAAAAATCCCAACAGAGGACATCACAACAAATCTCTTTCCGTTGGGTGCCCTGCGAATATAAGCGAAAACTTTTTGCGGCATACACTTCTCGTGGTATTAGTATCCGCAGCAATGTTCCTCCCCTCCTTGCTGCATGCCTCGCCGGCAGAAGACGAACGGCCTTCTGTCTCCTTTCCGCATCCAGAATGGCTGGACTCCACATGTGAGAGGGAACAACAGGTTGACTCAATGGTTGCCCTCTATCTCTCAAAAGAATGGCATGTTAATTTTTCATCAAACAACCGCATAACGATTTTCAAACGCGGTCAAGAAAAATTCGACGACCTCTTTGAGGCCATCAGGCAGGCACGGAGTAGCATACATTTAGAATACTTCAATTTTCGAAACGATTCCATATCTCAGCAATTGTTCACGCTATTGGCTGAATGCGCATCGAGGGGCGTAAAGGTACGGGCGCTTTTCGATGGATTTGGCAACAGTTCGAATAACCGTCCTTTAAAACAGAAGCACCTTGAAATGCTGCGTGAACACGGCATCGAAATTTATGAGTTCGATCGCGTCCGCTTTCCCTGGATTAACCATGCACTCCACCGCGACCACCGCAAAATCGTTGTGATAGATGGTCTCGTTGCCTATACCGGCGGCATGAATGTGGCTGATTATTACATCAACGGAAAGGCCGAATTCGGAGAATGGCGTGACATACATGCACGCATAGAAGGCGACGCTGTTGCTGATTTGCAGAGCGTTTTTTTGGACTTTTGGAACAAGGTGACAAAGCAGAATATTCATGGAACCGAATACTATCCAGGTGAACGTGATGCACGCCGCTTTTTCGCGAATCTAAAAGCCGACACGTCGGTTTCCTCAGGAGGGAAAGTCATTGGCGTTGTCAATCGCGACGTTAAAGAAACACCGCGTATCATACACGACACCTTCCTGAAAATCATCAACAATTCAAAAAAACAGATTCAGATTATCAACCCTTACTTCACCCTCTGCGGACATATCAAAAGAGCTTTGAAGCGGGCTTGCAAAAGAGGTGTTGACGTGCAGATAATGGTGTCTGAAAAAAGCGACATCCCCATAACGCCACGCATCGTTGAACACAACGTACGCCAACTGATGAAAGCTGGGGCGAAGGTCTATTTTTTTCAGGGCGGTTTCCATCACAGCAAAATCATGATGGCCGACAGCGCATGCAGCTTTATCGGTTCGGCCAATCTCAACAGCCGCAGTTTGTCGTTCGACTATGAGTGTAACCTTTTTATAGCCGACAAGGCGACAACGGCGGAATTACAGAAGATTTTCGAGACAGATAAGGAGCAACGTTGTTTCCTTCTGACGCCGCAACGCTGGAAATCCTTTTCCCGTTGGCACCGTCTGCAAGGACACCTATTCCGCGTGCTTGCGCCAGTCGTAGACAACAATTGATTCTGCTTTTGTTTCAGATGTCACCCTTGAAGATGAGATGCGCCTTCTCCGACAAGGACGCTTTTGGGGTCTCTCCATAGAGAAAAATCAAGACACCTACTACGCATAGACTTTCTTGTCTTGATTTTCTGTATATATTTATAAGTAATGGTAAAACAGCTCCTTACTCCAAAAATTGGTCAAATTATGTTTTCACCATTACTTACTGACCATCTTCAGAAGGGGGAACATTCTATATAATACATCCTGCTTAAAAATTAGTTCAACAACAAATGGGCGAACAGTCATTAACAATAACAAAAGGGGTTGCAGCCGTTTTCATCGTTCTGTCCCTGTCGGGGGCTCCCGTGTTTCTTCGCGATTCCCTCTCCCAATTCTCCCTGCCCCTTCTGATGCTTTGTACGGGGTATTCCTTAAGCAACAGCAAACATGAAAACGCAGATACGTTCCTCGGTGCAAGCGTGAGAACGATCTATTGGCCGTTTTGGTGTTGGAGTCTATTTTTCCTTGTGACACACAATTTATTTTCATGGTTGCACATTGTCAATGCTCCCGCATATAGCGGCCATGATCTCTTCCAGAGACTTTGGAACATCACGTTTTGTATGTCGGACTTCGACGGGGAACTCGCAATGTTATTTTGGATTTTCAGGGCCCTCCTCGTTGCAAGCGTGTTCCAATTCTTCTGCTTCAAACTATTCAGGCACATCCGTCCGGCAGATTCCATAGAAAAAACCGCCTACATTGTTGCCGCAGGTGCTTTCGTTTTGACAATTTGGCAGCAACTTTCAGGACTCAGCATCGCGATTCTTCCCGATGGCGGGTGGCGCGAAATGCTCTCTGCCATTCTCGTTGGTATCGGTTTTTCCTTCGGATTGACTTCACACCGCCTACGCCTCAATATCCCGGTTCTGGCCGCCTGTTTTCTTGTATCAATGCTGGGAGCCATTTATTGCCCCTGGAACATGACAAACGGCGTTAATGCAACGCATCTGTTTATCCTCCTTCCTTCCTGGCTCTGCGCTTTCGTGCTCATACGCGCGCTTTCAAATGCGCTCTGTCGCAAGCCCAACTTGCTTGCCTCAGGTTTGACTGTCATCGGCAAACATGCACTCAGCATCATCGCCTTCACTCCTCTCTCCTTCAAGTTTGTCGCAGCCATAGGGGCAGCGTGCTGCGGCCTTCCCTGGAGCACCGTCGGCGGAGTTTCCCTCCCAGTTCCCTCCGCAGGCGTCATCCTTTGGCCCTTCGCCTTTATAGCAGGCATCTGCCTCCCCATTATCGTGACATATACTTATCGACGCATCGACAAAAGAGTGGATATGTCCTTCGGCAACATCCTGCGCATGCTGCTGACCCTAACCATCACGCTCGCAGTCTTCGCAGCAAAAACAGTCAGATATGTCGCAAGGAAAATCTATGACGGCATTCTCGCCACAGCCACCGCTCTCAAAGACATCGTCAAGGCTTCAAGTCCGAAAGAAGAATAAACGCATTCCACGCGAAGAGCACATTTCAAACCGCAACAAGAATGAGACCAACGAGAAAAAATACACTTGGGCAAACACCAAAGCTCAGTCATGCTCCTTGCGACAAACCGCTTTCTTCGCAGGCCTCCCTGCGCGTTTTGTTTCCAGAAAGTATTCTTGACGTCTTTCTGCTATTTGTTGTGGTCGTCATGTACAAACGCATAGGCATGAGCAACGAATCGATTCTGCATACCACGTCAGCCGCTCTCTTGCCACTGCTTTTTAAGCCTTTTGCGATATCAATGGCCGGCCGTCTGCACATCAGCCACACAGCAACTCGCCTTGGCTTCTTCCTGGCCTTTGTCTTTCTGCTCACAATGGCCCACGGCATCAAAAACGCCGCTTCAAATATCCAATATTTCTCGCTTTTTTCATTGGCAATTTCCTTCTGTCTCATCAGCAACACGAGACCCCTCTGCACTGTCAACGCCCCAGCTGCAGCAACTGACGCTCCGTGGCGAAAATGCGCCATCTCCTACGAAATTGCTATACTCGCCCTTATGGGCGGCCTTGTTATGTTCGCGGGCGTTCTGGAGGTCTACACTCGACAACCCAGAACATCATGGGCCGTATCGTGCGTCGTCATGGCCATTTTCCTGCTTTCTCTTTCCCTGTACCGTCACTTCAGCACCATACGCCACGGGAGCGCCGAAGCATGCAACAAGTACTCATTTCTCTCCGCAGAACCTTCTTCTGCGCCTATGGCCGACAAACTGAGACACCTATGGCACACGACATGCATCATCGTATGTTTTCTACCCCTCTTCTTCTCGCTTCGTCTTCTCCCTCTTTTCCTCTTAGACCGTGAAAGCGCTGGCGGACTTGGTTTTTCCACATCCGACACAGGGCTGCTACAAGGCTGCATTGCTGTTGCCGGCCTTTTGGTTGGCGCTGCCATCGGGAGAAAAGTCATTCAGCGTTATGGCCAAAAGAACACCTTGGCCCCCATGTCTCTGTTGCTCTCACTTGTCAATGCCGTGAGCATCCTCCTTGCCTACCAACAGTTCAGCTCACTTCCGCTTGTTGGCATCTGCCTGTTTGTCGCCTGCTGTGGCGTGGGAGCATCGTCCATCAGTCTTCTGAAATGGCAAATCATGATTTCCAACAATAATACACAAAACTATACCTGCCATGCTGACACAACGACAGCCGCAGCTGGAATGATTCTCTCAGGCCTCATTTCCGCATACCTGCTGCCACTTGGATATTTAAACGCCTTTATCCTGCTCACCAGCCTCCTTGCCCCTCTTTCGTTTCTTGCAGCCTCCTTCATGCGCACGCGTTTGCCGAAAGAAACAAAAAGGGAAACAACGATAACTGACTCGTGACGATGAAGACTAATTGCCATTTTGCAGCTGATATTCAAAGCGAATACCTGAGCGCAAAATGGCAATTATTTTTTTCAATCAGTGAACCCCACTCACAATATGTGTCCCTTACAGGTAGGGTGTTCAAAATCCACATAATTTTTATGTCCAAATTATCCCCAAAATAGATGTCTAACTAACAGTAAATCAAGAAACTGCAATTTTAAAATCGTGCAGAATTTCCATTCCGATACATTATGCATATAATTGTTGCAGAATATCAGTGAGTTATAGCGTTTATTTGGTCAAAAATCGTGCGGGATTTTTTCTGGATTTTGAACACCCTACCTTACAGGTAGGAAATGGGGACATTTGTACCCTGGGTGTTACCCTGTGGGCTGCTGGGCCCCGCGTAGGGCCGCAGACAAGGCTTTTTCCGCACAATCTCAATCAACTTAATACTCCACCTTGTCCGTTTTCTTCCGCCAACTGTCAAAAATGCCCATCGCTTCATCGCGCATCATCTCTGTAGTGTTCAAACGCCTGTCGGCAGGCTTCAAGTCGAGTTCTTTGTAGATGAAGTCATCGTCGAAGCCGGCATCTGCGGCATCTTTTTTAGTACAAGCAAAGTAAAGACGGTCTAAATGTGCCCAATATATAGCTCCCAAACACATGGGGCAGGGTTCGCACGAAGAGTAAATTTCACAGCCTTCCAAAGAAAATGTGCCAAGCTTGTCGCAGGCTGTGCGTATGGCCGATACTTCGGCATGCGCAGTCGGGTCGTGATTGACGGTCACGCGGTTGACACCTGTTGCAAGAACCTTCCCGTTCTTTGCAATGACAGCACCAAACGGGCCACCGCCATTTTCCACATTCTCATTTGCCAGGCGAATGGCCATGGCCATCAATTCTTGTTTGTCCATAGTTTTATTGTTTTGAAACCACCATTGTATCAGTGATCAATTGCAGCAGGATTTTCCATATCGGAACAAATTTACTCAAGAGTTTCGGATTTACCAACGACAGCATGCAAAAAAATCAAAAGACTATATGGCATGCCTTTGCTTTTGGCCTTTTCATTGTTTACGGCCGGTTCTGCCTGTAGAGGTATTTTTGACACCAATACTCCCTGTCTGCCTCGCTTTTTTTATGTCTGAGGCTGGACTTTCCAGGAAAAATGAATAACTTTGCGATAAACGAACTATTAACTCATTTGGAACAATGGATATAATTGAAAGATTCTTGAAGTACGTCAGCATTGACACACAGTCGGCTGAAGACACGGGGAAAACGCCAAGCACCAATAAGCAATGGGACTTGGCACATTATTTGAAAGACGAACTGGAAAGCATCGGACTTGAAGATGTTGAGCTTGACGAACTGGGTTATCTCTATGCAACGTTGCCTGCCAATACGGAGAAAGAAATACCGACCATCGGATTCATCTCACACATGGACACCAGTCCTGATTGCTCCGGCAATGAAGTCAAACCACGGATTGTTGAAAAATACGATGGCAGAGATATCGTTCTCGATGGAGAAAACAACATTGTCACGTCGCCACGGAAATTCCCAGAACTTCTGGACCACGTTGGAGAAGACATCATCGTCACCGACGGACACACCCTGCTGGGAGCAGACGACAAGGCTGGCATTGCGGAAATTGTTCAATCCATGGTTTACCTGCTGGAACATCCAGAGATTAAACACGGCAAAATTCGTGTGGCCTTCAATCCCGACGAAGAAATCGGTTTGGGAGCACATCATTTCGATGTCAAAAAATTTGGATGCGACTGGGGCTATACCATGGACGGTGGTGAAATCGGAGAATTGGAATATGAAAATTTCAACGCTGCCTCTGCAAAAATCTGTGTTTCCGGCGTCAGCGTCCATCCTGGCTATGCCAAAGGAAAAATGATCAATGCCGGCCGCGTTGCAACAGAATTTGCTTCTCTGCTTCCCATGACTGAAACGCCAGAAGCCACTGTTGAATTTGAGGGCTTTTACCACCTGCTCGGAATGGAAGGAAACGTGGAACACGCAACACTATCATACATTATTCGCGACCACAACCGGCAAAAATTTGAAGCCCGCAAACAAACCATGATTAAAGCGGCTGAATGGTTGAATGAAAAATACGACAGTCAAATTGTTGAAGTGGAAATCAATGACCAATACTATAACATGCGCGAAAAAATCGAACCAGTTATGCACGTCATTGATATTGCAGTGGATGCCATGAAGGAAGCGGGAGTCACTCCAAAAGTTCGTGCCATACGCGGAGGAACCGATGGTGCGCAACTTTCTTTCATGGGGCTGCCTTGTCCCAATATTTTCGCCGGCGGACTTAACTTCCACGGCCCGCACGAATTTCTGCCAATTCCATCGCTGAAGAAGGCAAGCGAGGTCGTCGTAAAGATTTGCGAACTGACTGCCAAGCGCAAATTTTGAAGTAATTCATTAATGGCGAAAGAACAAGTTGACCATTATTTGGAAACGCACTCTTTGGCGGAGTGCGTTTTCATTTAGTAATGGTGAAAGAATGGTGAGATGATTTAAAGGGGCATAACGCCTCTGGGCATGAAAAAAATGCTTTCACCTGCCTACTACTTAAAAAAACGTATTTTCCAAAAGGCTTTATGTCGTATCTTCCGGAAATCATTTCAGACCTCGCGTTGATTCTCATTTCAGCCGGGCTTGTCACTCTGATATTCAAACGTCTCGGACAACCACTTGTTTTGGGTTATATCGTGGCCGGTTTCATGGCCGGCCCACACATGCCCTACACTCCCTCCGTCACTGACACAAGCAGTATCCAATCATGGGCCGACATCGGTGTGATTTTTCTCATGTTCACCCTCGGACTCGACTTCTCCTTCAAAAAGATTCTGAAAATGGGCCCGAAGCCGATTTTCGCTGCCTGCATGATTGTATTTTGCATGATGAGCGTCGGCAATGTTGCAGGTTTTTTATTCGGTTGGAACAGTATGGACCGACTTTTTCTCGGCGGCATGCTTGCAATGTCTTCAACCACCATTATTTACAAAGCATTTGACGATTTGGCCCTCCGTAGTCAGAAATTCTCAAGCGAAGTGCTCAGCGTGTTAGTCCTTGAAGACATCTTGGGTATTCTTCTGATGGTTGTGCTTTCCGCCATGGCCGTTTCGCGCACCTTCGAAGGCGCTCAGCTTTTAGGCAATTTACTCCAACTGAGTTTTTTCCTTATAATATGGTTTGTCGTCGGCGTATACGTCGTGCCTACCTTCCTTCGGAAAAGCGGTAAATGGATAAACGATGAAACCTTACTGATTGTGGCAATCGGCCTCTGCTTCATGCTCGTAGTTATGGCCTCAAAAGCTGGATATAGCTCAGCCTTCGGCGCGTTCATGATGGGTAGTATTCTGGCGGAAACCACAGAGGCTGAAAACGTTGAGCGTGTTGTAAAACCATTGAAGAACCTCTTCGGTGCCATTTTTTTCGTATCAGTCGGCATGTTGGTCAATCCGCAGATACTGATGCAATACTGGTGGCCCATCCTGGTGCTCACACTGGCCATCATCGTAGGGCAGACCATTTTCGGTTCCATCAGTTTTCTGCTTTCTGGCCAGTCGCTACGTGTGTCTATGCAATGCGGCTTTTCGTTAACACAGATTGGAGAATTTGCTTTCATCATTGCCTCTCTCGGAACAGCCCTAAACGTGACAAGCCAATTTCTCTATCCCGTTGTGGTTGCCGTTTCCATTGTCACCACCTTCTTAACGCCTTACATGATAAAGGCGGCAATTCCTTCCTACAATGCCATCTGTCGTCTTATACCAGAACGCATACACGGGAAAACAAACAGCAACAAAAATCCCTTACAAGACGCGCAGCCCCCTCGCCCTTGGCGCACGCTGATAGGCTCACTTCTCAGCGGTGTCAGCATTTATCTGGCGCTCAGTGTGGCTGTCGTTCTGATTGCATTCGGTTTTCTGCTCCCCTTCTGTAGAACAATCTTTGGACATTGGCCAGGAAACACCATTTGCGCTGTGCTCACCATATCGCTCGTCTCGCCCTTTTTGCGTGCCATCGTCATGCGCAAAAACCATTCCGAACCATGGAAAATTTTAAGAAAGAAAGGCAGAGGCAACCAGTGCGGCCTGTTGCTGACCATCGGCATCAGATATGCCTTGGCCACATTTGTCGTTGCATACGTCATCAATTTCCTCTCACCTCTACCCTCTCCGTGGCGCCTACCCGCCCATATTTCCATTTCTGCCTTTCTCGTAGGGGCGATGGTGGCATCGCGAAGAATCAAATATCTGAGTATATTGATGGAGCGGAATTTTGTCAAAAACCTTCGCTCGCGCGACACAAAAAAACAGCTCGTGGCCAATGGGAAACGGCCTGCCTATGCCGGCCGACTGCTGAGCCATGACATCCATCTCTCCCAACTTCAAATCCCCGCCAACTCCAACTGGTGCGGCAAAAACCTGCGTGAACTCCAATTTGGAGAAAACTGCGGAGTCCTCATTGCCGCCATCATACGCGGTCCATATCGAATCAACATCCCCGACGGTGGAGCAACGCTTTATCCCGGCGACCGCATCGAAGCGATAGGCGACGACGACAGCTTGCAGCATTTTTCCGAACGTATAGGTTCCGAAATCACACCGCTAACTGAAAACAGCAGCAAGCACCAACTAATGCTACACCGACTCAACATCACAAGAAACAGTCCGATGATTGGAGGTACGCTAAAAAGCAGCCACCTGAAAGAAAAATACCATTGCATGGCTGTTGGCTTTGAAGCCGATGACGGCACGATAGACACAGCAGATTCTTCACGTGTTATCAACAGCAACGACACGCTTTGGCTCGTTGGAGAGGAGCAAAGCCTGAAAAGAGTTGAGGCGGCCGTCAGGCCAGATGCCTAATGGTTTGTCCCCAGCCTAAGTGCGCAAAGACCCGCCTGTCGGCATTCGTTGCTACAGAAAATAACCATGAAAATATTTCCCAGCACATAGTTAAAATCGTATTTTTGCACCAGAATAACGTAAAGTTTTTTTTATGAGAATAGACATCATCACAGTATTGCCCGAAATGCTTGAAGGCTTTGTGAACACCTCAATTCTGGCCCGTGCACAAAAAAAAGGGCTGGTTGAAATCCACGTGCATAATCTGAGAGACTATACGACAGACAAACACCGGAGAGTGGACGACTATCCGTTTGGCGGGTTTGCGGGTATGGTGATGCAGTGCCAGCCCATTGATGCCTGCATCTCAGCGCTCAAGGCGCAGCGCGATTACGACGAGATTATTTTTACGACACCCGATGGAGAGCAGTTTGACCAGCCCATGGCCAACCAACTCTCGATGAAGGAAAATATCATCATCCTCTGCGGACACTATAAAGGCATTGACTACAGAATAAGAGAACACCTCATCACGAAGGAGGTTTCCATCGGCGATTATGTGCTAACAGGAGGGGAACTCGCTGCCGGCGTGATGGCCGATGCTGTCGTAAGACTCGTTCCTGGCGTGCTCAGCGATGAACAGAGTGCGTTGTCGGATTCTTTTCAGGACAACTTGCTGGCAGCACCTGTCTATACGCGCCCTGCTGACTACAAAGGATGGAAGGTGCCAGAAATCCTGCTTTCAGGACATGACGCAAAAATCAAGGAGTGGGAACTCACTCAGAGCCTTGAGCGAACGAAACGGTTGCGACCAGACCTTTTAGAGAAGTAAGAGGGGAAATAAAGGAATGGGCATTCTGAACAAAATTCAGAATGCCCATTCCTTTACATATATTTTTTAGTAATCGGGAAACTAGTTCCCTTTCTTCCAGTTGTCTTTCAGTCCGACAGTCTTGTTGAACACCAAATGCTGCATCGAAGAATCTTTGTCGTAGGTAAAATAACCAATTCTCTGGAATTGCAGATAACGATTCTCCTGCTGTTCGGCGGCATACTGCTCGACGAAGCAGTTTTTCAACACCTTAAGAGAATCTGGATTCAGCAATTCTCTGAAATCTTTGTCGCTGGCTGACGGATTCTCAACGGCAAAGAGTCGATCGTAGATTCTCACCTCTGCTGGTAGGCAGTGGTCGACACTCAACCAGTGTAGCGTTCCCTTGACTTTTCGGTTGGCACCTTCCAAGCCGCTTTTGCTGAGGGGGTCGTATTCACAATAGATTTCCTCGATTTCTCCGTCGGCATTTTTCTTGCATCCCGTACATTTCACGATGTAAGCGTTCTTGAGTCGTACTTCTTTTCCTGGCACCATGCGGAAAAATTTCTTGGGAGCTTCTTCCATGAAATCGTCACGCTCAATCCAAAGGTGCTTGCTGAAGGTGATGGTGTGTGTGCCCTCTTCCGGATTTTCGGGATTGTTGACGGTAGTGAGTTCCTCCACCTGGTTGTCTGGATAGTTTGTGACTATCAGTTTTACGGGGTTAATCACGGCCGACACTCTGAGCGCACGACGGTTGAGGTCTTCGCGTGCCGCCGCTTCCAGCATTTCGTAATCGTTGAGTGCGTCGAACTTCGTATAGCCAATCATGTCAATAAATTTGCGCACAGCTTGTGGAGAATAACCACGACGGCGCAAGCCGCAGATGGTTGGCATGCGGGGGTCGTCCCATCCAGCCACAAGGTTCTCCTTGACTAATGCCAGGAGTTTGCGCTTGCTCATAACTGTGTATGTCAGATTCAAACGATTGAACTCATACTGGCGGGGGCGATGGTCTTGAAGGTCCTTGCCTTCTTTTAGTTCGTCAACGAAATAATCGTAGAGAGGACGGTGAGGCACAAATTCGAGGGTGCAGATGGAGTGTGTGACACCTTCGAAATAATCGCTCTGTCCGTGTGCAAAATCATACATAGGATAGGCTTTCCATTTGTTGCCTGTGATGTGGTGTTCCTTGTTGATGATGCGGTAGATCACTGGGTCGCGAAAGTGCATGTTAGGGTTTGCCATGTCTATCTTGGCGCGGAGCACCATCGCACCTTCAGCCACCTTGCCGCTATTCATTTCTTCAAACAGACGGAGATTTTCTTCTATTGGTCTGTTTCTGTAGGGGCTGTCGGTGCCTGCTTGTGTCGGCGTGCCCTTCTGAGCGGCAATCTCTTCGCTTGTCTGCTCGTCAACGTAGGCCTTTCCTTCCTTTATGAGGCGTACAGCGAAATCCCACAATTGCTGAAAATAGTCAGAGGCATGATAAATATTGCCCCACTTGAATCCAAGCCACTGGATGTCTTCTTTGATGGCTTCAACGTATTCGGTGTCTTCCTTTTGCGGATTGGTGTCGTCCAAACGCAGGTTGCACACACCGCCAAATTTCTCGGCGATGCCAAAGTCCATACATATAGCTTTCGCATGTCCGATGTGTAGATACCCGTTTGGTTCTGGCGGAAAACGCGTTTGCAGCCGTCCGTCATTTTTTCCTTCTTTCAAATCTGAAGAAACAATCTGCTCAATGAAGTTCAGACCCTTTCTTTCGTTATTCTCTGGTTCTTTATTAACTGTCATATTCTATATTTTTTCTATTGAAAATCGCTTTCAACTTAGCGGCTAAACAGATGTCATGAAGCAAACGGCAGCCGCTATCTGCCGCCTTAAAAGACCACATGGCTGTGGCCCTCTTGTTAATTGGCCATTTCCGAGATAAACTTTATGCGGACAAGGCGGATTTCCTCGTCGGTGTAGTCGTCGCCCAATTCCTCAATGGCCGTCTCCAGGTTGTCTGTTTCCGAATCTCTGAAATACTGGTATATCTCCGCGATATGATCATCGTCCATCACGTCGTTAATGAAATAATCGATGTTTAGCTTCGTTCCCGAATAAACGATGGCTTCTATCTCATCAAGGAGTTCGTCGAATTCGATTCCTTTGGCAACGGCAATATCATCAAGCGCAACCTTGCGATCTATACTCTGAATGATACTTACCTTGATTTTCGACTTATTGGCAACGGTTCTGATGCGCAGGTCCTCCGGGCGCTCAATATCGTTTTCTTCACAATGTTGCTTGATAAGCCGGCAGAACTCCGCACCATATCTTTTTGCTTTTCCTGCGCCGACACCTGGAATGTTTTGCAGTTCGTCGAGCGTATGGGGATAAATGGTTGCCATCGCTTCCAGAGAAGCATCTTGGAAAATGACGTAAGGCGGCACATCCAAGTCTTTGCTCATGCGCTTTCTCAAGTCTTTCAGCATCTGATAGAGCAGAGGATCAACTGTGCATGCCTCCCCACCCTGCAAGGGGATGTTGGGCTCGGCATTCTCATAATCCCTGTCTTCGACTATCTTGAACGAACATGGATTTTCCAAAAAATCCATACCTTTGTCTGTGACCTTCAAAACGCCATAGTTGTCTACGTCTTTTTCGAGGTATCCGGCAACGACTGCTTGTCTGATAACAACGTACCATACCTTATCGCTCACATCGTCGCCACATCCAAATTCTTCTATCTTATTATGCTTGTGCGCACAGACCTCATCTGTTGCACGCCCGATCAATACGTCTTTTAGATAATCTTCCTTGAAATTCTCCTTAGTTGCTAAAACCGTGTTGAGAACTTTGCATAAATTTTCTTTTGCTTCCACTTTCTTTTGAGGGTTTAGGCAATTGTCACAATTTCCGCAATTTTCCTTCTGAAAATTTTCACCGAAATAATGGAGGAGGAGTTTGCGACGGCACAGGGAACTCTCTGCATAAGCGGCTGTCTCCTTGAGTAGCTGTCGACCAATTTCCTGTTCAGAGACCGATTTTCCCTCCATGAATTTCTCTAATTTCTGAAGGTCTTTGCGTGAATAAAAGGCAATGCATTTTCCTTCTCCGCCGTCACGTCCGGCACGCCCCGTCTCTTGATAATATCCCTCGAGACTTTTGGGCATGTCATAGTGAATTACAAACCGGACATCGGGCTTGTCGATGCCCATTCCGAAGGCTATCGTCGCGACTATGATATCAATTTTTTCCATCAGGAAATCGTCTTGCGTCGCTGACCTTGTGGCTGGGTCCATTCCAGCATGATAGGCTTCCGCCTTTATATTATTGGAACGTAACACCTCTGCCAGCTCTTCCACGCGTTTTCGGCTGAGACAATAGATAATGCCGCTTTTATCCGGATTTTGCCTTATAAATTTTATTATGTCCTTGTCTATGTTTTCTGTCTTTGGGCGAATCTCATAATAAAGGTTGGGCCTATTGAAGGAACTTTTGAATTCCGTTGCATCCAGGATGCCCAGACTCTTCTTGATGTCGATACGCACTTTGTCGGTTGCTGTTGCTGTCAGTGCAATTACTGGCGCATTGCCGATTTTGTCTATGATTGGGCGGATTTTCCTGTATTCTGGCCGGAAATCATGGCCCCATTCCGATATACAATGTGCCTCATCTACGGCATAAAAAGAAATCGTTATATGTTGCAAAAAAGAAACGTTGTCGTCTTTGGTTAGGGATTCTGGAGCCACATAGAGCAGTTTCGTTTTCCCCGAGAGAATGTCTTCCTTCACCTTGTCGATGGCAGACTTGCTGAGCGACGAATTGATGAAATGCGCCACTCCATCGTTTTCGCTGGTGTGTCTGATGGCATCAACCTGATTTTTCATTAAGGCGATGAGTGGTGAAATGACAACGGCCGTTCCCTCCATCATCAAAGCTGGAAGTTGGTAGCAGAGTGACTTTCCGCCACCCGTCGGCATCAAGACGAAAACATCTTTGCCCGCCAAAAGATGGGTTATGATAGCCTCTTGATTAGACTTAAAGCTATCAAAACCAAAGTATTTCTTTAATGCTTCATGTAGATTTTTTTTCACGCTCATAAAATATCAGGTTAGTAATCGCACGACGAACCATTCCATGTGTGAACATTCCAAACGGACCATTCCACATGTCATGACTCAAATGCTAAACAAAGATATAAACAAGTTTTGGATTTAGGCACAGTCTGACCCAAAAAAATTACATCAGCATTTGTTTTTGCGGATGTTCTGAAATTTCCGACAGAATCCATTTTAGTAATGGTGGAAGTATAAGTTGATCCATTTTGACCTGTATTTTTGTTGGTTTTGAAATTTGAGAAGGTCACATAGCCTATGTGACCGATGACAAGCACCAAAAACGGCAAAAAGACAGGGCATAAGAAAAAACTCCTTACTTCACAAAATTGGTCAAATTATTTTTTACCATTACTTAATTCCAAAGCAGAATTTAGGGGTGTCCTGAAAATTCTACTTGAGACAGAATTTTAGCACACCCCTTTTAGTAATGATAAAAGAATAAGTTGAGCAATTTTGCCCTGTAATACAGGGCGTAAGAAATAACTCTTTACTCCAAAAAATTGGTCAAGTTATTTTTTACCATTACTTAGTATCACTTAAAATAGAACTATCAGAATTCCCAAACATCATGCACCTGCCAGATTGTTTTTTGAGAACTGCTTTTCAACGAAATCCTTTGTCACCACAAACTTCTTTTCGTTCGACGAAGGAATTTCAAACATAACATCCATCATGATGCTCTCTACGATGGACCTCAGTCCTCTTGCGCCCAACTTCCTTTCGATGGTTTTGTCAACGATTAATCCCAGAGCGTCGTCTTCAAACGAAAGTTCTACGCCATCCATTTCAAACAATTTCTTGTATTGCTTTGTAATGGCATTTTTTGGCTGAGTTAGGATTCGCAAAAGGGCTGACTTGTCGAGTGGGTTCAAATAAGTCAGCACAGGCAGACGACCTATAATTTCAGGAATCAATCCAAACGACTTGAGATCCTGCGGTTCGACGTAAGCCATCAAGTTGCTTGGGTCAATCTTCAAAGCATTCTGCACAGAGTTGTAGCCAACAGTGTGGGTGTTCAGACGCTGCGCAATTTTTTTCTCAATGCCGTCAAAGGCACCGCCGCAAATGAAGAGAATATTTCGCGTGTCGACATGCACATAGTCTTGGTCTGGATGCTTGCGTCCACCTTTAGGGGGAACGTTAACCATTGAACCCTCCAGCAGTTTCAGCAAACCCTGTTGCACGCCTTCGCCACTCACGTCTCGCGTGATGGAAGGATTGTCGTTCTTGCGAGCAATCTTGTCAATCTCGTCTATAAAGACTATGCCGCGCTCCGCAAGTTGCACATTGTAGTCTGCGACCTGAAGTAGCCTGGAAAGAATGCTTTCAACATCCTCTCCGACATAGCCAGCTTCCGTGAAAACCGTTGCATCCACAATGGTGAAAGGCACCTGCAGCAATTTGGCAATCGTGCGTGCCAAAAGCGTCTTGCCCGTACCTGTCGAGCCGACCATAATGATATTTGATTTTTCAATCTCAACGTCATCATCGTCATGTGCCTGCATGAGTCTTTTGTAGTGGTTGTACACCGACACTGCAAGATGCTGTTTGGCTGCATCCTGCCCAATGACATACTGGTCCAGATAGTCCTTAATCTCCTTGGGCTTCGGAATTTCCTTTAAATCTATGTTCTGGATTTTAGCGCCTTCATTCTGCTGTTCTATCTGCTGAACATACTCGTATGCGCGTTCGGCACATTCATCACAGATATTGCCGTTAAGCCCGGTCAGCAGGAAACCCACTTCCGACTCGTCACGTCCGCAAAAAGAACATTTTTTCTTATCTTTCATTTGGTTTGCGACATAAAATTTGATCAATCATGCCATATTCCTTCGCCTCTTCCGATGTCATCCAATAGTCTCTATCTGAGTCGGCCCATACTTTTTCAAAGTCCGTATGGGAATGATGGGCGATGATTGTATACAATTCTTTTTTGAGTTTCTGAATCTCGCGTGCCGTGATTTCTATGTCTGAAGCCTGTCCCTGAGCGCCACCCATTGGCTGATGAATCATAACACGGCTGTGTTCCAATCCAGAGCGCTTGCCTTCTTTTCCCGCAACAAGCAAAACAGCGGCCATGGATGCAGCCATGCCCGTGCAAATCGTTGCAACGTCGCTTTGGATGAATTGCATTGTGTCGTAAATACCCAAACCGGCATAGACCGAACCGCCCGGTGAATTAATATATATGGAAATGTCCTTTCCTGGGTCGCACGAATCCAGATACAGAAGTTGGGCCTGCAATGTGTTTGCCGTATAGTCGTCAATTTGCGTTCCGAGGAAAATGATTCTGTCCATCATCAATCTCGAAAAGACGTCCATCTGTGTGACATTGAGCTGGCGCTCTTCCAATATATAGGGATTCAAGTATTGATTTTGCATTTTCACCACATCTTCAAAGACCATAGAGTTGATGCCCATGTGTCTCGTGGCAAACTTTTTAAAATCGTTCATATCATTTGTGTATTAAGATAAGAATCTCCTTCTCTCCCACTGCAGCTTGTTCTTTTACACGAGAAAAACAAGAATCAAAGGGCGAGAAAGAGACTCTATAAGAAAGCTGACTATGGTAATGGTAAAAAACAACTTGAGCAATACCATTACATAAAGATGGCCGAATGCCGACCGCATTTGCATGCGGCAGCCATATTTTCCTTGGGTTAGCAGATGCGCGTCAGACAACGACAGAGCACACCAACTCACCTCATACGCAGCAATTTTTAGTTAAACATTTTCGAGAAATCCTCGACAGAAATGCTTTTGTGGTCAAGCGTAACAACTGACTTCACGGCTTCAACCAACTTCGTGTCAATGCAACGTTCAACCAGTGCGTTAACCTGCTCTCTCTTCTTCAACATTTCTGTTGCATACTGTTCCAGATACTCTTCAGGAATATCCGTCATGCCATATTGGGCAAACTGGAAGCGGGCAGCCTGAACGGCCGTTTCCTTCAATTCTTTGTCGTCTACTTTGATGCCATTCTTTTCTACGAGCTGTTCCTTAATGAGGTGCCACTTCAATTCCTCGATACTCTTGTCGAAGTTCTTCTCAACGAATTCCTCGCCCTTATCCTTGTTGTTGGCCTTCATGATTTTCTTGAGCAATTCCGTTGGGAATTCCAATTCACCCACCTTCTGCTCCATATATGCACGAAGATCCAAGAGGAACTTATAGTCGCTGTCTGCAACATGCTGCTTCTCGATGTTCTCCTTGATTTTGCCGCGGAATTCTTCTTCGCTCTTCACATTGTCTTTTCCGAACACATTGTCAAAGAGTTCCTGATTTACTTCTGCAGCCACAAAGCGGCTGATTTCGTCAACCTGGAACGAGAAGTCGCCAGAATATGCGCCAACCTCTTCCTTCTTCACCTTCAAGAGAGAAGCCACTTCTGTTTCGCTGCCCTCGTATGCCATTGAAGGATTGAACGTCAAGACATCATTCTTTTTCGCACCTTCGAAAATTTTCTTCTGGTCGTCGTTCTTGAAATAAGTAGGCATCAGAGAAACCTTCTCTACGACCAAGCCACCTTCCTTGGGCTGGCCATTTTCATCCAATTCAGCCAAAACGCCACGGAGGATGTCATTGTTTTCGTAGCTGTCAACATTTTCAGAATGGCCTGCACGCTGTGCGATATTCTTAACCTGCTCGTTGATCTGCTCGTCAGTGGTTTCGATATCATAGAAATCGACGTGGTCGTCAGCCGACAAATCAACGGTAAATTCTGGAGCCAGAGCAATGTCGAAGATAAATTCGAAATCATCCTGCTTCTCGATATCCTGCATCGTCTGCTGTTCGCTTGACAACGGTTCGCCGAGCATATTGACCTTATTTTCCTTTATATAATTGAAAAGTGAATCGTTCAGCAACTTGTTGACCTCCTCAGCTTTTGCTTGTGCGCCATACATTTTCTGGATCAAACCGAAAGGCACTTTTCCCGGACGGAAGCCTGGCATTTGAGCTTTGCGGCTGTAGGTTTTAAGAGTGTCCTTTACTTTGCTTTCGTAGTCAGACTTCTCCATCTTGAGTGTGAGGACGGCGCTAACATTGCCTGTCTTTTCAAATGAAATATTCATCGTTTGATTTATGTGAATTATATATATTGTTTATTCTTGTGGTATCAAGCCCTCTTGTTCCACGTGGGCTTTGGATATGCAAAGTTAACACAAGGGAGGAAATAAACCAAATTTTCCATTATTAAAAATCACGTTGTTCATTTCAACACGACACCCAAAGCATGCCTTCCGTCCATTTTGATTACAAACGGCGCGTCGCGGTGGACATGCCTGATGAAGTCTGTTTCATGCTCGGCCGGCAGCGCGTCAAGCCACGCCTCGTCAAACACCCCCTCGTTTATATACGGGTTAATCGTGAAATAGCCCACGCCAAACGACGTCAGATTTTGGAAGAAATGGGTGCCTTGGCTCGGATCGACACGGTAGCTTTCAAGTCCGCACTCAACAATCACGCGTGCCCCTGAGATGTGTGGCCATTTCACGGGGATGCCCAGCCAGGCATCACTGCTCCCCCATCTTCCTGGGCCGACCAACACGTACTGTCGGTCTTCCGCCGTCAACTGGGCATTCAGCTTTTCGATCTCCCGTGCAATCAGCGGATTGTTTTGCGCATTGAACCCCTTAGTCTTTACGTATACAACATCACACACGTCTGTCACGATGCCGTTGCCCAACACCATTTTCGAATTCAAGAGGCAGGACTCATCGGGGATTACAGACAAATCCTCGTCAACCGTCTCCTTGTTGTCAACGATGGGACGTATCTGCAAGAGGTAGAAGCTGGCGGTTCCGGCATCAAGATTCATGGCGAACTCAATCTCCACTGGGCGTCCCATTTCGCAACGCCCAATTTCAAGCAGCCGCGAAATCGTTTTTGCCAGCGGATACTGGTGGTGCTGGAGTATATTTGCGAATGAAACAATCTTCCTGCCGCCGGGATAATACCCCTCGCGAATCACTTGGTCAACCGGGTCAAACGTCGAGGCAACATAACGCAATGACCCGTGGGGCTCCGCATCGCGTATCCTGAGTTTCGAGAGATTGAAGGCATCGTCCGTCTTGAACTCCTGCGCCATGTTCTTCAGGTCAAGCGCATAAAAATTACGCTGCGTCTCACGTAAAGCCAAATCCGTTGTCGACAACTGAAGGATATGGTGCGGGTGTTTGGGAGAAAAGCGCAGCGTCTGTCCGCCGTCAACGATATATTTTCCGAGTCCGAAAGCAACGTTGGCAATCCCGTCCTCTGCCCTTTCGTCGCCAATGGGATAGAAATTCAAAGAACGAGCAACCCCAGAGAGCGTTGGATAGAAATAAGACAAAGCATTCCCGTTAGCATCCACCGTGTCATACCTCGCGCCAATAACCTCCTGCAGAACGATGGCCATCTTCTCTTGGTCAATCAAGTTCTGGGTCGCCGTCAGATAGGCCTTGCTGTCGCTATAGAACACAGAAGCGTAAACAGCTTTGATGGCCGAACGGAGCAACCTCAGCATCACACTCTTATCGGGCACTTTCGGAATCATGTAGGTCTTATACACACCAGCGAACGGCTGATAGTGGGAATCCTCCAACAGACTCGAAGAGCGCACCGCCAACGGTCCTTCAACAACTTCAAACAGCGCCAGCAAGTCATCAAGCAGACGTGTCGGCAGCGATGCGTTTTCAAACGCATCAAGGATTTCAGCATCGGGGATGTCACTTAAAGCCGTTGGATAGAGATTGTTCGTCTCCATAAATTCATCGAAGATATCAGTGCAGATGACAACCGTCTTGGGAATATCCACAGAGAAATGCTCTTCTGAGAGCTTTGGATAGCGCTTTACCATGGTTCCCATAAAGGCCAGGCCACGCCCCTTTCCCCCAAGCGAACCGTTGCCAATGCGAGCGAAATTGCTGTACTGGTCAAAACGTTCCTTCTGGTAAATAGCCACAACCCCCTGGTTCTTCATTCTGCGGTAGCCAACGATCAAGTCGCTGATCAACTGCCGAGCTTCGTCCATGTGCGTATATTCACTGACATCCACCTTTTTAAGTATGACTGCAGGCGGAAACATGGCACGCGAGAAGAAGAAACGCGAAAAATGGTTCTGGCTTAAATGGTAGCGCAGCGACTCGTCGGGGATTTCCGGCAATTTGCGTTGCAGATCCTTCAAATCCTTGATTGTCATAATCGGCGCCATCGTTTCCGGATTAACGATGATGAAAGGACCAAACCCGAAATGCTCCATTACTTCGGCTCTGAGGTCTTGTGGATAATGCTTAGAGTTTTTCACGATAAACGACGCCTTCAACTCCTCCGCATAGCGCTCATTATCCGCCTCGCTCGATTCAAGAATGATCGGGATATGCGGCTCCCTGCTTTTGATTTCGCGGCACAAGGCATACCCCGCCAGCGGATCTTTTTCCCCGTTTCTGGAGAAACTCATATCCGAGACAATACCGAGGATATTTTCGCTATAATCCGAGTAGATATCCATGGCCTCTTCATACGTACGCGCCAACATAATTTTCGGCCGCCCTCTCATGCGCATGGTCTTCAGGTGGTCGTTGAGGGCCTCCTTCGAAAACTCCTGACTCTGTTCCAGCACGATGCGGTAAAGATGTGGGAGGGCAGAAGAATAAAAACGAATGGAGTCCTCCACCAGAAGGATGATTTGTACGCCGACCGACGCTGAATCGTTAGGGGCGTTCAGTTTGTCCTCAATGAGTTTTATGATGGCCAACAGCAGTTCAGCGTTCCCCAGCCACGAAAAGATATAGTCAATGCTGGAAAGGTCGGCCATGGCGACACGCTTACTCACCTCACGCGAAAACGGCGTCAGCACCACGATGGGCGTATGTGGGTATTTCTGTTTGATTTCCTTCGCGCCGACGAAAATGTCGCGGTTGTCCATATTGGGCATCACGATAACCAGTTCGAAATTTCGGTCGGCCAGTTCGCGCATGGCCTCCTCCTCGGTGGTCACCTGGGTGAAGCGCGGCGGATAACGCAGCGAAAGGGCCGTATATTCATTGAATATCTGCTCATCCACGCGTCCGTCGTCTTCCAACATAAACGCATCATACTTGGTGGCTATGAGCAACACGTTGTATATACGCTTATTCATCAATTCCGCAAAGGGCGTATCGCGCAAAACTATGTCTTTTAACTTGGGAATTTTGCTCATAATTTATATAAAAATTTAATGATTCTGAGGAAACGCCCTCTCCTATTTGCCGTAACATAGCAACCGGTAGTTGCAGTTCTCACACCTTTGCAAAACGATTGTCGGTTTGAATGGCGTTGCCTCGTCCAACATCTCGCTCAGGAGTTTTTCGAGGCGGAACTTGAAATCTTGGGCAAGAGGGGCGAAATCCGTAAGCGGTTCGTTGGCATACTTGATGTATGGCAAAAAAGTCTTGTCACCATATTTATTGACAAAAAACAGAGTTGGCATCAGGGGCGTGCTATTCACATCTGGAGCAACCATCAGGGCGTAGAGGAAGGTCTGCAAGACATAGTGCGGATGTTTTTCGCCAGGCGTAAAAAGAGCATCCATTGAAAAGGCTTGCTCCATGCTCCCATTGGTCTTATAGTCAACAATGCGAAGCGTCTCAGTCCCATCGTTGATGGTGGAATCCGACACGATGTCCATCCTATCAATGATGCCGCAAAGCTCCACCTGCCGCACCGCGCCATTGACCAACACGTTGAACGTCAAAGAACGCGGTGTTTCCAATCCCTTGATTTTAAAGGTTTCCAATTTGCTGTCATTTCGCAGCAACTGCTTGAAAAAGGACTTAACAATTTGCTCAACGAGGACGTTTTCGCCGACCTGCTCTTCCGCCATGGCACGACGGACGTAAAACACAAGGGAGGCATCGGCTGCCGGTTCCAGAAAGGGGGCCAGCCGGGCGGGCGTGATAACGGGATTTCCATGCTCCACAAAATCCAGATAAAATAGTTCAGCAGTTTTGTGAAAAACGCTTCCCAACACGTTCGGTTCTATAATCACCGCCTGTTTTTGAGGGGCCTTTATTTTCGCAACGCGATTGTAGAAAAACAGCAGTTGGCAGCGCATATACTCATTAATGGCAGAAGGGGAAAACCTGCGCATGCCCTCTGCCCATGCTACAGGCTTGGCAATAGGTTGTGGAAATATCTGCCTGCTTTGGAGATCGAAGTCCATGGAATGATGGGTAACGACCAATGGTGACTCCACCAGCAGTTGCGTCATGAACCGCGACATCTCTCCAGCACCGCCCACTGAAGGAGAGGCGTTGTAGACGAGGCAGACTTTTTCCGCCCGCTGGAGGAGTCTGTAAAAATAATAGGCATACACCGCCACTTTGTGACGCGTAGTAGTGAGACCAAATTCAAGACGCAGATTATAGGGGATGAAGGAATTGTCTTTCATCGTTCCAGGGAGAAAGCCTTCACTGACCGAGAGCATAATGACATTTTTAAAGTCGAGGCAACGCGTCTCCAACACGCCCATAATCTGGAGTCCGGCAGCAGGCTCCCCATGAAAAGGAACAGACAGTGGGGCGACGGCCTGCCTTACCAGTTTGAAGAGCGTTGCACGTTCCAAGTCGAGCCAACCTTCACTGATGAGGCGGCGGAAACGGTTGAGCGCAGTGTAGACCAGGAAAAAAGCTTCTGTGTTGAGTGTGCGCTCAAGGGGCGTTTCTCCTTGTCGCTGCTCCGACGCCATTTTATGCAGCAATTCCATGGTTTCTTCCAGCCAGCCGACATTGGATTTTGCGCCGTCGGTGGCCTCCTGCATGCTTTTCTCGAGAACCTGATGAGCAACAGTGTGTCTCACAGGGTAACCTTTTGTGATGTTTACTTCTTTAACCAATGGGGGTATGGCATGCAAAACTGGTTCGATAAGCGCCTCGTTGCACAACACCACTGCCGTCTCCTTCTCATCGGCGCTCAAATTTTGCTCCAGCCAGGGGGCAAGCGCATGCACCTGAGCGTTTTCCGTTGACGCAGCGAGAAATTCGACCTGCTTTGTATGTCTGAAGTTATCGAAATATTCCTGGGGCAATTGGTTGGGAAACAATTTCAGATTTGAACGGAGAAACGTTCCTGCCTCGCATCCCTGGTTTTGCTCGGTGTAAAACACATCGTAGTCCCAATAAAACCAGGCACGCCCCTGCTTGCCCAGCAAAGAGAACAAGGCACTTTCAACTTTGTCGAGGACATTGAAGCCCACAAAGGCATATTGCTTCGCAGCAAGGGGTTCGGGAAGTCCCTTTTCTTGCAGCATCTCAACGACACTCCGGAACTGGGCACCTTCATAGGCCAGACAACTTTCCTTCATCTGCTGATTTAATTTATGATAGATGGCGCCAAGTGCATTCCACAATTCCAAATACTTCCCTTTAAGTTTTGAATTTGCGTCTACAGAAAAATCCGAAAAGAATTTGCTCAGTGCCTGCTCCTGGGCATCGCCCAGAAGCGAACCAATTTCGTCAATTTTCTTGATGTCGCGGATGTTGCGAAAAAGTTTGTCGGCATCGGCCATATTCTTGTCGATGTCGTCGAAGTCCGCCAACAGGCGTTCGCCCCAACCGTAGAAGAAATCGAGCGTTTCAGAGCTCCCCGTTTCTTCGAGGTATATCTTGTGGATTCGGCAGATCGTTTCGATTTTATCGGCCACCGTGAGCGGAGACATACTTGCGAAAAGCTCATTGATGGTTTGATACTGAGGAATCCAAATGGGCGACGTTTCGCTGCATGCGCAGCAGGAGGCGATGTATTCGTTCAGAAAAAGGCTTGCCCTCTTGTTGGGAAACACCACGACAAGCTGACTCATATCGCGACCGAGCTTGCCGAAGAGGTCTTGCGCTACGTATTTAAGGAATGGGGTCATTTTGTACGAATTATTTTTAGACAGACAACCGGAATTGTTTTCTTACCATCTATTTAGTAATGGTTAAAAAATAACTTGAACAATTTTCAAGGGTAGGGAGTTATATCTTTATACCCTGTCAAATACAATCAACTTATTCTTTCACAATTACTTAACAGGTTAAATTGGGCATTTTTAGACTACGGGAGCGCCCCTGCCGTGTGCATCACGATTCTTCAGAGAGCAGATTTTCCTCCTTGCTGGAGACAACTTCATCGGGATAGAGATACCATAGGAAGCCTTTGACGTTTTTGTGGCCCATAGACCTAAGAAAATCGCAATATTCATTGACCTGCCGCTTGTGGTCGTCCTTTTTCTTCCCGCATTTGTAATCAATCACCAGCGTAGTCTCCCCGTCGGTGATAACCCTGTCGGGCCGATGCGTTTTCAGATTGCCATCCTTGTCGCGCACCAATATGCTGCATTCGTTATACACGCGCCATTGTCTTGTAAACCATTCCCGGGCCTCGGAATTCTCCAGCCTGTTCCTAACAAAGTTCTTGAGTTCCTCAAAATGCCCCTCCCCAGCAATCAGTCCCTGGGCCTGTACGTTCAGGAGGGCAGAAGAGGCATCCTCGGCATAGCGGATTTTTGAAAACAGATAATGGATGACCTTGCCCTTGTCGATATAGCCGTTCTGCTGGGCATCACTGTCATCAGACACAAAATCAGCGGCAGAATTAGACTGCTTAAAAGTGGCACTCAAGGGGAAACTGTTCATCTGGAAAGATTTTGTGGCATTGGAAATCTTAAGCGGATTACTGGATGATGCGCCCTCCGCCACAGGGGATACGGAAACGACTCTGGCGTCATTTCCAAGGCGGGGCGGCACACCGCACACGTATTTTTCGCGGCCGTCCGTTCCAGAAAATCGATCCTTAGATGCCTGATAGAGCGCCTCGCCAATCGTCAAGTCGTGTTGTGAAACGGAAACGTCTTCCCGCACTTTGGCCCATACGTACAAAAACTCTTCAGCCCGCGTGAAAGCCACATAAGCCAAGTTCAGGTTCTCCACCCTGCGGTCAAAATGCTCAGCTTCATAGGCATCGGCATAGATGCTGTTTTTCATTTTCGAGGTCGGCGACGAGGGGATGACCGGCAGACAGTTATAGGGCTTTTCCTTTGGCACAACCCACATTATGTCGTCGTTCCTATCTTTCTCCACAGCCCAGTCCAGATAGGGCAGAAAGACGGCACGGAAAGCCAGGCCTTTCGACTTGTGAATGGTCAGCACGCGCACCCCCAGCTTGTCGCAAGAAGGTATAGGCTTTTTCTTCATCGACTCATCCCAATAGGTCATGAAACTCTTCAAGTCGCTCTTCCCGCCGTCCAAGTATTCCATGACGCCGTCCAGAAAGGCCAGCAGATAGGGTGCCTCCCCTTCCCAACTATTCAATTTGAAGACATCTATGACATGTTCGCAAAGTTCAAGCAAAGGCGTATGGCGTGTTTCTTCGAAAATGCCGATTAAATCACGGGGCATTCTTTCCAACATTTCCTCCTTGCAGACAGGACCTAAGGCGGAAGGCGAGACGGCCTCATGCTCCCCGCCTTCTATGAGCCGATAGATATATGTCAAAGCAACCTCGTCGTCATGATCAAGACAATAGCGTATGACGCAGATAATCAGGTTGACAGCACGCGAACTGCTGAGCCAAAAGGCCTCGTCCGAGACGAGGGGAACGTCAGGAAACCTGTCGGAAAACGCCTCCACAAGCTGCCTCGCTTCTCCGTTGTATCTGACCAGAATGGCCATTTGGAAAGGGGAAACGCCGCAAGCTTGCAGTGCCTCGATTTTTTCGTAGAGAAGGGTCAACACATCTTCCTGTTCTTCCCCACCGTTTCCCGTGGCCGCTACACCTGCAGTGGCGGCCTGCTTCTTTTTCTTGCTGCTGGCCGCAACCATACATGAAAATTCGGCATACCCACCTTTTCTTTGGTTACACTGCTGAACGACATCAGCGTAGATTCTCTCGAGGTTTTCCCCATGGCCGCTGGCGAGCCAATGGGCCGCAGCGGAAAAAACCGTGTTATTGAAAAGTATGACGTTGCTGTGGCTGCGATAGTTCGTATTCAGCGTTTTAGACTCAACGCCGAATCTTTTCATTTCATTTTCAATGCCGTTCAGGATTTTCCAGTCACCGCCGCGAAAGCGATAGATGCTCTGCTTGACATCGCCTACCAGCATGCACGTGTTGCCAGCCGACATATTCTCCACCAGCAAACGCTTAAAATTGACCCATTGCAGAGAGGAGGTGTCTTGAAATTCATCAATCATTATGTGGCTGAAGGTCGTGCCAGCCCTTTCAAACACAAACGAGGCATCGTCGGCACCGACCAATTTGTTGAAAAGTAACGGAGTCTTGGCCAGCAGGAATCGGTTGTTCTCAGAGTTAATTTTGGCGACATCCCGGCTGATTTCGCCCATCAGTCTCAGTGGATTGATGTATTTTAAAGTGAGCTTAACACTGTTCGATACGAAAAGGTCTTCCTTATAGGCATCCTCAACTCGATTGAGCCACTCATTGAGCTTTTGAGCTTCGACCTGCAGGTTGCCCTTCTTCTTGTCGGCCGTCTTGATCCACTTTGTGTGGTCGCTCAGTTTCTCGGCGTATGCAACTGTCGGAAGACCGGCATCGCCGCTCATGATATTCTGCAAACGAGAGAGCGCGTTTTTCCCGTTTGAAAACAACTGGAACCCGCCAACCGACTCGACATACTCCAGAGCATAGCCAGCAAGATTCACTGCGTTTTGGTGTGCATTTTTTTTGCACAACAACAGCAAGTCGCGATATTCCGCAATGATGTCTTCCTTGTCGTACATTTGCAAAAGGGCATCTTCATTTGCCAGGAATATCTCTTGAGTGGCCTGCCTGGCAAGCCTTTTAACCTCATCGCTGACATTCCAAACCTTGCCCTCCATGATTTTCTCATTGACATACCCCAGGAGCCAGCTGGCGATATTTCCCCTCGTGGAGATGGTGTGCAGCAAGTTGTCCACAGCCTGCTCGATGACGCGCTTATCGTCGATTTCCACCCCAGCCCCCGCAGAAAGTCCCAATTCGTGAGCCAAAGAGGTCAGCAGACTCTGAAAGAAAGCATCAATGGTTTTCACATGGAAATAGTCATAGTCATGCAATATGGCATGCAATGCCGCCTTAGCCCTTTCGCATATCTGGCCGTTGTCGACACCTGGACATTTCCTTGCAACAGTCTGAAAGAAATCGCTTGCAGAATAGTCGGCCTTGTAGCCCATATCCCACAGTTCCTTCAAGACGCGCTGTTTCATTTCAGCCGTGGCCTTGTTAGTAAAGGTCACGGCGAGTACGTTACGATGATTCTCCTCAAGGTTGCCGATGATCATCGCAATGTATTCTGCTGCCAAGGTAAAAGTCTTTCCTGAGCCTGCAGAGGCTTTATAAACAGTCAAAAATCCATGCATAAAAAGGTCGCTATATAGAAAGGCCTTTTGAGGCCCATCGTCAAAGTTAGGAAAAAAAATCAAATTCCCCGCTGCAAACCCCTAAAAACTACACACGCAGAAAAAAATGCGCTTTTTGTTTTGCAGTTCCATTATATGTTCGTACATTTGCTTCATCATTAAAAAAGGACCAACCAAAATGGTCCGAAACATAAGGCTGTACTGGTTCGATTGGGATACTCATCAATAATTACCTGAAAACCGAGAATGCCGACCTTGATAATGGCGTGCCAACATGCTTTTGCAGAGTTGGATTACAGAGTCTTGGAGGCGCTCAAATCTTATTTTCTCTCGGAGTTTCATCACATCACCAGTGCAGCCCTTTTTGTTTCTAAGCAGGTGTTCGAAATCAAGTCAAACCGAAGACACCCGGCATTGACGACGCCAACAGAATTCGAGTACCCACTTACCTGCCATAGACATATCATACATAAAAACGCCAAACAAAATAATGAAAACCATTGTATTGCGAAAAGGCAAATCTGCCAGCCTCAAACGATTCCACCCCTGGGTTTTCTCCGGAGCAATTGCAAAGAAAGACAGCGGGATACAAGAGGGGGAAACCGTCAGAGTCGTCAACGAATCAGAAGAATTTTTAGCAGTCGGACATTTTGAAAACGGCTCGATTGCCGTGCGTGTACTGTCTTTTGACGACAGGAAGATCGATGCAGGATTTTGGGAAGAACGCATTCGCGAGGCATTCAAGCTACGTGTTGCATTGGGGCTCGTGAACCAAAACTGCAACAACATGTTTCGGCTTGTGCATGGCGAAGGCGACCAGTTGCCAGGACTGATCATTGATGTTTATGGAGACACTGCCGTTGTGCAAGCACATTCCGTCGGGATGCACCTCAACCGCGACGTCATCGGAGAATCGCTATTGAAATGCACCGATGGAGTCGTGCGCAACGTGTATTACAAGTCGGAAACCACCCTTCACTTCAAATCGGCAGAAGACGGAGGAAACCAATTCCTCATCGGACAGACAGACGACAACATTGCCTTGGAATATGGACTAAAATTCCACATCGACTGGCTCCGAGGGCAGAAAACAGGATTCTTCGTCGACCAAAGAGAAAACAGAAAACTGCTGGAAAAATATGCCAAAGGCCGGAGGGTGTTAAACATGTTTTGCTACACTGGCGGTTTTTCCGTATATGCCATGAGAGGAGGGGCTCAGTTGGTGCATTCCGTTGATAGCAGCGCAAAAGCTATCGACCTTACAAACGCCAACATCGGTCTGAATTTCCCCGACGACAAGCGCCATGAAGCCTTCACAGAAGACGCCTTCAGATTTCTCAGCCACATAGGCCATGAGCAAAACTACGACTTGATCGTGCTGGACCCCCCGGCTTTTGCCAAGCACAAAGACGCCATCCGCAACGCCATCAAGGGATACACCCGCCTCAACACCATCGCCTTGCAGAAAATCGAAAAGGGAGGCATTCTCTTCACGTTCAGCTGCTCACAGGCTGTCGACAAGGAGCAATTCCGTCTCGCCGTGTTCACGGCCGCCGCAATCAGTGGGCGACACGTGAGAATCTTGCATCAGCTCCACCAACCTGCAGACCACCCGATAAACATATACCACCCAGAAGGGGAATACCTCAAAGGTCTGGTGCTTTACGTTGAATGACGGTTCAAGGCCCTAACCGCTACACGTCCCCCACTTAGTAATGGTGAAAGAATAAGTCAGTTATTCTTTCACCATTACGCTAACCACATTGCATCCATGCTCACATTTCCAAACGCAAAAATAAATATCGGTTTAAACATCACCGCCAAGCGCAATGACGGATACCATAATCTGGAAACCGTTTTCTATCCCATAGGCATCCAAGACGTCCTTGAAATCAAGCCGTTGGAAAACAGCGACAAAGACTGGGATTTCCAGATTGCAGGACAACAGGTCACAGAAAGGCCTGAAGACAACCTCGTCATCAAGGTTTTCAAGGACCTACAGAAAGAATTCGACTTGCCCGCCGTTGACATCTATCTGCAAAAGAAAATACCGACGGGAGCAGGACTGGGCGGAGGCAGCAGCGATGCCGCGTTCATGATGAAGACGCTAAACGAGATATTCGAACTCCATCTTTCCACCGCAGACATGGAAAGGCGCATTGCAGCCTATGGCGCCGACTGCGCGTTTTTTATAAAAAACACCTGTTCGTATGCCACGGGGATCGGCGACAGGCTGCAACCGATAGACCTCTCATTGAAAGGCTATAACATCACGCTTGTTAAACCCTCCGTGGCCATCCCAACGCGCGAAGCCTACAGCGGGATAACGCCGCAGCTCCCTTCTCGCAGGATTCTCGATTTAATAAGGCAGCCCGTCGAAACATGGAAAGGGCAGATCACCAACGATTTTGAGAAACACCTCTTCATCCTCCATCCCCAGCTTGCCGCCATCAAGCAGACCCTCTACGACATGGGGGCCTTATATGCCTCCATGAGCGGGAGCGGGAGCGTCCTTTATGGCATATTCAAGGAGAAGCCAGAATGCGCCGAAAGGGTTTTCGAAGATTGCCAGGTTTTCCAGCATCAATTGGGATAGCCCATCCCCGACACACCGCCCCACCGACTCACGACAAACCATGATTTTTTATTTTTCCGGAACAGGCAACAGTCTTGCCGTTGCCAGGGAACTCGCCAAACGCCTAAACGAACCGCTTGTTGAGATGGCATCTTCCCACACAGCCCCATCCTACGTCTCCCCCGACGCCCCAGCTGGGGTCGTTGGCTTTGTGTTCCCCGTGTACGCATGGGGAATGCCCCACGTTGTCGAGGATTTTCTGAAACACTATTTTCGGCTCTTCATGCCCAAAACGCAAACACACGCTCCCGCCGCAAGCCCTTCCCAGTCTGCGCGTCAGAACGCGTTGCCCAGCGTAGCCGAAACCCCTAAACCAACCGCCGCCCGAAGCCAGACGCTCTCTCACGGAAAGCCCTACGTCTTCTTGGCCTTAACCTGTGGAGACGACACAGGGAAAACGCCCGTTTCCTTCAAAAACACATTAAAGGAAAGGTACGGCCTGCACGTCGATGCCTTTTGGAGCATACAGATGCCCAACACTTACATTTCAATCCCCGGATTTGACGTGGACAAAGAATCCGTGGCGAAGAAGAAAATCGGCGATGCAGCCCTGAAAACAGCACACATCGTCCGCCAGATACAAAAGCGCCAAACAGGCGTTTTCGATGTCAAGGTTGGGAAATTCCCCAACATCAAGAGCCACATATTGAGGCCGTTGTTTAATGCCTTTTTGTCCTCACCTAAAAGATTCCATGCCGATGCCTCTGTTTGCACGGGATGCAAACGATGCGTGAAATCGTGCCCATTGGCAAACATATCCCTTCAGAAGCACACGAATGCTCCCGCAACACCCCAATGGGGAGCGAATTGCACAATGTGTCTTGCCTGCTACCATAGCTGCCCGCATCATGCCATTAGCTGGGGAGCATTTACAAAAGGAAAAGGGCAATATAGGATGAAGGGGATTGAGCAAGGGGATTGATTGCACCCCAATCCCTGCAACCTTTAACAAGTTATCGCATCGCGGCCGCAATACGCGCTACTTTCGGCCGCAGTGCGCATTACTTTCGGCCGCGATGCGCATTACCTTCGGCCGCAGTTCGACAACAGATGTGGATTTTCAGGAGAGCATCAGCAGGTCATGAAAAACTGAAACGGGATTCGGAGACCCGCTCCTACCCTGCCGCATTCCTTTTTAATCCGTCTTCTCTGAAGCCGATTCCTCCAAGATGTAATTTCCTTTTTCTTTCAGACTGCACAACCTGTCATAGAGTTTCAAACAGGCGTAAGCGTCTGTTGCTGCATAGCGTTGCTGTTGCTCTGTCAAATCGCTTGCTTCCCAGTTTGACAAACGGGCATTTTTTGATATGCGCATGTGAAAGATGTTGGCGTAGAGTTTTTGCAGGCTCATGTCTTCTATGCCCATTTCCTTCACAAAGTCCTGCAAGTCGATGAACCCCTTCGGGGAGAAGGGATGACGCGCACGTAGCATGTGGAAGTCGTCTTTCAAGGAAAGGCCCACTTTCAGAATGCTTTCATCTGAAAGCAAATCTATGAGACATTGCGGAAAGCCGATTCGGTTTAACCGGAACAGGAAACAGAGTTTCTCGGTTGAGATTTGCAGCAGAGCGACTTTATGGCTTTCGCCCTTGCGGAAGGATGGACGAGTTTCTGTGTCTATCCCCAAGAGTCTGCTTTTGCGCAGAACGGACACTGCACGTTCTGCTGTGTCTGCCCCGATGATGGTCTGTATCGGGCCAGTGTACATGAAACGGGGCAGGCCGCTAATGAATTGCTTGTTTGTCTTGACAAACAAGGGAATGTTTTCCGGGTAGGATTTTCTTTGTGTTGCTATTTCGGTCATGGTCTGCAATCAGTCGTTGTGGATGGAGAAACATACGTCGTGGAGGGCCCGCAATGAATTGAGGCACTTCATCCCCCAGCTGCATCGGAATTGTTCCTGGAGTTCGTGTAAGGAGACACGGAGGGCTTCATCGTGTCCGCCTCTGACGATTTCAATGAAATCGCGTTGGCACTGGTAGATGTCGGAAAGATTTTCGCTCAACGTGCATAACACGGGCTGGTCTGAATATTTAAAGTCTTCAACGAAAACGTCGAGGAAATCATCTTGCTCTCCCATGGTCTTCGCAATGTTGTAGCGGATGAAATCGTAGTCTTCTTCCGTCACGTGCGGCTCGTTAAAGCCGGGATATTCCTCATATTCGGGAAGAAGGGAGAATTTCAAATACATCATGGGCAGCAGTTTTCTCATGACTTCAACAAAATCCTTCCGGTCTTGACCTTGGCAGCTTTCCAGGGTTTTGCAATATTCCACGGCCACTGTTATATAATCAATCAGCGGCTTTTCAAAAAGGTTGACTTGCACGTTCATTATGTTTTCGATGTTTTTTTAAAAAAACGGCCGTTATTCAAAAAACGAAATACGGCACAAGTTTTTCCACTGCAGCAGGCGGAAAGTTGTCGTCGAGCCTGAGGTCTTGCCAACTATGAAGGTCCCCATATTTTCTTCTGTATGTGAATATCACTTTAACTTGTTCGAAACTGAGGTAAGGATGGCGGACCAGTTCTTTAAAGCTGGCTTTGTTGACGTTCGTTTTGCGGATGGTGGGCGTTTCTGTGACAGAAAACCAACGGGCCACGTCTTTTGGCAATCCTTCTATCTCACTAATCTGGCGCGTAGAAACAAAACCGCCCAACTGCTCTCTGTACTTACAGATTTTACTGGCATAATAGCTGCCTATGCCTGGAATCTTTTTCAGCATATTGGTGTCTGCATCGTTTATGTCCACAACGGTTCCTTTTGGGAATTTCTGGATATATCTGCGCGCCAGACTATCGTGCACGGCCTGGCGGGCCGCTTTTTCCGCATCGGCTTTAACGGGTTGTATTGTTATATATGGTTTGAGCCGTTGGAAATCTTTCTCACTGAGTCCGTACAAACGCGAAAAATCATCGGCCGTTTTCCATCGTCCTCCTTTTCTCCGATATTTCATGAGATTTCTGATCTGCCATTCTTTGATCCCTAGCTTTAACAGGGACAAGGAGTCGGCGGTGTTGGGGTCGAAACAAAACAATTGATATTCCTCTGGAGAGAAGACCGCACTGTTTTTATGCCTACCAACGATGCTGTCTTTCTTGACTTTATCGCCAAAGCGTTCTATTTCCTGTTTCCGTTTTTCTGAAATGCAAAGGGCCGTTGTTTGCTCGGATATGATGTGTTTGTATAGCCACCGTCCCCCCAATATTACGAATATGATGAAAATGAAATGGAACAAGGCATGGCGCATTGCCTTATTAAAGTAGATTTTTTTCATGCTCGAATTTAAACACCCTATCCGCAGGAGGGGGCTACTTATGATTTTCTCTTTCTGTCACAGGATTTTTGTAAGATGAAAAAAGACCAACAGATTGTATTTTTGAGATACAGTCTGAAAGTCTTTTTTTCTATCGGGGAGGACCCGTACGCGTATCTTTGTGTCTATTAGAACTCCGCAGATTTTGGCGTTCTCGGGAACGGGATGACATCGCGGATGTTCTGCATGCCCGTGACAAACAATATCAGGCGTTCAAATCCGAGACCAAAACCGCTATGAGGACAACTTCCGAATTTTCTTGTGTCAAGATACCACCACATGTCTTTCATCGGTATGTTGAGCTCCTTGATTCTACCCATCAGTTTGTCATAGCTTTCCTCGCGTTCCGAACCACCGATGATTTCTCCGATCTGCGGGAACAAAACGTCCATAGCGCGAACGGTTTTTCCGTCATCGTTCATTTTCATATAGAAGGCCTTGATTTCCTTGGGATAGTCCGTCAGAATCACTGGCTTCTTGAAATGCTCTTCAACCAAGAACCGCTCATGTTCGCTGGCGAGGTCGACTCCCCAATATACGGGGAATTCAAACTTGTGTCCGTCGGCAACGGCCTGCTCCAATATCTTTATACCCTCTGTGTATGTCAAACGAACAAAATCATGATTGACAACAAAGGACAGACGGTCGAGGAGTGTTTTGTCTATCATCTTGTTTAGGAAGGCCAAATCGTCCTTGCAATTTTCAAGCGCCCAACGAACGCAATACTTGATGAAATCTTCGGCCAAGTCCATATTGTCCGTTATGTCATTGAAGGCGACTTCTGGTTCGATCATCCAAAATTCTGCCAAATGTCTCGGCGTATTTGAATTTTCCGCGCGGAAAGTAGGGCCAAACGTATAGATTGCTCCAAGGGCTGTTGCACCCAATTCTCCTTCCAACTGGCCACTCACGGTCAAGGAGGTTGTCTTTCCGAAGAAATCATCGCTATAGTCAATTTTTCCTTCGTCGTCCTTCTTCAGGTCGTACAGGTTCTTTGTCGTCACCTGGAACATCTGGCCTGCACCTTCGCAGTCGCTTGCCGTGATAATGGGGGTATTGAAGTAGAAGAATCCGTGTTCATGGAAATAACGATGTATGGCCATTGCCATATTGTGTCGGATTCTGAACACGGCGCCAAAGGTGTTCGTGCGCAAACGCAGGTGGGCATATTGGCGCATATATTCAAAACTCTGGCCTTTTTTCTGCATCGGATAGTCGCCACCGCAGACACCCAAGATTTCAATCTGCTTTGCCTGGATTTCAACGTTCTGTCCGCTTCCCTGGCTCTTGACCAAAATTCCTTCAACGCTCAAGCAGGCTCCTGTTGTGATTTGCTTGATGATTTCAGAATCAAAGTTCTCAACATCGGCAACGACCTGGATGTTGTTTATCGTTGAACCGTCATTGAGCGCGATGAAGTTTACTGACTTGCTTCCGCGACGAGTACGAACCCAACCTTTTACAATAATGGATGCTCCATAATCTTCACTTGATAAAGCATCGATAATTTTTGTCCTTTTCATTGATTTTTGTATATCGTATCCATGTATGACACGGCAAGCCATGCCATACATGGATTATTGACCACTGCCTTTTTTATTCGAATGCACCCATACGGAGCATGTCTACCTCTTTTTCTGTCAGATAGCGCCAGTCACCTCGCTTCACGTTCTTTTTCGTGAGCCCAGCGAAATACACTCTGTCGAGCTTCGTCACATGGTATCCAAGATGTTCGAAGATGCGACGAACGATTCTATTCTTGCCTGAATGTATTTCAATGCCGATCTGCTTTTTGTCTGTCGGGCTTGCATACTCTATGGCATCGGCTTTGATGTCGCCGTCTTCCAAGGTGATGCCATCGGCTATTTGCTGGATGTCGGCGGCTGTCACATTTTTATCCGTATAAACATGATAGATTTTTTTCTTCATGAATTTGGGATGCGTCAGTTTTGATGCCAATTCTCCGTCGTTGGTGAAGAGCAGGACGCCAGTCGTGTTACGGTCCAAGCGGCCGACAGGATAAATGCGTTCTGGACAAGCATTCTTCACGAGGTCCATAACGGTCTTGCGATTCTGAGGATCATCGCTTGTCGTTACATAACCTTTCGGCTTGTTGAGAAGGACATATACCTTCTTTTCCATTTTCACCTGCTGATCGTGGAAAAGAACAACATCGGAACGAAGCACTTTTGTTCCCAATTCCGTTACGACCTGTCCGTTTACAGAAACGACACCTGAAGTGATGAATTTGTCGGCATCACGACGAGAGCAAACGCCTGCGTTGGCCAGGTATTTGTTCAGACGGAGCGGTTCGTTGGGATCAATGTTTTTTTCTTTGTACTCCAAACGCTTTTTTTGGCTATATTTTGCATGCGGATTATAACCAGAATTGAAGTTACGTCTTGGTGAATAGCCATTCATACCGTATCCGCCTCGTGGCTGTCCGTTGTTTGGAGAAAAGCCGCTGCGCTGCTCTCTCCCGCCGTATGACGGCTTATTGCCATAACGTGCACCATCTGGAGCTTGGCCATAGTTGCTTCTATGGGATTCTCCATAATATGGCGTTTTGTTGTAGCGGTTCTCACCGTAACTGCCGTTTCGACCCTGCGAACCATATCCATCTGAATTATTTATCCGATTGTTGTTGGGGTATTTCGGACGGTAAGGACGCGCATTATAGGCATTCTCGTTTTCATTATTATATCTTCCTTCGCCATTATAGCCTTGATAGCTGCCAGAGGCTTCGTAGTTTCCGTATCTGCTGTTTCCACGCTGTGAAGGATAGGCATTACGTCCGTCGGCATTCCGGCGTTGGCCATAGTTATTATTACGTCGTTCTCCGTAACTTTTGCTGTACCCGTTGTTATAACGCGACTTGTCATACGTTCCACCGGAATAGCTTATCCGTTCACGGCGCTGGGTGCGTTGTCCTACAAAATTTTCTTTGTCTGCTGAAAAAGAGTTGCCATCTCGGTTTTCTTCTTCATTACGCTGACCCATTCTGTTTTCAAAAAAATCATCACTCATAGTGCTTCGTTTTAATTTATGAACCTCACGGCTCTGTTATATATATGTTTGGATTCTCAGATTCCTGTGTAATTATGTGGGGTGATGGCCCTTAATTCATTCTTAACATTTTCGCTGACATCAAGTCCGTCTATAAAATGACGGATGCTTTCTTCCGTTATTGCGGAGTTAGTGCGTGTCAAAGCCTTCAGTGCTTCATAAGGATGCGGATATGCTTCACGGCGCAAGATTGTCTGTATGGCTTCCGCAACGACTGCCCAACAATTGTCAAGGTCTTTTTCCAGACTTTCCTGGTGGAGCAACAATTTGCCCAAACCCTTCAAGGAACTTTGGAAGGCAATTACCGCATGTCCCATAGGAACGCCGATATTACGAATCACCGTACTATCTGTCAGGTCACGCTGCAAACGGCTGATTGGCAATTTCCGGCTCAAATGTTCCAATATGGCGTTGGAAAGTCCCAGGTTTCCTTCTGAATTTTCAAAGTCAATGGGGTTCACCTTATGCGGCATGGCGCTTGACCCGACTTCTCCTTCCTTGATCCGCTGTTTGAAATATTCCATCGAGACATACTGCCAAAAATCTCTGTCCATATCGATGACGATTGTCTGGATTCGCTTCATGGCATCAAACACAGCAGACAAATTATCATAATTACTGATCTGCGTCGTGTAGGCTTCCCGCTGAAGTCCCAATTTCTCTTCCACAAATTTATCGCCGAATTTCTTCCAATCGTATGCTGGATAAGCAACATGGTGGGCATTGTAGTTTCCCGTTGCACCACCGAATTTTGCAGTGATTACACAATTTTCCAGTGAAGACAATTGCTGCTCAAGTCTATATGCAAAAACTTTGATTTCCTTGCCCAAACGTGTCGGCGATGCAGGCTGGCCATGCGTTTTGGCCAACATGGGCACATCCTTCCATTCTTCTGCATAAGCGTTAAGCTGCTCGATGAGTTTTTTTACCCATACGATATAGACATCATTGAGGGCATCCTTCAGCATCATGGGGAAGGAAGTGTTGTTAATGTCCTGCGACGTAAGTCCAAAGTGTACAAACTCTTTGTATGACTCATATCCGCCGAAAGCATCAAGCTTTTCTTTTATGAAATACTCAATGGCTTTCACGTCGTGGTTCGTTACGCTTTCGATTGCTTTCACACGGGCGGCATCTTCTTCAGAGAAGTTTTCATAGATTCCTCTCAACTGGGGAAACTTTGCATGATCAAGGCCTTCCAATTGGGGCAATGGCAATTCACACAATGTGATGAAATACTCCACTTCGACTCTGATGCGATATTTCATCAATGCGTATTCTGAAAAATACGGAGCCAATAATTCTGTCTTATTTCTGTATCTTCCGTCGATTGGAGATACTGCGGTCAAAATATCCAAATTCATAAGATTTATTCGGTTTGTTACTTACTGCAAATTTAGCAGAAATAAATTAGTCTTATTCTATGATTGCCTATTTTTTATATTGTACGCCAATTGTGTGATATCTTCGAGTTTCAAAACGCCGAATTTATCACACAATTCCCAAATTTCATGTCCTATTGTTTTTTACCTACTTACAATTAACTGTAAAAGGGAAATTCCAAAATCCAGAACACCTTAGATTCTATCCAATACTTTGGTGATTAAGGTATCTATTGATTCTTTGTAATTGACATTTGCTTTTCCAGCCACACGATTGGCTATAACCATACAGCATGTTAGCGCTTTATGTCCCATCAAAAGGCTCAGTCCAGCAACAGCACTGCTTTCCATCTCGAAATTGGTTATCTTCATGCCATCGAACTCAAATCGCTCGATTTTTTCATTTTGTTTCGGGTCTGCCAAAGGCACACGCAATTTTCGGCCTTGAGGTCCGTAAAATCCGCCACACGCAATTGTTATGCCTCTCACCATATCATCTTTCGCAATCCTCTCTACGAGTTCCTCACTAGCAGCGGCCACATAAGGGTGTGCGATACATTGGTTGCCAGTCCACTGCATTGCTTTTAAGAACTCCCGTTCCAAAGGCAAATCGCAGACCTCATCTCGTCCAGCGTAAAAATTCAACAATCCATCGAAGCCAATACTCTTGACGCTGGCCACAAAGGTTCCCTCCGGAGTTTCTGGCTGCAAGCCACCACATGTACCGATTCGTACTATTTCCAAAGAGCGAATGACTGGCTTTATTTGCCTTGTCTCAAAATCAATATTAGCCAAGGCATCTATTTCGTTAATGACAATATCTATATTGTCGCATCCGATTCCCGTTGAAATAACGGATAACCTTTTTCCTTTGTAGGTGCCTGTAACTGTTTTAAATTCTCGATTAGAGACTTCGCACTCAACTTCACTAAAGTGTGAAGCGACAACGGCAACGCGCCCCGGATCTCCCACCAATATAATCTTTTCAGCAATCTGTTCTGGACGCAAATGAAGATGGAAACAGCTTCCATCTGGGTTTATTATGAGTTCAGATGGTAATAATCGTTCGTTCATGGTTCGATTTTTTATGTTTTACATGTTCAAAAACATTCACTTATGCAATCCTTGTTAAAGAAATAACGTAAGTGAATGTCCATTAAGGTTTTCATTTAAATGAAATCGGTTTCGTAACCGTATCAACTTTGAGTATATAGATTCCGCGCATCCCCGTCGGCAATGTTATGGTTTTGTCGTTGGAGTCTATCGATGTAATTGAAATGCGCTTGCCTGTAACACTATAAATTTCCAATTTTTTCCCAGACGCATTCAATATTCTCACTTCATTGCCTGACACTTTGATGCTTATCTCTTTTTCCAACGACACTTCATCCATGGGAAAAGAACCAACGGTTGTACATGGCGCAGCGCTCACGCTTGACATGAACAACACCTGCAAGGCTATAAATATAATTGTATAGTATTTTTGTTTCATACGCAACTTATTATTAATAGTAATTTATAGGACACCTGTTGCGACCAAGTACACTACGACCTGCCTACTGGCTTATAGTATACTTTGATGCTTGCTGCAAATATATATATTTTTTTTTGCCCAACAAAGCAAATAATATTTTTTTCATTCCCCACTCAACAGCACACTCCAAATGCGGGATTTAATATGTAATATTCGCAGGTTCAAGGAAATATTTCGGATAAAAATAAAATTAATTTGTACCTTTGCCGTTATAATATGAATTACAGGGGCTGTTTGGCGCTCCAATTCATTGTTGACAGTATAACTGATTATGCATAACTTCAAAAATATTGAATCTATGAAAGGTATGAAATTTTCAATTGGCGCACTCTGTGCTGCCATGCTTTTAAGCGGTTGCTCAATGTCAAACACTGCCAAAGGCGGCCTTATTGGCGGCGGTGGCGGCGGCGCACTTGGAGCGCTTATCGGCCAACTCGCTGGTGGCGGTAAAGGAGCTGCCATCGGTGCTGCCATCGGTACAACTTTGGGCGCCGGTGCTGGTGTCATTATTGGCAACAAAATGGATAAAGCGAAGAAAGCCGCTGAAGCTGCTAACGCAAAAGCTGAAATCATCGAAGGAAATGATGGCATTTCGTATGTAAAGGCAACCTTCCCTTCGGGAATCCTTTTTGCAACAGGAAAATATGTCCTCAACTCAAGTGCCAAAAACGACTTGGCTACATTTGCCAAGGGGTTGGACAGCGACATGGATCTTTGCATCTACGGATACACGGACAATGATCCTTGGAGAGGCTCAACAGCTGCAGAAAGCAAAGAAAAGAACAAGCAACTCTCTCTGATGCGTGCAAGCTCCGTTAGAGATTTCTTGCTCCTGAATGGTGTCACATCCTCACAAATTCGCGAACTGAGCGGTTTGGGAGAGGAAAACCCAATCAGTTCAAACAGCACGCCTGCAGGAAAAGAGCAGAATCGCCGTGTCGAAGTCTACATTCTGCCAAGCAAGGCCATGATTGAAGCAGCCAACAAGGCCGCAAGCGAAAAATAAAAATTCCTGCGTAACAGATGAGAGTATAAGTAATTGGGGAATAATAGGTTGAACTATTTTGAGAGGGTATAAGTATATAGCTCCTTATTTCTCTGAAATTGTTCAAGTTACTTTTTACCATTACTATATTATCACATCACTGTAAACGATGCTAAGGAGCTGCAAAAAGAATATGCAATATAATCTATTAAAATGTTGCGTTTCCACTTGCAGTTCCTTAGTCTTATAAAAAACTTCACCTTACACTTTAACATGAAGCGTTATCTTAGAATCGCTCTTCTCTTTTTCCTTCTCGCCGTTATTTCGCCAAATGCAATACAGGCAAGAAATATCACCGAAGAAAAAGAGGGATATATATTTGGATATGCCACTTGTTTGGGAGACAGCGTTGTTTACCTCTCAGAGATTCAACCAATCCAGGGAGTAATTATCAACAGGAAGACGGGATTAGCAGAAATGCAAAGCCAATATTCTCATGAATTTGAACAGGCGCTGAAACACAAATATAACAAGCATTTCACTTGTGCTGTTTACGTCTCCAACAACAAACATGCTCTTGAAAAGAAATTCATTGCCATCACCAAAAACCTGTCAAAAAATAAATCTGTCAAGGTTGGGCATGTAGGTCAGAGTGAGTTTCAATTCAAGCCAACAACAAATACAAAACAACAGTGAATAAAATGAGCACCTTGTCGTTTTGCGTTGCAGATGTGGGATTCACCCTCAATTTCACCGACATTCCTGACGCGCGTTATCTATTGCCGAGCTATGCTCCCTTTTTCGTAAAGTCGTTAAGCAATGACGAACGAATCATGAACATGATTGTGGGGAATGATTGCGAAACATACTCAAGCGAAAATGAATTTGTGGGCGATTTCGATTGTGGAGATAGTTTTTATATCATCTCCAAGGACTCTAATGGTGAGTACAAAATATTAATATCAAACTTGCAAAGAGAGCCTGCATGTGCTCTTCGAGCCAATGCTGATTTTTCAAAATGCAAAGCAACGCTATTTGGTGATGAATCCATGCAACGCTTTGGACTTGGAAATGCCATAATGGTTGCTTTTGCTTTTTCTGCTGCAAAATATGGGATTTTGCTAATGCATGCTTCTGTCACCGAAAATAAAGGCTTCGCCTATCTTTTCCTTGGAAAGAGCGGGACAGGCAAGAGTACACACTCTTCACTGTGGTTGAAATATATAGCAAACAGCGAATTATTGAATGATGACAACCCTGCTGTTCGTTCTTACCCTGATGGCCGTATAATCGTTTACGGAACACCTTGGAGCGGCAAAACGCCTTGTTATCGCAACAAATCACTCCCAGTAGGGGCATTTGTACGTTTACAACAACATCCTCAGAATGAAATACAGGAGGAGCCGAAGATAAAGGCTTTTGCTTCAATACTTTCTTCGTGCTCCACTATGATTTGGGACAAAAAATCATACGATGCTATCTTGTCCAATATTTCAAACGTAGTCAAGCAAGTTCCTGTTTACTTTTTACGCTGCAGAGCTGATAAAGAAGCAGCACAGTTGTGTTATAAAACAATTGCGCGGACATCTGCCACCGATAATACCTTTCAATAGGAAACAAGGTTTTCCATCTACTATATGTCTACACTTAAAATAGCGACAAAAGAAATTGAAAACAAGGTGTTTATCCCGATGATTAAGTCGTGCATTGACGAGGGGAAAACAACAACCTTTCGTGTCAGGGGATACAGTATGCGCCCATTTTTAGAAAACGACAGAGATTGTGTTGTTATTGGACCTGTCAAGCCATGCGAAATAAAAATCGGAGATGTTGTTTTGGCCGAAGTCTCAAAACAGGTTTACGTTCTTCACAGAGTCGTAAAGAAGAATGACAAACTATTTGTTTTACGCGGAGACGGCAATGTATATGGAACTGAAACATGCAAGCATTGTGACGTTATTGGCATTGCAAAAGCATTTCAAATCGGCAACAAGGAAATTTCAACGTCCTCCTTAAAATGGAGAATCTACAGTTTCCTATGGCCACGAAATTCTTTTCTGAGAAGATGTTTCTTGTTCCTATTTAGACATACCATTTTCAAGAATAGCAAGTAACTGTCAGAAATATCAACCGCAAAGAGAGGACACGAAAGGCTTTCGTTTGCAATATCCTCTTCTCTTCAGTACACTGGCCTGTACATTTAAAGAATAATTATATATATTATGAAGATAAACAAAGGATTCCAGCTTAGAGATATCTGTGGCGAAAAAGTAATTATCGCCGAAGGCTTAGAAAACATGAATTTCAGCAAGCTTATCTCTCTCAATGAGAGTGCTGCATACATTTGGGAGGCTATCAGCAAAATGCAGAGTTTTGATACAAATGCTATGGCAAAGCTTCTCTTGGACGAATATGACGTAACGGAAGACGAGGCTTTGACGGATGCAAATAATTTGCTTACAGAGTGGAAAGCACAAGGACTGATTGAGGATTAAGTCAAACGATTCATATTTCCATTTGTAGTCAGGTCACACCTGACAGGTTTCCAGCCTCGAAAACTTTCTTAAGATATGGACTACTTTGAGTTCAAACAATTTCGGGTTTACCATGACCGTTGCGCCATGAAAGTCGGAACCGACGGCGTTTTACTTGGGGCATGGGCAGACGTGGAAAATTCAAAAAGAATATTGGATATAGGATGTGGAACTGGATTGATAGCCTTGATGGTTGCCCAAAGGAGCAATGCTGAGGTTGTTGGTATTGACATAGATTCAAATGCTGCTGAACAGGCAAGCGAAAATGCCGAAGCTTCGCCTTTCTCAAAGTGCATAACCATAAAGCGAGCAGATATTCTGAAATATGAAGATACCACGGGGTTTGACACTATCATCAGCAACCCTCCTTTCTTTGTTGAAGACACCTTGTCGCCCAACATGAAACGCTCACTGGCCAGACACGCTTCTTCCCTTCATTTTGAAGACTTGATATCCAAAAGCATAGAATTGATGAGACCTGGTGCATCATTTCAAATAATACTTCCAACACAAAACGCAAAACGTTTTGGTGATTTGTGCACGCTTAAAAAATTATCTCTGGTTAGAAGAACTGACATCATTACCAAGAAAGGCGGACTACCTAAAAGGACTATGATGCACTATATCAACAGAATCAATGCAACTATGCCTGTTTTCTCTCAGCTGACAATAAATGATGAGAATAATGGCAGAACACCAGAGTATACGGAACTCACCAAGGATTATTATTTATAAGAGCATATTTATATCCGTTTCTGTATTCCACAAAATCTTACAAAAACATATTCGAGCTGCTTCTCAATCTATTCACCAGAACAAGATTTGAGAAGCAGCTCGAAATTGTCATAAGGACTATCTCATTTACTTGGACTCCAGACAATCATCAAGGAGTTTTTCAATTGCAGCACGATTCATATTTTGGCCGATGAAAACAATTTTCTGCATACGATCGCCATATGTATCGTCCCAATCGTTCATTATGGAGGGATTCTCCTTTTTGAAATTGTCAAATTCCTCTTGGGGCATGGTTGCATACCATTGTCCAGCCTGTGTTAGAGACACCTGTTTACCTGCCTGCTCAAACAAATAACACATATCTCGTTCTGTACTAAAATAACACAATCCCTTGCTACGGATGACATTCTTAGGATAAGATCTTGCTATAAATTGGTCAAATTCCACCATATTAAACGGCTTTCTGCGCTGATAAACAAAAGTACTGATACCATATTCCAAGGCTTCCCCTACCTCATCGTTTTCTATTCCATGACTATGTCCAGCTGAAGAACAATGCTCATGTGATGAATGAGAGCAGCAACCGTGTTCATTATGGTGGTGGTGCTCCGGGTGTTCTAAATCTGAATCTTCAATGTGCTCCTCCATCTTCCTGAACCATTGTGCAGACGTTGCGACTTTTTCCATATCAAACGCATTGACGTTGAGAAGAATATCCAAATCTACATCACAAAAATCACAGGTAACAATTCTTGCACAAGGCTGAATTTCCCTAATGACTCTCTCCACATTTTCAAGTTCCAACTTTGAAATTTCTGAAGCTTTGTTTAATAGGATAGTATTACAGAACTCTATTTGCTGAATGACAAGACTTGCCAAATCCTCTTCTTTTGGAACGCGATGAGATAAATCATTACCACATGAAAATTCATCGCGTAGTCTCAAAGCATCAACGACCGTGACAATTGAGTCAAGCCGTGCCACACCATTTTTAACAAGGTTCGGATACAATTGCGGATAGGAAACAATCGTTTGCGCAATAGGATCTGGTTCGCAAATACCACTTGCCTCTATAACAATATAATCAAACCGCCTTTGACTTACAATCTCGTTTAATTGTTGAACAAGGTCTAATTTCAAAGTGCAACAGATACAACCATTTTGCAAGGGCACCAAACTGTCGTCTCCTTCGCCAACAACACCTCCCTGTGCTATCAGTTTTGCATCGATGTTGATTTCACCTATATCATTTACGATAACAGCAAATTTTATATTGCGTTTATTTGTCAGTATTCTATTCAACAAAGTGGTCTTCCCACTTCCTAAATATCCAGTCAACAATAACACTGGAACCTGATAATCATTCATGCCACATATATTTATAAGTCAATATTTCTTAGGAACCGATTTAGGGTAATAGCTGGAAATCTACTTACTTAAACATGACTCAGCATAATCCTTCGCTACTACCAATAATAAAAAATGAGAGAAAGTTTTTCAACAATCTCTCATTTCTATCAGTACGTTTCTAATTTATTAGCACAATTTGCGTGAGCCATCACCAATAACGACATCGATGACAATTGGCTCCTTGCCAAACTTCTCTTTATATGCCTTCTTGGCAGTAGCAATGAAGTTGTCATACAAATCATCGCTTACAAGATTGATGGTGCAACCGCCGAAGCCACCACCCATGATTCTGGAACCAGTAACACCGCAGCTATGGGCAACATCATTCAAGAAGTCGAGTTCAGGACATGAAACCTCATATTCCTTGCTGAGGCCATAATGGGTTTCATACATTTTCTTACCAACTTCTTCGTAATCGCCTTCTTCCAAAGCAACGCATACTTCAAGAACGCGATACTTTTCGCCGATCACATATTTGGCACGCAATGCATCCTCTTCACTGACTTCTGGACGAACTTCGTCAAGCATGTCATAAGTTGCATCACGCAAAGAGTCAACTTCAGGATGATGTTTCTTGATTGCAGCAACAACATTTTCGCAGCTCTTTCTTCTGTCGTTGTATGCTGAAGAAGCTAATTCATGCTTCACCTGAGAGTTCAACAAAACGAGTTTGTAACCCTTCGGATCAAATGGGAAATACTTAAACTCCAAAGAGCGGCAGTCAAGACGCATCAAACTACCAGCCTTTCCGAAGACAGAAGCAAACTGGTCCATGATGCCACAGTTGCAACCAATATAATTGTGCTCAGTAGCCTGACCCACCTTTGCCAACGTAAACTTATCAATTTTGTTATCAGCAAACAAGTCGTTAATAGCAAAAGCATAAGTACTTTCCAATGCAGCAGAAGAAGACATACCTGCACCAAGAGGCACGTCACCAGCAAAAGCCGTATTAAAACCTTCAACAGGAACACCCAACTTCATCATTTCGCGGCACACGCCATAAATGAAGCGGAAGTGTGTAGCGGTAGGGCCATTCTCATCATCCAGACTGAATTCAACATAGTCTTTCAAGTCTATCGAATAAGCGCGAACCTTGCGCGTACCATTCGGCTTGATTTCTGCAATGACACCCTGAGTTACAGCACCAGGAAATACGAAACCGCCATTATAGTCGGTGTGTTCACCAATCAAATTAATGCGACCCGGTGATGCATATACAGAACCTGTCGTTCCATCGAAGTGTTCTACGAAACGACTTCTAACGTCTTCAATAGTCAATTTCATGGGAGTAGAGTTTTTTTGTTTGTAAAATTAGGTAGAGAATAAAGAGCAAAAGCAGGTGATTGAAATCTATAAGGAATTATTATACATTATTTTCTTAATCGAATCACTCCTATTTTGATGATTGAAAATTCAACCACCTGCTTTGCGTTCAAATATAATTGCGTCAAACGCTTGCAAAATTATTTGTTTGATTCCTTAACGCGGCTTCCCACCAAAGCGTAGAAGAGCAAGTAAGCTGCACAGAAGAGGACAACCCAGAAGCTATTGATGTAACCGATGGCGTCGGCAACAGAAGCCTGGATGAACATCATGACTGCACAACCGAATACCATGGTCATAAAAATACCACTGGCAATAGCTGTGTACTTACCAAGACCCTCAACAGCCATATTAAAGATACCACCCCACATAACTGAGGTGCAGAGGCCAATCAAAAGGAATGCAAAGATGCCGACAGGAACAGGCTGCCATACAAGTTCCAACTTACCCCAATCAACGCCAGGGAAGCTAACTGTAGCATCCGTAAAGTTTGGAGCAAAGATTCCGAAGAGAACAAGCGCAATAGTAATCAAAGACACCGTCGTAATCATCTTGCGACTACTTACCTTTCCACCGATGGATGCACCGACAAAACGGCCAATCAACATCATGAACCAGTAAACAGCTACCAACATACCGACAGTACCTGCAGGGATGCCAAGACCTGCAAATGTGTTTGCAATCTTCTGGCTTGAAATTTCTCCCTTTTCAAATTTCTCAGTTGTCTTCACGAGGTCCTTATTCAAGTTTGCGACCTCTGTAGAGTCGTTCTTTTCTTTAACAGCTTCAATATCAGTAGTCACAGCTACAAAGTCATAGGCAGCAGCCTCTGCGTTGGCGTATGATTTATTTTCGAAATCCTGAGCAATTTTAATCTTTTTATCCAAAACTTCCTGGCTGTCTGAACTTAAATACTGCTGAACGAAGTTAGGCACACCAACTTCAATGCCCATGTACAAGAAAATGGCCAAAGCACCAAGTGCAAAATGACGATAGCTCATGGCACCCTTGATCAAGCCCAATTCTACAGGAGCCTGCTCAGGTTCTTCAATCTTGGTCTTTAAAATAATGACAAATGCAACAACGAAAATGGCCAAAGCAATCATCAATGCCGGCGTAGCGTCAGCAATCTTGGCTTTGGTTGCATCTGAGATAAGAGCACCCATCAAAATATAGCAGCAAACGGCAGCAGTTGAGTTAAACACACCACCAATCTGAATCAGCTGGTTACCCTTGTTACCGCCGCCACCGAGCAGATTAAGCATCGGATTAACAACGCAGTTCAAGATGCACATGCAGAAACCTGCAATGAATGCGCCGATAAGGTACACTCCGAATACGAGTCCGAGGTTCTTTTCAACGTCAAGTTGACCGCTAAACCATTGGATAGAGATACCAACAATACCCACAACGAGACCAATCAAGGCTGTTTTCTTGTATCCAAATTTAGAGATAAGCATTCCAGCGGGAATACCCATTACAAGATAGGCAACGAAGTTACCGTAGTTACCAATTTGCGCAAGCACATTGGAGATTTCACCCTGATTCTTAATAATGGTTGCCATTGGCGTACACAAGTTTGTCACAAAGGCAATCATAGCGAAGAGTGCAATCATAATTACGATAGCTCCCCACTGTTTCTTTTGATTACTCATGGTTTTTAAAATGATTTTTGTTATTAGTGAAAAATGATTGATTATTGTTCAACCCCAAATTTGTAGATTGTTTTCTGTGTATAGACCTGTCCCGGCTTCAAAACAACGGGAGGGAAATACGGTCTGTTAGGGCTGTCGGGGAAATGTTGCGCTTCGAAACACAAAGCCGAGCGACGTGGGAATGTTGCCCCATGTTGTCCCTTATATCCATCAGCCCAGTTGTCTGAGTAAAATTGCACGCCCGGTTCCGTTGTATAAACCTCCATGCTACGTCCGCTCACTGGTTCAACGATTTTTGCAGCGAAAGATAATTCACCTGGCTCACGCTTGTTTAATACGAAGCAGTGGTCATAACCTGCTCCATTTCTAATCTGTTCGTCATCAGCATCAATACGTTCGCCCACTGCATGCGGCTCTGTAAAATCAAACGGAGTTCCCTTCACGCTTCTGATTTCGCCTGTTGGGATACTGTTTTCATCAATTGGAATATAGAAATCTGCATTAATTTGGCAAACCACATTCTCGCATGTCGGCGTCGGATTGCCAATTCCAGACAAAGAGAAGAAACCATGGCTTGTCATGTTCACCACCGTTTTCTTGTTTGTTGTTCCCTTGTAATCAATTTTCAGTTCATTATCATCGCTCAAAGTAAACATAACCGTCATCGACAATTCGCCAGGGAATCCTTCTTCATAGTATGCCGAAATATATCTCAACACGAGCGTACGGTCATTAATCTGTTCTGCATCCCAAATGCGAGCATGGAAACCAGTAGGGCCGCCATGCAGATGGTTAGGACCGTTATTGATAGCGAGGTTATATTCCTTTCCGTTGAGCGTGAACTTGCCTTTGCAAATACGATTGCCATAGCGTCCAACCAAGGTTGACAAAAATGGTTCGGGAGAATTGACGCAGTCTTCCAAGTTATCATGACCTTGAATGACATTTTCAAACTTACCATTTTTATCTGGAACCATTATAGCCACAATGGAACCCCCATAATTGGTGATTGCCACTTCCATGCCGTTGGCGTTGCGCAGGAAGAACAAATCGACCTTCTTTCCGTTAATTTCTCTTTGAAAATCAGCTTTTTTAAGTCCGCTTACAGACTGGATATTGCTTTCCATGGTCGTTATTTTTTTGTTATGCTATCGCAAATTTGCTAATAACTTTTGAATATACCAAGAATTTTGCAAAATTTCCATGCTCAGTTTTTTTAATTACGTTTATGTAGATATTTCCCGCTGCCATTTGCACATACGGAATATGAGGTATTTGGGGGGAGTATTCTAAAAAAGATATTATAAGATACTTAGCATGCAGCACCAGAAATACACGTTTTGAAGAATGAAGAATATCTCCAAAACGAGCCTCTCTCCATCACACGAAACATATTTTAAACGCCATCGCCTAACCAATAACCAATTGATTCGAGCCCCATTCTTTCTTACCAAACACGACAAATACCATTTTCCCATTGCAAAACGCTCGACAGCGCCCCATCTTTTCAATTTATTATTTTGACATTTAAGAGCCTTATGCTAACTTTGCATCAATTCAAGGAGGCTCCGCTTTTTCGAACGCCCCTTGTAAATGGCAAGAAACAATTAGATTTTACTATCACCCGAAACGACGCTTCAAACAAACATACAATTAATCAGGCAACTCAATTATGAACCAGTCAGCCAACAAATTCAAGCAGCTTAATGCCTTCGCCATGCAATATGGCATAGCCTTAGGAGCATGGGGCATACTCTCCTTAGTAACCACGGGAGTATCCTTGAAAATCACCTCTCTTTCACTTCTAAGTAGCATTGTCACGCTCGCTTCGCCAGTCATCGCGGCATTGCTCACATCAAGATTCCGCAAGAGCACAACCACCCCCGAAGAGGGCTTTACCTTTGGAAGAGCATTTCTGTTCGTTTTCACAACTGGGTTCTACGCTTCAATATGGATCGCAGCCTTCGTCTTCCTATACCTGGCCTACTGGGACAATGGCTATATTTTCAACGCCTACGAATCCCTGCTTTCCAGTCCCGAATACGCCGGAAGCATGCAGCAGAGCGGTCTTATGAATTCATTAAACGCCAACAGCGTCTCCGACATGATTGACGCAATGAGAAGCATCTCTCCCGCTGGCTACGCATCATCTGTCATCTACATGAGTTTCATGACAAATCCAGTCATCTCGGCCATTATAGCCTTGATCTGCCGAAAAAGTCCCAACTTTGGAAAAGAAAATTAGTAGTATAACACCATATAAGATAAAACTGCCAAACTATGGAAAATGAAAAGCATCTGAATATATCAGTCGTTGTCCCTCTCTACAATGAAGAAGAGAGCTTGCCCGAACTCTATTCCTGGATCGTACGCGTGATGGAAAGCCACGGCTTCACATTCGAAGTCATCTTTGTCAACGACGGTAGCACAGACCATTCATGGAACGTCATCGAAAATCTGTCTGCAAACGATTCGCGCATCCACGCCATCAAATTCCGCAGAAACTACGGAAAATCCCCGGCCCTTTATTGTGGTTTCCGCATGGCGCAGGGCGATGTTGTCATCACTATGGATGCAGACTTGCAAGATTCTCCAGACGAGATTCCGGAACTTTACAGGATGATTACGGAAGAAGGATATGACTTGGTCTCTGGTTACAAGCAAAAACGTTACGACCCGCTTTCGAAGACTATCCCCACCAAACTCTTCAACGCCACCGCCCGAAAAGTGAGCGGCATTAAAAACCTGCACGACTTCAACTGCGGCCTGAAGGCCTACAGAATTGATGTCGTGAAAAACATCGAAGTCTACGGTGAGATGCACCGCTACATCCCCTATTTAGCAAAGAATGCAGGATTCAACAAAATCGGAGAAAAGGTGGTCCACCACCAAGCTCGCAAATTCGGCAAAACAAAATTCGGTGGTTTGAACCGCTTTGTCAACGGATATCTTGACCTCCTCTCCTTGTGGTTTATGGGCACCTTCGGCCTGAAACCCATGCACGTATTTGGCTTTCTCGGTTCCATCATGTTCTTCCTCGGCTTCTTGGCTGTGATCACCGTTGGTGCCATCAAACTGGTTGCCATCTGCAGTGGCGTTCAGGCCCCGCTGGTCACCTCCTCGCCCTACTTCTACATTGCACTGACAATGATGATTCTCGGAACACAACTGTTCGTTGCAGGCTTCTTGGGCGAATTGATAAGCCGTAATGCCCCTGGAAGAAATAACTATCAGATTGAGAAGGAATTTTAAACTAACTATACAAAAGATAGCTATCAAAATTCAGATATCCAAAATATTACGGTAATAAGCTATAGCTATCAAACTCAGTGCTTGTCGCTCGCCTATACTAACAATACAGGCAATAACAACTAAAGCGCAAGCATTCAATTTATTACGCCTTCAAAAAGCATCCTAAATCAAAAATTTTTCAAGAAAGCAGGGCAAAAAAGCGACACAAGCGCAACATTCTGCCCTCGCTTCCTTGGAAAAACAAATAAAACAAGACGGCATCCCACGCCCAAGATACCCCTTTTGAGAACAACTTCTCGAACGACTTACAATATATATGCATCTCAAACACATTCTTTCCACGTCACTGTCCGCGCTTTGTCTACTGGCATGCACCAACGTTGATTGCCCGTTGGAGAACGTCGTGACCATGAATTGCGGATTATACAATGCGGAAACAAAAGCATCGCTGAAAATCTCCGACACACTCACAATAAAGACAGGCGGAACAAAAGACACCACATTGCTCAACAGGGCCAATGGGATTTCATCATTCAAACTTCCCTTACGCTACGCAGCAAAGGAGGATACACTTCTACTGCGCTTCTCCAACGCCGCAGGTCAGTTTGCAACAGACACCATCTTCGTCCTCCACGATGGCCAACCCCATTTCGAATCCGCCGACTGTCCGCTTGTGGTGTTTCATAAGCTGAACAGTGTCAGATGGACAACCCATGCAATGAAGACAATGCCACTGGCCATCGACAGCATAGCTATCATCAAAGAAAACGTGACTTACGACAATGCTCAGAATCTTAAAATATATCTCCGTTCTGTGGTTACTCAGTAATTGTGCAGCCGCCTTTGCGACCCCAACGGCAACCACCCCACCCGCCCAACCAGAAAACGCAGTGACGGCCGACAGCCTCAAACCACAGGCGCCGACAAGAGGCATCCAGTTTGACGCAACGGCCGATAGTTTGCTCCAGCTGCAAAAGAATGCCCCTCTGTTTGCCGGATTCTCTGTTTCGGGCGACCTCGTTGGTGTGATCATGGCAGCAACGTCTTCTCGCGGACAATACGAAGGTGCTTTCAGGCTGAATCTGAAAGGCAAATACTTCCCCATTTTTGAAGCTGGGTTCTCCACCTGTAACCACACGGACGAAACGACAAAAATCCATTTCAAAACCAACGCCCCTTTTTTCCGCATTGGCTGCGACTATAATTTCGCACGCGACATACATGCCGGCGGACGCATTTTGGGCGGCCTAAGATATGGATTCTCCAAATTTGATTATGACACAGACGCCCCCGACATCATTGACCCTATTTTGGGAGACCGCCTACCTTTCGCCTACAAGGGCCTGTCCGGCAATACGCACTGGGCAGAAGTAGTTTTCGGCCTTGAGGCAAAAATATGGAAGATCTTCCGTCTCGGCTGGAACGTCCGTTACAGGATTCGGCTGAAAGACAAATCCTCAATCATTGGCAGCCCCTGGTACGTACCAGGCTACGGCCAAAACGACACGCACGCTCTATCGGGCACTTTCAATATCATATTCGACATATAAAACGATGAAGAAAAAAAACATCATCCATTTCATCTTTCTAATCTTTCTTGTTGTAGGCACCATCTATGTCATCAGAAATCATCAGACAAACAAGTTGCAACACAGCGAAGGAAATATCTTCGGAACTGTCTTCAGTATAGAATATGAATACAAAACAGCTCTGGATTCTGCCATTCTTGAAAAATTGAATGAGGTGGACTCATCCCTTTCCATGTTCAACAAGCAGAGCATTGTCAGCAAAATCAACTCAGGCGAATCCGATTCAACCGACCTCATGTTCAGAAACGTTTTCCGTCTCGCCCAAAGTGTGGCGGAAGACACGGACGGCGCATACGACATAACCGTCGCTCCGTTGGTCAACGCCTGGGGCTTCGGATTCAAAAACGGAGAAGACGTTTCAGCGCAAAAAATCGACAGCATCAAAACATTTGTAGGCTACAAGAATGTCACGTTGGAAGGCACTAAGCTCAAAAAGGCCGACCGTCGAACCATGCTCGACTTCAGCTCCGTTGCAAAAGGCTACGCACTCGACTGCATAGCAAGCCTGTTCGACAGTCTGAACATCAAAAACTACTTGATCATGATTGGCGGCGAAGTCGTCGTAAAAGGCATGCACCCCGAAGGACGCCCCTGGAAAATCGGCATAAGCCGTCCAACGGCCGACATGAACACCGAAAGCCAAACGGCACTTTCCATCAGCAACATTGCAATGGCAACGAGCGGCAACTATCTCCGCTACTACGAGAAGAACGGCAAACGATACGCCCACACAATCGACCCCATCTCCGGCCATCCCGTGCAACACGAATTGCTCTCAGCAACAGTGTTCGCCCCCACATGCGCCCAAGCTGATGCCTATGCCACGGCCTTCATGGTCATGGGAATGGAACGCGCCAAAAGCATTCTCCGGAAACACCCCGAAATGCTCGCCCATTTCATTTACACAAACGCCCAAGGCGATTATGAGGTCTGGATGAGTGAGAAACTGAAAAAACACGTTGTCAAGACAACTGAGCCCTAAAAGCCACGTGCGCTCTCCTGCCCGACACCAACTGCCCAGCCACAAATCGCAACAAAAAGACAGAAACCAAAATGGAACTACGAACCAGCTTCTATGAGCAGCTACTCCAGCTACCACTTTTCCAGGGAACAAACCGGAGCGATTTTATGGAAATAGTTGAGAAAGTCAAATTCTCCTTTTTCAAAGCGCGGGAAACACAATTGGTTGCCAGGCAAGACACCCTCAGCAACAGGCTCGTATTCATCCTAAGGGGCAGTGTACGCACTGAACACACAAGCGATGACCATTCTTATTCCTTCTCCGAACGACTCATCCACCAAACAGTCATACAGCCCGAATCTCTTTTCGGGCTGTCCAACCATTACAGCAGAAACTATTGGGCGGAGGCGGAAACTGAATATCTCTCTATCAACAAAGACGCCGTTCGCGACTTTCTGTTCCTCTACCCCACTTTCAGAATCAACTTTCTCAACCTTCTCTCCACCCAAGTGCAGCAGAAAACGCGCCTACTCTGGCGCCAGACGCCTGAAACGCCCCACAAACGCTTTGCCCTCTTCGTCCTTAAACATTGCTCCCATCCTGCAGGAGAAAAAACACTGAAAATTAAAATGGAACAACTGGCCAAAGAGTTGCTTGAAACAAGGCTAAACGTCTCGAAGATGCTACACGAACTCTCAGACAAAGAACTCATCAGCATAAGCCGCGGGAAAATCGTCATTCCAAAAGCAGAAAACCTCTTCGGTCAACTGCAATAACCTCCACGCAAAAATAGTCGGAAATTCAAACATGCGCAGCCGCTCCACCCTACGAAGCAAACATCCCACATCCACGCCTTTGAAGGCAATCATAGAAGAAGAATTACTCCAATTTTTTTAAACAATCTTTAAGCATGTCTAAAACCGATGCCAATCCGCGCCTTAGACCGCCTAAATAATTGCCCACGTAAAATTAAAATACTAACTTGCGCCTTCCAAAGGAGCATTCCAACTCCCATTATGGATATGCCCAAACATCACTTAAGAAACCAAACAACGCAAAAATCATGAAAAAGATTCTTTCCTTCATCGGCATTCTGGGATTCACCCTCGCCGTGTCGAGCTGCGTCAGCAAAAAGCAGTTCACTGACTTACAAACCAATTACACACAACTCCAAACCAAGCATTCCGCACTACAGGAGGAATACAACGGAGCAAAAGTGAAACTCGCCGAATACACCAGCGACTCCAAGAGCCTGGCCGCACGCCTGGCCGAAGAACAGCAAAGAAACAAGGAACTCAAGGAGGCATATGCAAAACTGCAAGGCTCCTATCAGAGCAATGTCCAGCAGGGCAACGTCAACATCTCAAAACTCGTTGACGAAATCAACGCCTCAAACAAATTCATCAAGCAACTCGTTGATGCCAAAACAAAAAGCGACTCCCTCAACCAAGTGCTGACAAACAAGTTGACACGTTCTCTCTCAAGAACTGAAGCCAACGATGTCGACGTGCAGGTGATCAAGGGTGTTGTCTACATCTCCCTCGCCGACAACATGCTCTATAAGAGTGGTTCATACGAAATTGGGGAGCGTGCTGGAGAAACACTTTCAAAAATCGCTAAAATCATCACCGACTATAAGGACTACGATGTCCTCGTGGAAGGCAACACCGACAACGTACCCATCTCCCAGAAAAACATCAGAAACAACTGGGATCTCTCAGCGCTCCGCGCCTCTTCTGTCGTGCAGGCGCTTCAGACACGTTATGGTGTAGACCCCAAACGTCTCACAGCTGCCGGACGCGGAGAATACAATCCTGTGGCCTCCAATGATTCTGCCGTTGGCAAGCAGCGCAACCGCAGAACGCAGATAATCATCACGCCGAAGCTCGACCAATTCATGGATTTGATTGACCAGGCACCGGAGCAGACTGAAAACGCCGAATAAACGCTGATTCCACAACAAAAACGATAGCAAGACAAGCACCGCAATCAGATGGGCATATACGCCCCTGATTGCGGTGCTGTTATTTATTAAATATTATTCTTATTATCCATGCAGGGGAAAACAGTCTAAACTAATTTTTAACACCAACTTAAGCGACAGGAGTGGTCGACAAAGGAATATTAGTTGGTAGCGAACGCTGCCCCACGTTCGGCCGTGTCTGGGAGCAGACGCAGTCGTGCCTCGCCCCAGATGCGTTCGTATCACGTCCCAGATGCGGATGTATCTCGCCCCAGACGCGCTCGTGCAACGAACCGCGTTCGCCAAAAGGCATAGACCTTGATTCAATAGCGATAATCTCGCTATCATCATCTGCCATTGTAGGAAATTGCAAGTAGTTTTTCACCAACTATAGATGCTTTAGTAATAATGAAAGAATAAGTTAATCATTTTTGACCTATATTTTGTTGGTTTGGGAATTTGGAAGATTTTTCAGAGAAGCAATTCTCCGCGAGAGCAAAAACGGCTGAATGACCAATAAAGGTATTCAGCCGTTAAAGAGGTGGATGCTTTTTTATTTAAGATTACGTTTTTATTTAAGATTACGTTTGAAGAAATCGCACATGCGTGTCAGAAGATGGTAACGCGTGTTGCCACCATAGATGCTGTGGTTTCTGTTGGTGTAAATCTGCATTTCAAACTGCTTGTTGACCTGTACGAGGGCTTCGCTCATTTCCGCGACATTTCTGAAATGCACGTTGTCGTCAGCAGTGCCATGAATGAGAAGCAAACTGCCCGAAAGATTGGCCGCACGCTCCATCGGATTGATGGCATATCCCGCAGCGTTTTCATTGGGCGTGCGCATATAGCGCTCCGTATAGACGGTGTCGTAATACTTCCAGTTGCTTGGTGCTGCAACGGCCACTCCGGCCTTAAAGACAGGGCGGCCCTCAGACATGGACATCAGCGTATTGAATCCGCCGAAGCTCCATCCCCAGATGCCAATGTTTGCTTTATCAACATAGGGCAGACTGCCTAGGTAAATGGCAGTTTCGACCTGATCTTGAGACTCGCGAAGTCCCAACTGGAGATAGGTGCATTTCTCAAAGTCGGCACCCCGCGCACCCGTTCCGCGGCCGTCGACGCAGGCGCAAATGAATCCTTGCTCTGTCAGATAGCTCTCGAAGATGCCAGCGCCATAAAAGCCCAAGTTCCACGAGTCGGTTACTTCCTGCGAGCCAGGTCCGCTATACTGATACATCACGACGGGATATTTCTTCGAAGCATCGAAATCGCGGGGCTTCACCATCCAGCCGTTGAGCTGGACTCCTTCGGATGTGGTGAACTGGAAGAATTCTTTCTTCCCGGCCACTTTTTCAACTTTCGCCTTGAGGTCGGCATTATCGATTAGCGTGGTGATGGTTTTTCCGTTGTTGTCGCAGAGAGACGTGACGGGCGGCTGCTGCGCTGAACTGTAAACGTTCATGTAATATTTCATGGTATTCGAGAACTTGGCCGAATTGGTTCCTACGCTGCTCGAAAGTTTCTTCACGCGCCCTTGCTTGTCGGCCTTGTAGACGGCTCTGCGCAAAGGGCTTTCCTGCGTGCTTGCATAATAGAACGAACCCGTTCGCGCGTCATATCCGTAAAAATCCGTCACCTCAAAGTTACCCTTGGTGATCTGCGCTTCGAGCTGTCCGCCCAAATTATACCAATAGAGATGCTGAAAACCGCTGCGCTCGGAGAGCAGAGAGAAATGACCGTCGTAGAACTTCATCTGAGTGTAAGCCGTTTCTCTGACGTATTTCTCGTTTTTCTCACGGAGCACCAATTTGCAGACTTTTGAAAGCGGGTTGGCCATGTACACATCCATCTGACTCTGATGGCGATTGAGTGTAATGACAGCCAATTTCGTCGGATCGCTGGTGAATTTTATGCGGGGGATATACCCATCTTTGTCCAAGGGGACATCAAGGGTTCTGGTGACACGATTTTTGATGTCGAAGGTCATCACCTTGACTTCGGAATTTTTCTGTCCTGCAACTGGATATTTGTAGTCGTATGTGCCAGGATAGGCATCAAACTCACTACGTGCGGGGTATAAACCCTTGAATTCCTGCATGCTGTAGATAGGCACCTGGCTCTCGTCGTATCTAACCCATGCCAGCACTTTGGAGTCGGCTGAGAAATCAAAACTGCGATTGGTGGTAAATTCCTCTTCATTGACCCAGTCGGGCAAACCGTTAATGACTTCGTTGAACTTGCCGTCTTTCGTCACCTGCACCTCTGCATTGCCAAAGAGCAGCTTAACAAGGAAGAGGTTGTTGCCCCTGGCAAAGGCAATGACGTTTCCATCGGGAGAGAAAAGAGGAACCTGCTGCGGACCGCCTTCTGAGAGCGGCTCAAGCGTGTTGTTGCGAACGTCATAGATATAATACACAGCGGTGTATGAGCGACGGTAGATGCCTTTTGTTTCTGTCTGTATGAGGATGCGATGCTCATCAGGCGACATGATATAGCCGTCAATGTACGGGAGTTTTTTTGAACCTCTTGCGGTTTCGACATCAAAGACGGTGGCTATCTCCTTACCGGTTTTAAACGAATGACGCACGATTCTCTTGTGGTCGGGAGACAGCTGCGTGTAGCTCTCGCCGTCGTTCATCGGATTGACTCCGTCTATCTGCTTCGGCCAGTAAACACCGTTTGTCACATCTTGAAGTTTGATCTTGCCTTCTTGCGCATGAGCCACTTCTCCTTTAAAGAGAAAGAGGAAGCATGCGGCAATCATGAAAAATTTCTTCATAGTTTATTATTTGTTTTGTTGTTGAGTTGCTGTTTGTCGAAATAGAATATGTCAATCGCCCTCAAGTGTTTCCTCTGCGTTTGTGTCTTGCTGCAAATCTTTCAAGATACTGCAAACGGCGCTTGAGGTTGACACTTCAACCGTAAATGCGGGACCTTCTCCCGATCCCGGCTGCCCAATCTGGGCTGCAATGCAGATTTTACTGCCGTTTGACTTTTCTTCATCAAAAGCCATTCCGAGCAAAATACTGCCTGCCCTGTCCGCCTCACTGAGGTAATCAAGAAACGCTTCCTTACTGAAGTTTTTTTCGAAGAAGGATTTGCCATCACGCAGAATTACAATTTCCACACTGTTATCGTAAAATTCCTGATCAAGCTGATCTTTTACGATTGGCAGTTCGTGATTGGGGTAGCGTTTAATGCTGATGCTGTAGGTGTGTTCTCCATATTTCGCAGTATAGCTTCGTTCAAGTTTTCTTTCGGCCTCCATGGGGGCCGTCTTGGCAACTGAATCTACTCTTTCTTCCTTTGCCTCTTTTTTTTCCGATGAGCCGCATCCGGCCAAGGCCAAAGAGGACAATGCAACAATGGCTATTACGCTTTTTTTCATTGGGTTTGTATGTGTATAAATAGGATTCTGCAAACCGTTTTTCCGGAGACGGGGAGCACTCCCCTTCCCTACCGTATAGGCCATCTATCCTTGAGACACTCATACTTTTATGGATGTCATATCGACGAAAGACGGCAAAGGCTTCTCTGCTGACCTTGAGCGCCTGTCGTCGAGCTGGCTCAATGGCTGCGGTTTGTTTATTCTACAAAATAACGAAAACATACGCAATCTTGCAAGAAAACAGAAGTAATTTATTGCTTCAAGGCTAATATTTGCGTAATTTTGCGGACATGATGTGGCCACCAAAGGGAAGGAAGCGAAGAATACTGGCCATTCACACGCACAAAACGCGGCTACGCATGTTTCGTATGCGTCAAAGCGTATATACCCTGCCCGCTTCCAACATAAAACAAGCAACTGAAAAAATGTGGAATAATCCCAAACCGTTCTCTCTGTTTCTCATCGTGTCTTTCCTGATTGCTTCCCTGTGTTCATGCAACGCCGACGATACAGGAGGCAAAGATGTGACACCGCCAGACACGACCAACGTGGTTCCAACGGCCAAAACGGTGCTCATTTACATGGCTGCCCAGAACTCACTCGGAGCGAGGCGGAATCAGCAGGCTGACTCTTTGGAAATCATGCAGGCCTATAAAGACATACCGGGAGACGCGCGCATATTGCTTTTCATTGACGACAAATATGCGCCAAGAATCTATCGGATTGACAAGACAACGCCTCGGCCCGTCATGGTGAAGAGATGGCAGAACGATGAAGATTCGGCATCGCCTGCGTTTTTGGGGGAATTGCTCTCATTCATCAAGAGGTTCTATCCGTCGGATGAATACGGAATGGTTCTGTGGTCGCACGCAACGGGATGGGTGCCGCCAAGTTTGGCATTGACACGAAACGCTAAACAGCGGCATGCAAAACCGCTGTCTTTCGGCATTGACGACGGGGAGGATTTTGGAAGCGACAACGGCAGCGAAATGGAAATCCGTGACATGGCAGTTGTGATGAAGAAGGCGGACTTTCATGCCAGGTATATTTTCTTCGATGCCTGCCTGATGCAAAACATAGAAGTGGTGTATGAATTGCGGCACGCAGCAGACTACATCGTGGGGGCTCCCATCTCCACACCAGGCGCAGGTGCGAATTACACCAATCAAATCAGAAAGGGCTTGTTTGACGATGATGTCAGAAACATTGCATCAACATATCTGTCTGACGTATGCGACCCAAGCCAGGCTGAAGACTACAGCGACTTCGGTTTGGTGATCTCTGTTGTCAAAACGTCGGAATTAGACAAACTGGTTGCTCTCTTGAGAGACCGACTGCCGCATTCGGCGCTTGCGGGGAAAACATCTCCCGACATGGAGTCTGTTTTGAGCTACCAGGCATACAGCAGGAGATTCTATTATCGACCTCACAATTACGACATGGCGGAATCAATGCGCCTTCTTTTGAACAAGGATGACGCAACAGCTATCATCGACCAACTTGACAAGGCGATTATCTACAAAGGCGCCACACGTTCGTTTTGGATTGGTCCAGGCGACTGGTCTTTTCAAACAGTTGACCCAAACCTGTATAGCGGAATTTCTATGTTCATTCCGCAAAATGTGTACACCTACAATGCAGAGGCCTGCAGCGCGTATGGCGACCTGAACCTTCAGTTTAAAAAGACGAACTGGTATGTTGATGCCGGATGGAAAGAAACTGGATGGTAAAACAAGGATGCCGACATCCTCAGCACACACGTGAACACATTATAAACTAAGTTTTGACACCCATATAGGACAACAAAAAAATGAATAGAGCATTAAGTTTTTTGCGTAAATTCTTATCTGTCATGGCACGACACAAATATGTGTGGACCATCGGACTTTTTGTTTTGATTGTCGGCTTCATAGACGACAATAGCTACTACAACTATTTTCTGCTCAAAAAGGACAACGCAGAGTTGGACAAGGAAATCAAAAAATACGAGGATAAATTCAACCACGATTACGCAAAGCTCAGACAACTCAAAACAGACCCTCGCGCTTTGATCAAAGTGGCAAGAGAAGACCACCAAATGAAATCGGCGGATGAGGATGTTTATTACATCGTTCACTCCGACTCGTTAAACACAAAATAAAAACATGAAGGAACTAAGCAAACTACAGTTGTGCGTGTACAACATCGGTGGTCTACTGCTCGTTGCAGGGATAATCGTCCCGCTTTTTTCAGGCGCAACAGCCGTTGCCCTGTATCTCTACCTGCTCGGTGCATTGATGTTTTCATCCATGCAAGTCTTGCAGAAGTATGAAGGGAAAAACATCACGCTGAAACGGCTGCGGCGCCAACAGATTCTCGGCGCCCTGATGCTGCTACTGGCAGGTGGACTGATGGCCTGCTCGGTTTACGGCATCCCCCCTCTATGCAAAGGGGAATGGCAAGTGGCACTGGCAATCGGAGCCGTTCTGGAGGTCTACACTGCATTTAGAATACCGGCTGAACTGGCACGCGAAAAACGGTGAGACGCTGACGTATAAGTCAGACTGAAATCAAAACGAAATGCGACAAACGCCATAAATGACAGGATTAAAAAAATCCTTACTTCGCTTGCCTACCCTCTCTTTAATGCCAAATATGTCACTCAAAAGGAGAATTATCTGACCCAGAAGAAAAATATTCCTCGAACAAAAGGCCTATTCAAATATAAATTCGTATATTTGCATTTCAAATTGGGTTAATATGCGTCAACTAAAAATCAACAAGAGTATCACGAATCGTTCAAGTGCAGCACTTGACAAGTATCTTGTGGAAATCGGCCGAGAGGAATTGATTTCCACAGATGAAGAAGTGGAATTGGCTCAGCGCATCCACAAAGGCGACAAAGAAGCCTTGGAGCGTCTGACCAGAGCGAACCTTCGATTTGTGGTCAGTGTGGCTAAACAGTATCAAAATCAAGGACTGGCCTTGAACGACCTTATTGATGAAGGCAACCTTGGTCTCATCAAAGCTGCTAAAAAGTTTGACGAAACCAGAGGCTTTAAATTTATCAGCTATGCCGTTTGGTGGATTCGTCAGAGTATTTTGCAGGCCATTTCTGAACAGAGCCGCATCGTCAGAATGCCGTTGAACCAGGTTGGTTTCCAAAGCAAACTGACAAAAGCCATTGTCAATTTCGAACAGGAATTTGAAAGAAGACCGTCTGTTCAAGAATTGGCCGACTTGTTGGATACAGATGTTGCCAAAGTTCACGAGGCATTGGGCACGAATGGAAAAAAGGTGTCTGTTGATGCGCCGTTCCAAGACGATGACTCCAATAGTCTCATTGATATCATGACGGACGAAAGCGCTCCCGGAACCGACAATCTGATGGAAAAGGAGTCCTTGTCGTCGGACCTGGAAGCCGCATTGGGTACGCTCTCTGAGCGCGAGCGCCAAGTATTGAAAATGCTCTTTGGTATCGGCCGAAACGAAATGACGGCAGAAGAGGTGGCCAACAGCCTGAACCTTACAAGAGAGCGCGTGCGCCAAATCAAAGAACGTGCGCTCCGCAGATTGCGTGAAGCTGACAATATCAAAATTCTGATGAAATACTTGGGATAAGCGATAGCAAACAAGGAATGTTATTGCCTCTAATATTCAGATCGGATTCAACTGCGATTTGCTGAAGGAATATACAGATAAAGCATAAAGGTGGAACACAAATATTTAAGTAAGTTTGTGTTCCACCTTTATTATATGCTATACACCGAGCTTTCCCAGGCGCTAAACTATTCGCCCAACAACCGGCCGAGTTCTTTTACCCTCGATAAGGAGTCCTGGCTTACGCCCTGCTTCCATTCAACTGTTTTGTCAATCAGCTGCATCTTCATCTTCTCGTTGTAAGCCATCATTTTCTTCACTGCCTGACTGCTCCAAGTATAGCCACCAAAGAGGCCCAACTTATGATTGCTTACAATGCGTTCAGACAAACGGGCAAAGAAATCTTCAACAAGCGGGAATACACCACCGTTATAGGTCGGGCTGCCGATTGCCAATGTATCATAGCGGAAAACATCTGCCAAAACAAAAGATGTCTCAGACACGCTCAAATTATGAATGACGATTTTCTGCATGCCCGCTTCTGCGGCTCCTTCTGCAAGAGCTTCAGCCATGCGCTCTGTGTTTCCGTACATGGATCCATAACAGATGACAAGACCTTTCTCTGTTTTTCCAGAGGAGAGACGGTCATAGATGGCAATAGCTTCTGAAAGATGTTTTTGCCACACAGGGCCATGAGTTGAACATATCATATTGATTTTAAGGGATGAAAGCTTTTTCAGTCCAGCTTGAACTTGTGCTCCATATTTTCCTAATATGGCAGCATAATAACGCTCCATCTCCCGCCAATAGGGTTCCACATCAATGATCTCGTCTTTAACGTGACCATTTAAAGCGCCAAAACACCCAAAGGCATCTCCCGAAAACAGCACACCATTAACCGATTCGTAAGTCATCATGGTCTCGGGCCAATGAAGCATGGGCGTCAGATGGAAACTCAGTTCAAGGCCGCCCAAAGAAAGCGTGGCACCGTCTGTGACCACAACATCATTTTCTGATTTTTCGGAATAAAACCCTTCCAGCATTTCCATCGTTTTCTTATTTCCGATGAGTTTGATTTGAGGGTAGTACTTGCGAATGAGGGATATGGAACCTGAATGATCTGGCTCCATGTGGTTTATAATCAGATAATCTATGGGACGCTCTCCAAGAACAACTTTTATTTTGGCTAAATACTCAAAGAAAAAATCCATTTCTACGGTATCAACCAGGGCGACTGCGTCAGAGCCGACAAGAAGATAGGAGTTGTATGACACACCTTGCGGCAACGACCACAAGCCTTCAAAGCGATGCTTCGTCCGGTCGTTTACGCCGACATAATATAATCCGTCTGTAAGTAACATAGGCTTTGTTTTTAGAATATTCTGAACGACCCTTTTTCATGGGCCATCCTGTTATTTAGTAATGGCGAAAAATACGACTTGAACAATTCTATGGGATAAGGTTGTTTCTTATACCCTGTCTTTTTGCCGTTTTTGAAATTTGTCATCGGTCACATAGCCCGGTATGCTCCCTCTTCCAAATTCCAAAACCAACAAAAATACAGGTCAAAATTGCTCAACTTATTCTTTCACCATTACTTACGCTTTTTTTTTGCTTTCACGTTTGTAGCAGGCCACGTCTTCCCCTCTTTACATACCTTTATGGCGCGAAGTACGCAGGGATCAAATTCATTCACGAATTGGGCAGTGGCTTCTGTCCCCAGGACATCGTCAATGATATTGCTTCCGATGTATTCACGCAGCAATTTGCGAGATGATTTTATCATCAAATTGCGGCGTTTCAGTCCACGTTTATTGGCGTAGGAGGCAAATTGCTCAACGATATCATTCTTGTCTAATATTTTTTTGACCTGTATAAAGTCTTTTTGCTGGCTGAGTTTTTTGCGATGACTGTCAACATAATGATAGGCATATTGCTGGATAAGACCGCTCAAATAGGCACTGCGGAAATAGGAATTTATGCCCAAAGTGTCTCGTGCAATGAAGATGTCGGGAATTATGCCACCTCCGCCATAAACCACACGGCCCTTTAGGGTGTGAAAAGCCTGACCTGAGGTTTTAATGCTATCTTGATTGAAGTATTCACCATGCTCAGCACGCAAAATCAGATCCTGTTCGTAATCCTTTTCGTCTCCTGGCGTGTATGGTTTTTGTACACATCGACCTGATGGCGTATAATATCTTGCCTTCGTTAGGCGCAACATGGAACCGTCGTTGAACTCGATGGGAATCTGTACAAGTCCCTTTCCGAAACTGCGTCTGCCGATGATTAATCCACGGTCGTTGTCTTGTATGGCCCCAGCAAGAATTTCGCTTGCTGACGCTGAAGACTCATCAACCAACACCACTAACGGGAGGCTCTGATAGGCTCCCCGGCCATTGCTTGTGAAATCCTCACGTGGGGATTTCCGTCCTTGGGTGTAGACAATGAGACGGCCCTTCGGGAGAAATTCATTGGCAATTTGCACTGCCGGCGACATATACCCACCTAAATTCCCGCGCAAATCAATGATCAGACTTTCCAATTTCGAATTGCTCAACGTTGCCAACGCGGCAAGGAACTCTGAATATGTTGCTTCTCCAAAATTACTAATCCGTATGTAGCCGATATTGGATTCGGTCATGAAAGCTGCGTCAACACTTTTCAATGGAACCGCACCTCTTGAAATGGAATAGTTTTGAAGACGTTTGGAATTTGAACGGAGGATTCCCACTCTGACAACTGAGCCATTGGGTCCATTGAGTTTTTTCTGGACATCCTCTGAGGATATGTTCTTGCCTACTGCGGCTTTTCCGTTGATGGTGACGATTCGGTCGCCCGCTTCCAAACCGACACTCTGCGAAGGCCCGCCCTCAAGCACCTTGACGACTCTGATGGTGTCGTCGTAAATCATAAACTGGATGCCAATCCCCACAAAACTACCTTTCAAATCCTGCATGGATTTTTCGGCCTCACTCGCGGGGATATACACAGAATGTGGGTCCAACTTCTTTAGGATTTCTGGAAGGGACTCTTCCACGAGGTTGGCAATGTTGACAGAATCCACATACTGGTCATCAATGATATGCAGAATACTATTAAACTTGTCGCTTGAAGAATTTATGATGTTCAAGCGTTTGCCCGAAAAATGATTGGCATAAAAATTACCGATGATTATGCCAATCATCACTCCGATAGCAACCAACAAAGGCGTGTATCGGTATGATTTGTTTCTGTTCATTTTCTATTGAAAATCTATTGATTAGCAATCGGCCCGATGATGAGCAGGCTGTCCAAGCCCCATTTAAAGAAAGCCCCTTGACAGCCCGCTTAGAGAAAAGCCACTGCAATAGGAAGACTCACACTCCATTTGCCCCCTGCTCTTCATTAAGAGGGATGTTGATCAATTCGATACCTGCACGCTTCAGAAGTTCAAGCCCGTCTGTCAGCCGATATTGTCTTGCAAAAATCACACGTTTGATTCCAGCTTGAATGATCAGTTTGCTACACTCAATGCACGGAGCATCCGTGACATACAATGTCGCCCCGTCTGAATTATTGCTCGAACGGGCGATTTTGGTGATTGCATTGGCTTCTGCATGAAGAACATAAGGCTTTGTCAGCCCATTCGTGTCTTCGCAGATATTTTCGAATCCTGATGGCGTACCATTATAACCATCGCTGATAATCATTTTATCTTTAACGATGAGCGCTCCCACCTGGCGGCGTTTACAATATGAATTCTCTGCCCATATATGCGCCATTCGCAGATAGCGTATGTCAAGTTCTTGCTGTTTTGTCATTGCCTTATGTAGGTATTCAAAATTATTCTATAAGTAGGGTTATTTTCTTGGTTTTCCGCTCACGTCAGCTGCCCTTGTGCTGAGAACATTGTTGGGCTATTCCGTTGCGCTTCAGCAGGGCACAAAGACACGGGCGTCTTCCCCTGAAATTAACATAGAGTTCCATCGGATTTTTTGTACCTCCCAAAGAAAGAACCTCATCACGGAACTTCTTGGCCAAATCCCGATTGAATATCCCGCATTCCTTAAACAAGCTGAAGGCGTCTGCATCAAGAACCTCAGCCCATTTGTAGCTGTAATAGCCAGCAGAATACCCTCCCGACATGATATGTCCGAATTGAACCGACATACATGCTTCTTCCACTTCTGGCAAGACCTTGGCATCTGCCCACGCCTTATGTTCAAATGTCCTGACATCCTCCGTCAGAGGGCTGGTTAACGTGTAGTAGGCCATATCCAACAGGCCGAACGACACCTGTCGTACACAGGCATAAGCCACATTAAAATTTCTTGCCGCAACAATGCGCTCAATGAGTTCGGCTGGTATGGTTTCTCCCGTTTGGTAATGCTTTGCAAAGGTAGTAAGAAAATCTTGCTCTATTGCATAATTCTCCATGAACTGCGATGGCAGTTCAACAAAATCCCAATATACATTGGTACCACTCAAAGAGCGATATTTCGTTTTCGCGAAAATACCATGAAGCGCATGTCCAAACTCGTGCAAGAATGTCTCAACCTCAGACAAAGTCAGCAAAGCCGGTTTGCTTTCTGTCGGTTTGCTCAGATTCATCACGATTGCCACGTGCGGTCTGTCTGTTCCGTCCAACTCCTCCTTATAATTTGTCATCCACGCGCCGGCCTGCTTAGAGGCACGCGGGAAATAATCTGTGTATAACACAGCCAGAAACTCTCCATTTTCGTCATAAACCTCATACGCTTCCACGTCGGGATGGTATACGGGAATTTCCCTATTTCTCTCGAAGCGAATGCCATAAAGTTTTTCCGCCAAAGCAAACACCCCCTTAATAACAGAAGAGAGCTCGAAATAAGGGCGCAACATCTCGCTATCAAGATTATAGAGTTGGCGCTGAAGTTTGTGGGCATAATAAGAGAAATCCCAAGGCATGAAATCAAAATTCGCGCCTTCTTCTTTTTCGGCCAATGAACGAACAGCCTCCACTTCCTTAATGGCTTGACCTTTATATGAATGAAGAAGATTTTGCAGCAAATCGTAGACATTGGCTGTGTTGGCCGCCATGCGGTGTCTGAGAATCAGATCTGCATAATTTTCATATCCGAGGATTTTCGCCTTCTCCTGTCGGAGGTTTACAATTTTTCGGACAATCTCAAAATTATTGTTTTCATTGCCATGCGTACACTTGGTGTTGTATGCCATATACAACCTCTTTCGCAATTCACGATTTGCAGAATAAGTCATAAACGGCACATAGCTTGGAGCCTGCAACGTAAACACCCATCCATCCAGTTTTTCCTTCTGGGCTGTCATGCGTGCTTGTTCTATTTGCGAATCAGGCAAGCCGGCAAGGTCTTTTTCCTCTGTCACGTGGAGCGTAAAGGCATTCGTGTCCCGCAAATTATTCTGGGAAAACGCCAACGTCAGATTAGATAATTCGCTTTTCACTTTGCGCAACTCCGCCTTACCTTCCTCAGAGAGGTTCGCACCAGAATCAATGAAACTATTGCAAATCTTTTCATACAACATCTGCTGCTCCTTGTTGCAGCAGTCCAACTGACCTTTAACAGAACGGATCCTTTCCCACAAACGCCCATTCATCAATATGTCGGAACTATGTTGCGAGAGAATCGGAGTAAGTTCCTCAGCAATTTTTTCAAGTTCGTCGTTGGTGTCAGCGCTCAACATGTTATACATGTAAGTCGTTGCATTTTCGAGCAAGGAACCTGTTTTCTCAAAGGCTTCTACCGTGTTTGAGAAAGTCGGCGCTTCGTAATTCGAAACAATCGCCTCAAGTTCCTGGTTTTCAATTTCGATGCCCTTCAATATTGCCTCTTTGACATCCAACGGTTTTATCTTGTCAAATTGAAACGTATGATGTGGCGTTTCCGAATTACCACTAAAATATATAAGTGAATCGCTCATATTGCTAATATACTGACTGTTATTTAAAATTGGACAAAACACGCTCTATCTCCTCAAACTTCGGCCCGTCGTTGAGCGTGAAATAAACCCTGTAGAGCAATGGTGCCCATTTTCTTTCTTCGTTGGGTGCAATTGCCCTATACTTTTCCAGATAGGGCCTTGCAGCCTTATAGAGGTTTTTCTTTTTTGCAGCGTTTGTCTTATATGCCTTGTCCTGTACATTCTCCGACTTTTCAAGCATCAAAGCCATGTTGCAATATATGGCTCCAATATAAAAATACGCATCTCTCAACGTTGAATCCTTTTCAAGCGCATACAATGCCGTTGAAAGCGCCTGTTTGTAGCAGTACATATTCATCAGAGCAAGGCTTCTGGCTTCAAGAGCAATGGTTGAAACGCTGTCCAATCTAAGACGATTGTCAGCCAAATTCAAGATAGCTTTATAATCGGCCCTTCCGGCATAGAAGTCTGCCAAATGGGAAAAGAAGAAATCATTGTCAGGATAATCGTCAATCCCCAGCTTAAGCAAATTTGCATAGCGAACCGTATCATTCAAAGCCTTTGCCGCCAAACTCATAGTTTCTAATGTTGACCTACGCAAAGAAGATGTGTCAGCGAGCGTCACCTCCTTATATCGCCCTACTTTCTGATACGCCTTACTCAGATAGGTACACTTTTCATACAAGTGAGCGTTTGATATGTATAATTGCGAGGTGCAAACGCTTTTGTCGTTTCCCCATATCGGCTGATAAGGCATATCAAGATAGGTTTCAAGAAACTTTGCAGCCTGCCCGTAATTTTTCTTTGAATAAAAATAGCGCGCACCAGCATTCAGATTGTTATAATACTGATGAACAACCTGCCTATTCTTTTTATGGAACTTCATTTTCGAGCCACTTTGAGCAAGCTGAACCTGTTCCTTATAGTCACACTTCAGGACATAGTCATAAATCCCCCATGTCGTATTGAAAAATTTGGCAGTATCATAGGGTTGTTTCAAATATAATTTTTCATTCTCCACATCGTTCAAAATAATCTGCGCTTCCTTCCCCATGTCATACAGCTGAGGAAGGGCATTCACCGTTGTGTCGCCTTCAAGTTTGCTTACCAGCTTAAGGGCCTCGGTGCCATTTTTCGCCTTCAATGAAGCCTTAATAGGCTTAAACACCTTTTGCCCAAATACGCTCCCCCCATTTGTGTTTAAACATATAAGTAAAAGTAATCCAAAAACCCTTTTCATTTTTACCTAAATTATTTAGAAGCAAGCTACTCCGAAATTTGTTACTAATTTAATCGTCAAGGATGACGATTTCCAAAAGCCTTATGTACGATTTCATCCCCTCGCAACAAACGCAAGAATATTCAAAAGGAACAAACCATTTATTAGATTTGTTCCTTTTGAAAAATTCATTTAGTGATGGTGAATACTTACAAGCCCTTGATGATTTCATCAATTTCTTTTTTCTTGTCCTTCATCTGAAGGTTTTCATAAATCATTTGCAAGGTATAAGCCCAAAGCTTTGCCTGTGTCGGAGCCAAAGTTCTCACCTTCTCCATGTAAGGCAACGCATTCTTGTAGTATGACTGAACAAGGGCCAACTCCTTCTTATAAGCCGGCATCTGCGCCTGAGTGATCATCTTGTTTGTTCCCACGAACTTGTACTTTCCTGCCATTTTGTCTGAAACGGCCTGATTGACGTAGGTATAAGCGATATTGACGTTGGCGTCGATAAACTCAGGATCAATGGCCAAGGCGTTTTCAAAACATTTGCGTGCCTCTGCGTAGTCCTTCTTCAGATTCAATTCCACGCATCCCTTCATATACCATGCCATCTTGCTGTTTGGCGTAGCAACGGCCATGTCGTTAGCCATAGCCTCGGCACCCTGGACGTCGTTATGAGAGACATAATAATAGAGAAGATTCTGGGCGAAGCCTTCATTTTCCGTTTTCGAAACAGCCTCCTTCAAAGTGCTCAACCATTGTGCAGAATCCCCCTGAGCTGCATAGGCCTGCATTTTAATGATATATAGGTCACGCGTGCCGATTGTGTCCTGCAAGGCAATATCAGCAAACTCAATTGCCTTTGGCCAGTTTTTCTTGTTATAGTTCAAAGAAGCCAAGTTAAGAGCCGTTTGACTGTAAGCACTTTTCTTTGCGGCAAAGATGGAGTCGCTTTCATGCTTGGTGAAAACAACGTTGTTGGGGAATTTCAGATACTTTTCAAAGTAGCTGATTGCCTGCGCCGTGTCATGGTTCTGGTATTGGAACATGGCGGCATAGTTGTAGTAGTCAACCATTGTCAGCATTCTCGACTTGTTCTGAGCCACGAATTTGCTCTTCACGCGCCCCTTCTCATCTGGTTTGACATCAGCCTCATGACTCTTCGTATAGAAGTCAACCATCTTGTCGAGGTGCATGCAAAATGCGGCAGTATCAAACGGCAGTCCCTGCGCAGCCTTCATAAGCTCAGGGTTAAACAATTTGGCATTATCTTCAGCCACCTGATGATACATTTCTGCAAACTTCGTTGTTTTCGGGTGCTTCAAAGCCTCTTCAAGCAAAGCGGCAGCACCTGCGATATCGCCTTTCTGCTCCAATGCCTGTGCCTTAAAAATAGCAGAGTTCTGAGCAAAAGCTGTTCCACAGAACAAAGCCATGCCAATGGTAAATAAAAACTTTTTCATTTTAAATTCGATTTATGTTTATTCCTTATTTCTACCGGATTAGTCAAACACGCGCACGCCTACCCCTCCAACGACGAGGAAAAATCATCCTCTGCGCCGGCAGGCTGCTCTGCGCCATTTCCTTCCGTTCCGCCATCAGAAGCCACACCATCAGACATAACGTCCTCCGACGAGACAACATCACCACTGGCAGTTGCATCGTCCTCCGACTCTTCTTCCTTCGGCACCTGGCAGACGCTCGCGATGACACCTCCGCGTTTTCCGAGGTCAATGAGCTTAACGCCCTGTGTGGCACGTCCCATGACCCTCACGTCTGAAAGTTTCAAACGGATAGTTATGCCATTTTTGTTGATAATCATCAGGTCGTTTTCGTCAGTCACGGATTTTATGGCAACAACCTTTCCGGTCTTCTCCGTAATGCTTATCGTCTTCACACCCTTTCCGCCACGGTTTGTGACACGATAATCATCAACAAGGCTACGCTTGCCAAATCCCGTTTCGCTGACAACGAGAATCGTTTCACGCTCAGGGTCATTAATGCAAATCATGCCGACAACCTCGTCAGTCTCGTCATGTTCGTCAAGCGTCATACCCTTCACGCCTGTTGCCGTACGCCCCATGGCCCTCACGGCATCTTCGTTGAAGCGGATAGCCCGTCCGTTTCTGTTTGCCAAAACGATTTCGTCTTCGCCATTCGTCAAGCAGACGCCAACAACGCGATCGTCCTCACGGATCGTGATAGCATTCACGCCATTCGTGCGCGGACGAGAATATTCAGAGAGACGCGTTTTCTTGATGACGCCGTTCTTTGTACAGAAGAGCACATAGTGACTATTACAGAACTCCGCATCATTCAATTTTTTGATATGCAAGCAGGCGTTGATGGCATCGTCAGAGTCAATGTTCAGCATATTCTGAATCGCACGCCCCTTGGCGTTCTTCGCACCTTCCGGAATTTCATACACCTTGAGCCAGAAACATTTTCCCTTTGCAGTAAAGAAAAGCATCGTGTTGTGCATGGTTGCAGGGTAGATATACTCGATGAAATCCTCATCGCGCGTTGCGCCTCCCCTACTTCCAACACCGCCGCGTCCCTGAGTGCGGAAATCAGCCAACGGTGTCCGCTTGATATAGCCAAGATGGCTGATGGTGATGACAACTTCGTCGTCGGCATAGAAGTCCTCAGGATTAAACTCCTCACTTGAAAGTTTGATTTCCGTGCGGCGTCCATCCCCATATTTTTCCTTGACCTCCAGCAATTCGTCCTTCATCACCTTTTTGCAAAACTCATCGTCACTCAAAATCTGTTCGAAATAAGCAATGCGCTTTTCAATCTCCGCATATTCCTGATGAAGCTTATCCTGCTGAATATTTGTCAACTGCGAGAGACGCATGTCAACGATGGCCTTGGCCTGCACCTCGTCAAGACTGAAGCGCTTCATCAAAGCCTCCATAGCCTCCTGCGGCGTCTTTGAAGCACGAATAATTCTCACCACCTCGTCGATATTATCGCTGGCAATGATAAGTCCCTCCAAGATATGCGCCCTTTCCTGCGCCTTCCTGAGGTCATACTTCGTGCGTCTGATTACCACATCATGGCGATGCTCAACGAAACACCTTATACAGTCTTTTAGCGTCAACACCTTCGGACGGCCATGCACCAAAGCAATGCAATTAACGGCAAAACTCGTCTGCAAAGCCGTCATCTTAAACAATTTGTTGAGCACCACATTGGCATTGGCATCTCTTTTCACGTCAACCACAATGCGCAATCCCTCGCGGTCGCTCTCGTCGTTCACGTTTGAAATACCGTCAATCTTGTGTTCGTTCACCAGGTCAGCAATACTCTTGATGAGTTCTGCCTTGTTAACGCCGTAAGGTATTTCGTTAACGATGATTTTGTCATGCGCAACTCCATTTTCAATGTCAGTCTTCGCACGCATCACAACGCGACCGCGCCCCGTCTCATAGGCACTTTTGACGCCCTGCATACCCATGATGTAGCCGCCGGTCGGAAAATCAGGCGCCTTCACATAGTGCATGAGTCCTTCAATGTCAATATCAGGGTTGTCAATATACGCAACACACCCGTCAATCACTTCTCCCAAGTTATGGGTCGGAACATTCGTTGCCATGCCGACAGCGATACCGCTCGCACCATTAACCAAAAAGTTAGGAATGCGCGTAGGCATAACCGTCGGTTCCTGAAGCGAGTCGTCAAAGTTCGGCACCATGTCCACAGTTTCCTTTTCGATATCCTGCATCATGGCCTCGCCGACGAGGCTGAGTCGGGCTTCCGTGTAACGCATGGCCGCAGCAGAGTCGCCGTCCATAGAGCCGAAGTTGCCCTGCCCGTCCACGAGCGGACAACGCATGTTCCAATCTTGTGCCATACGCACCAATGCGCCGTAAACAGAACTATCTCCATGTGGGTGATACTTACCGAGCACCTCACCGACAATACGGGCCGACTTACGCGTGGGCTTGTCATGCGTATTTCCCAAACCAAGCATACCATACAATATGCGCCGGTGAACAGGTTTAAACCCGTCACGTACGTCAGGCAAAGCTCTTGCCACGATTACAGACATGGAGTAGTCTATATAGGAGGTTTTCATTTCCTCCTCAATATTCACTTTGATTATCTTGTCTTCTTCTGCCATTATATATATATAGAACTGTTTGTTCGTTTGTCTCCAGTTGCAAAGTTAAGAAATTAACCCTATATTCGCCCCATCTTTTTGCTTCGATTTTGCCGAAATAGTATTTTTAGCCCATTTTAGACCTTTACAACACGCCATCGGTCACCCCTCGAAATATGAAACGCAATAGCGCACAGGGCTTAAAAGAGGGCTTTAAGACAGAACAAGCAGATTTACACAACGCAACGAACTTACTTATCACGTAGGTAACTACCGTTCACGTTATCTGTCGCTACTTGCAACGAACACACTATATTTTCACATTCAAATTATTCAACTTTTTAAATATCGCCCAATTAAGCCGCTGAGCAATATTCTCATAAGCTCCGCGTTCAACGCGGTAGTATCCTAACGGCTGCTGGGAAAATGCGCAACGGGTCTCTGTACGTATTAAGGCTCTCCATCATAGCCTCCTTCGTCAGGCGCAATTTTCCGCAGAACACTTCTTTGCCGTTCAGGGTGACTGTCACCCTTTTTGAAAGATCGACAAGGTGTTCGTTTAAGAAAACTGTCAAGGTTGCATCGTCGGTCGGCTCGTATTGCTTTTCCCATTTCACAGTGATGCCCCAGTTGGGTTCTTTCAGCGCCGAAATATATTTCACGTTTCTGGCCTGGATATCAACACGATTGTTTGCGATGGACACATCATAGCGCGTACGGAGGCTGTCTGAAGGGCGTTTGTCCACCCGCAGATTATAGAATCCGTTTCTGTGGATGCCGTCCATCTCATAATCCTCCCATATGAAATGGGACGGCCACGGGTTGCGGCGGAACTGCTGCAACCAAGGAGTGGTTGGGCGATAGTCTATGCCGTGTCCCATATTGGGGATGAGTTGGACGCGATGGGCATACTCGCCAGGATATTTGTTCTGCAAACTGTCTAACACGTTTGAGACGTGTTTCGTCAAGAGGTTACGACCAAACATGAAGTCTTTTTCTCCCGTCAGCAAGCTGAATCCAATGTTGCCTATGTTCTCTGGAGGGCAGTTTTCCAGCGGTTCGCCGCCCGCCATCGGGCCGACGGCTGCAAGATAGTCAGCGTAGAACGAGGCCAGACGCTGACTGCCATATGCTCCTTCTGATATTCCGAAGAGGTAAATCCTGTTGGGGTCGGTGGTGTCGTCGAGCATCAGTTGGTCCCAAAGCCATTTCCAGGCCCATTGCTTGGCACGCTGCCACCAACGGTAATATTCGCCCTCGTTGGGGATTTGCGGAATGAAGTATCTTGACGGTGCGTCGGAGAATATCTTGCACCAACTGATACCTGCCGCCCATTCCTGGGCCTTCGGACCTGAACCGTGGATATAGACGAACGTTGGGAGAGAGACGTTTCTGCCTTGCGCCAATTGGCCTTTTGTTCCCCAATAATAAGGCATAACGGCATTTGCCTCCAAACTGTCGGGGAGGTACAGACGGCCGACGTGTGTCGTATCGAGCGTGCTGGTGCTGATCAAACACTGGGTGGCCTCACTCCGCAATTTGCTTTTCCATTGGCTCCAAAGTTGATTACGGAGCGCGTTGGTCTGCCCGACGGCCACAGTTTCGCGACCTTTCAGATTTTCAACTTTAACTGGGTTTGCAGCCTGCATCTCGTGGGGAAGAATTGATGTTTGGGCGGCCATTAATGTGACAGCCGCCATCAATGCGTTAATTTTAATATGTTTCATAGTTTTGAATTGTATTTTCTTTGCCAAATAGGGAACCAGAATTATATTTCTTCTATGGGGATTTAGTAATGGGGAAAAAAACTTGAGCAATTCTGAAGAATAAGGAGTTGTTTTCTTATGCCCTGTTTTTTGTTGCTTTGGGTATTTGTCATCGGCTACATAGCCCGCGATGCTCTCTTTTCCAAATTCCAAAACCAAGAAAAAATACAGGTCTAAATTGCTCAACTGATTCTTTCACCATTACTTACTTTTCTCTTTTTCCTTTTGCAAGGCTATCTCTGAGAGCGTCTGCGTGTCGGACGCATAAATTGCAGCTGGAACATGTTTCTCCGTTTCGTCAATAAAATTCCCGAAGAAAGCGGCAGAAAGGCCGTTCCCGTCGTCTTCAGATTGCTTCAATTTGTTTGTTACAAAATTGAAGCAGGAGATTCTTGCATCAACGGGCGATTTAGGCTCAAAATGGTTTCTATCGCGCGGATAGGAAATTTCCGACACTATCAGCGGTTTGTTTATCCGCCTCGAAAAACGGAGATAATCATCAAAATATTCCTGTGCCTTTATATAAACATTTGGCAATGTCTGATAGAGCGATGACGTGTTTGTCCATTTCCATTCAAGCGGCAGCAAATTCATGTTTATATAGTCGACCTCAGGAAGGTTCATCAAGTCGTCCATCAATGTCAAGTCCGCTCTGCTGTGGCGTCTGTTGCCGCAGGATATTGACACGAGATGATTGGGGTCGGTCTGCTTGAGCGAAGCCAAAACCCTTGCATAGTCGGCAACGGCATCATCCGAAGAAACGCCCATACTTTCGAAACGGCCGATTTCCCAGGAAAAGACTGCTGAAGACTGAAAGAGGGATTTGCGTGACTTTGGCATTTTGCATTTCGCGGTTTGGCAGACAACTGCATTGTAATCTTCAACATCATATCCGCCTATCATTGAATCATTTGCAGGCTCACAGTTCAAGCAAAGCACAACATACTGATGCAACTGTTCCACATGCTCAACGATGAGAGCTAAAGCCGCCAGCACGCTGTCGTTCTCGGCTTTCGCCATGTTTCTTTTATCATGCCGGAGGGCGATTTTTAAAGGTACATTTAACCTGACAAACGTCACACCCTGGCTACTGAGATAATCAAGATTTGGTTGCACCACTTCTTTGAAAGCAGCTGGATGCGCTGCCACCATCTCCACTGCAGAGGGATAGTTTATGCCGGAGAACACGACAGGGTTCGCAGAACGGGGCGACAGACAGAATCTCCCGTTCTTTACGCAAGCATAATCTTTTTTTTCCGAAGTGTCGTTTGCTGCGGCCCAGACAAACAAGGGTAAGGCAGACAGGCATAACAAAGCTATTTTAATCAATTTCATATTAATAAGGCGGGGGCTGGAATTTTCAAACGATTCTTCGGAAAAAATCGGCAAATGCCATTCAGCTCGCAAGTTTTTAGTTTTGGTAATGGTAAAAAAATAACTTGAGCAATTTTGAGGAATAAGGAGTTATTTCTTATGCCCTGTCAAAAAGTCTCAACTTATTCTTTCACCATTACTTGGTGAAAAAAACGGGTCAAGATTGACCAACTTATTCTTTCTCCATTACTTCCTGGAAAAGATTTAATTTATTTGCACGCGCCTCATCCAATTGTCGGACCTCGTTTTTCGAAGCCACATAATCGTTTCTGAGACGGCATTGCTCTTCTTCGTTTTCTTCTATAAACTGCCGTCGCTGCGTCTTGTTTGTCAACTTCGACGCAACGATGACCATTTGAGAGGCGTCCTTCACCCAAAAGACCGGTCCGCCATAGGCAGGGGCAATTTTCAGAGCTGTATGCAACTTACTCGTGGTTGCCCCTCCCAGCACAACTGGCGCAGAAACGCCGGCTTTTCTCAACGCTTCGACCGTTTGGATCATTTCATCGAGGCTCGGCGTTATGAGTCCGCTCAATCCGATGAAATCGGGATGTACTTCAAGCGCGCGTTCCACAATGATTTCAGAGGGACACATCACTCCCAAGTCCACTATCTCATAATTATTGCAAGATAGCACAACAGAGACGATGTTTTTCCCGATGTCGTGCACGTCTCCCTTCACGGTTGCCATTATCGCCACGCCCGCTTTAGCACCTCCCTTTTGTGAAGCCTCAATGTGGGGTTGGAGAAGAGAGACTGCCGCTTTCATAGTGCGGGCGGTTTTCACCACCTGCGGCAAAAACATTTTCCCTTCGCCAAACAAATCCCCCACGTGGTTCATAGCGTCCATCAATGGGCCTTCTATGATATCAATGGCACTTTCATATTTTGTAAGCGCCTCATTTATATCTTCTTCTATAAAGTCATTTACACCATTTATCAAAGCATGCTGCAGGCGTTTTTCCACGCTATCTTCGCGCCATTTTTGAGTATCAGCAACAGATATTTTCCCTTTGCCTTCAGCGGCAATTTTCTGCGCCATCTCCACCAAGAGGTCTTGCTTCTCGCCCCTGTTGAATACCACGTCTTCCAGGGTCTCACGCAGTTTGGCGGGAATATCGTCATACATAACACTGGCAGCCGGATTGACAATGCCGAAGTCCATTCCCCTTTTTATATTATGGTAAAGAAACACAGCGTGCATGGCTTCACGGACATAGTTATTACCCCGAAAAGAAAAAGAAAGATTGCTCACGCCACCGCTGACATGTGCTCCTGGCAGGTTTTTACGAATCCACTCCGTTGCACGAAGAAAATCAAGCGCATACGCATTATGTTGCGCAATGCCAGTGCAAATGGCCAATACATTGGGGTCAAAAATAATGTCTTGCGGGGGCATGCCCACCACCTCCGTCAGCAAGCGGAAGGCACGCTGGCATACTTCGATTTTGCGTTCGAAGGTGTCGGCCTGACCTTTTTCGTCGAAAGCCATGACCACAACGGCAGCGCCAAATTGCCGAATTGTCCTTGCACGCTGCACGAAGACTTGCTCACCTTCTTTCAGCGATATCGAGTTGACAACACATTTTCCCTGTACGCACTTCAAGCCTGCTTCAATGACCTCCCATTTTGAAGAATCAATCATGAAGGGGATGCGGCAGATGTCGGGGTCGGCGGAAAGAAGATTCAAGAAATGAACCATCTCTGACTTTGCATCCAGCAGTCCGTCGTCCATGTTTATGTCAATGATCTGGGCACCATTTTCAATCTGGTGGCGTGCAATGCCCATTGCCTCGTCATATTTTTTTTCATTGATGAGACGAAGGAATTTGCGCGACCCTGCAACATTGCAACGTTCGCCGACATTGATGAAATTCTTGTCGGGAGTGACCTCCAAGACATCAAGGCCAGAAAGGGAAAGATGGCCTGCCGCTGCAACAGGAACATGGGGTTTCTTGAAATGCTTGCCATCCATGACGAGGGGAAGGAATTCGGAAATGAACTCATCCGTTGTGCCGCAACAACCGCCAATGATATTAACCAGTCCTTCGTCAACAAACGCCCTCATCTCACGCGCCATCTGCGCTGGAGTCTGGTCGTACTCACCCAAAGAGTTGGGCAAACCCGCATTGGGGTAGACAGAAATGTAATATGGCGCAACAGCCGCAAGTTCCTCAAGATAGGGCTTCAGATCCTTTGCACCAAAGGAACAATTTAACCCAACCGAAAACAAATCGGCATGCGACACGGAAGCGAGAAAGGCCTTTAGCGTCTGTCCAGAAAGCGTTCGGCCAGCCTTGTCAGCAATGGTCACAGACAACATGATGGGCAATTTCCTCCCCGCCTTTTTCATGCAAACCTCTGCCGCCATGATGGCAGCTTTTGCATTCAGCGTGTCAAAAATCGTTTCAATCAGCAACGCATCAACCCCGCCTTCCATCAGCGCCTCTACCTGTTCAGCGTAAGCGTCAAAAAGCTCATCGAATGTCAGATCGCGCTTGGCCGGGTCGTTGACGTCGGCACTAATGGCACAGGTTTTATTGGTCGGCCCTATAGATCCCGCCACGAAGCGCGGTTTATCGGGCGTCATGGCAGTGTATTTATCAGCTAAACGTCTTGCCAGTCTCGCGGCTTCATAATTAAGTTCCCGACATATATCCTCGCAGCTATAGTCGCGCATGGATATACGTTGAGAACTAAACGTGTTGGTTTCAATAATGTCTGCTCCCGCCCTGAGATAACGCTCATGAATTTCTTCAATCACCTGTGGACAACTCAACGTCAGAAGGTCGTTGTTTCCTTTTTGCTGTCCAGGTAAATCTCTGAAACGAGAACCGCGAAAATCCTCTTCATTCAGATGGTAACTTTGAATCATTGTTCCCAAAGCACCATCTAAAATCAGAATACGTTTTTGTATAACATCGCTTATTTCAACCATTTATGTCAATATTTATAGTTAATTGGTGGAAGAAGGGAAATTACAATTACTTCAATAGCGTTTGATGGCCCTATCCATTTCCCTGCGGTCTGCTTTCTCCTTCAATGTCGCACGTTTGTCATATTCCTTCTTACCCCTGCAGAGCGCAATGACAAGTTTGGCACGCCCGTTTTCATCAATGAAAAGGCGCAACGGCACAATGGTGAAGCCAGGTGATTTCGTTTCATTCTGCAAATTGACAATCTCCTTTTTGTTCAACAGCAATTTCCTGTCCCTGCGGGATACATGATTGTTGTAGGAACCGAAGTCGTATTCCGCCACATACATGTTCTTCACCCACATTTCCCCGTTATGAATATAGCAATACGTGTCAACAAGACCTGCTTTTCCAGCACGAATGCTCTTGATTTCCGTCCCCGTCAACACAATTCCAGCAGTGTAGCGGTCAACGACCAGATAATCAAATTCAGCTCGCTTGTTTTTGATATTGATATTCCCGTTTTTTTTCTTGAGTTTATTGTTATTTGCCATAATCTTCTTATTTAGTGATGGTTGAATGGACCAAGGAAACGCCATAGACCAACTGCTCCCGATGCCTACGCTCTTGTGCGTACTTTCTCGATTGTCTGCAATGCTAACACAAGGCGGAAACAATCGCAACCCTCTATTTTTCTTTCCCTTAATATCTACGGCTCAGCAGATATTTACAGGAAAATTCAACCTCTACTCAACAACATGCACAAAGTTGTCCAGATGCTCATCAACATAATGGGCTATCATCGCAGTCCATTCCTCTTCGTTTTCAACGAAGGAATCATCAAACTCGTCAAACTGTGGAAATTGTTCGAAGAGCGCCATGAAATCCTCGTCAGAACGTTCCTTCTCAAGTTCCGCCCTGTTTTTGTCATACACTCTATGGGCCTTCCGGATGATAGACGCCAATTCGTCCATCCCCCACCCTTCAACAGCACGGGCAAACGGATTACGGAAGAAGAAAGAGCCATATCCATTATATATGAGTTGGATGAAGCCGCCATCCATAACCTCCTCGCGGAGAATAAAATATCCCCACAGCGTCACCTGCTCGGCATTCAAGTTGCCCAACGCCGCAGCATTCAATTCGCCGCCCGCTGCATCGACAATAGCGTCTTTTACTGCCAGGACAAACTCATCGACTCCTTCCTGTGCGGCCTGTTTCAGTGTCTCAGATGAAATATTTACTTCCATGTTTCTTTTATTGCTCGTTAATGGTTAGATGGTCACAGGGGTTAGGGATGTTGGAAACAAAAGGATTCTGATAAAAAACAAGAATCTCTGTCTCCTCAATCTGCATCAAAACCCTACCCCACTTATGCGACACGCAAGTTGGTGTTCAAGAAATTGCTTATATTGAACGCCAACCTATTTTTTCGGGAGGCGTTGCTGTCAAAAGCCACACGCCAAATTCCACCAAACAAAACCGCGTAACACCTCTCAAAGGACCGCATGCCGCAGCCTTGAAAAGCCCACACGTTCTTTCGCTGGATTTCCAACCGCGAAGATACTAATAAATTGCCAAACAAGCGCCATCGCTTCCAACGTTCTCATTGAGGTCTTGCCACAAGATTTCCTTGACTGTCGACAAGTCCGTATGTTGTTCTCAACACGCGGAACTCCGTCCGTCTGTTTAGCGAGTTACACACGTCCTGTTGCTCCGGTTTCAGCTTCAGAATAAATTCTTCCGTAAGGACGTCATTTTCATGAAGGAAGGGATATTTTTCTGTCATTTTTTTTGACACGGTCTTCGGTTGGCTCTCGCCATAGCCCTTCGCCGTCAGTCTCTCTGCTTCAATACCGTGTTCCGTTAGATACTTGACAACACTCTCCGCACGGCGTTGTGACAATCTTTCATTATATTCCGCACGTCCGCGGTAATCACAATGCGCACTCAATTCGATGGTAATGTTAGGGTTTTCCTTCAAAACCTTCACGAGGCGATCTAATGCCTCACGGGAATTGTCTGTCAGGTCGGCCTTGTCAAATTCGTAATACACGCCGCGCACAAGAACCGGGATGCTGATTGAAGGCAAGGGAAATTGCAAGACATACTGGTGTTCTTTCTGCGCCAAAGAATCAACCGTCAGTTCTGCACGATAGTTCAGATACCCCCTGCACGTGGCCAGGAACAAGTATTTCCCACCTGGCGCCAACGGCTGCTCAAATGATCCTTCAAGATTGACTCCAATTTTCATATTGGTACCGTCGTTGCCAACCATATAAACCACGGCCTCAGGCAGTTCATAGCCATCTTGCTCATAAACCCATCCCTTGACACTCAGAAGTATCTCCGGGAACGAGAAACTGTAAATTTTGTCCCATCCACGCCCTGCTGAAGCACGATTAGAGGAAAAGAAACCGCGGTTGTGCAATCCCTCAAAGGTAATGCCGAAATCATCGCCGTTGCTGTTCATGGGATAAGGCAAATGCGCCACCTCCCAGTGTTTTGTCAAAGTGTCTTCTTTGGCACGATACAAGTCAAGTCCGCCTAAATTCGGTTCGCGTCCGTCGGAGGAAAAATAGAGTTCCCCCGACGGACGGAAAGCAGGAAACATTTCGTTGCCTGGCGTATTGATCTCTGGTCCGAGATTCTCCACGACCCCGATGCCATGCCCTCCGACAACTGAGGCTCTCCAAAGGTCATAACCGCCATATCCTCCTGGCATGTCGGAAACGAAATAGAGCCACTTCCCGTCGGGCGAGAGCGCTGGATGGGCATACGACGACAGTGTGTCGGCTGTTATTTTCAACGCCTGCGGCTTACCCCATTTGGCATCGTTTCTTGTGGAAGTCCATATTTCCGCCATGCGCGGATACTGCGGGTCGGAACGACACACCGTGAAATACATCGTGTTTCCGTCCTCTGTGAAACACGCAGCGCCCTCGTCCCATTCCGAATTCAGTTCACCTTCTGCCGCCTCTGAACTTTTCCAATGTCCTTTTTCGTCCTTTTTCAAGCAATAGATATCTCCAGGCTTCGTACCAGTTATGCCACTCATCTGTCCGCCCGTACCCGAATTTCGAGTGGAGGAAAAATAAACGGCAGAACCGTTACGATCTGAAAAAACCGGACAATAATCTGCCCTTGAACTGCTGAAGTTTTTGTCCAGTTTGACAGTATAAGCCGAACTGGCCTCTCGGATGGCGGGAGCTTTCTGCGAAGACCTGTATCCAGCAAGCGCCAACACATCTTCCGGATTCTTTTCAAGATATGCTTTATACTTCTCTTCCGCGCCTTTGTAATTGCCTGCATAGCGCAGCATGTCGCCCTGTTTGCGGAGCAACAAACTATCGGCATCGCCAAACCGCTCCGCATTCTTATAGGCCGCTAATGCGCGTCCCACATTTCCAAATGAACGGTAAGCTTCACCCATCTTGTAGGCCAACACCCCGCGCGAAGCACGCTCACGGGGTGATGTCTGCATATAGGCCCGCCTATACAAAGAAGCGGCCTCCTGATATTCTCCAATGGCCATGGCGGCGTCAGCACGCCGCGTTGTGCGCTCGGCATTTGAACAAGCGCACAACGCAGACATGATGATAACGGGAACAAGCCCCTGTATGATTCTCTGAATACTGATACACATAATAAAATACTTGCAATAACTGAGTAACTATTCACTTTCCAGCTTTCATGCCGTTCAACGTATGGAGCGTGATGGGAAGCGCCAAAGCAAAAGTGCAGACGTCACTTACCGACTGGCAAACTTCAAGTCCCGCTACCCCCCAAAGGGAGGGCAATATGCCAATCAGGGGGATAAAAAACAAACCGCTACGTGCCGCCGCCACAAGATTTGCCCTCAAGGGTTTCCTGATTGTTTGCAAATACATGTTCGACAAACCAATCAGAGGCAGCAGGGGAAACGTCAGAAACTGCCAGCGCAGAGCGCGCGTGCCGATGTCTATGACCGTGGCATCGTTGCGAAACTCCCTAACTATTTCTGGGGCAAAAGCAAAGCCCGCCGCTGCAACAACGGAGAGGAAAATCGTGCCATATTTCACGCAGAAGAAAAAGCCCTCACGCACACGACGATAAAGTCCTGCACCGTAGCAAAAGCCACATAGCGGCTGGAATCCTTGTCCAAATCCGATTATAGTAGCGAAGATAAAGAAGCAAAAACGCCCCACAATTGACATGGCGGCAATTGCAGCATCGCCATATTTCCCAGCAACAACGTTGAGCGTCAGCGTTGACAACGAGGCAAGCCCCTGTCGGGAAAGTGATGGCGTGCCGCCAAACACGATTTCCTTCAGGAAAATGCTGCGGAAAGCAAACAACGGAAGACAGATGCCGACACCTCCACCTCTAAACGACATACAAAGCAGGATGAGAAAACCGACAACCTGACTGATGAGGGTTGCCATCGCAGCGCCGTGTATACCCATATCAAAACTGAAAATCAGCAGGGGGTCAAGCAATATGTTCAACACTGCTCCAGAGAGCACGCCGAACATGGCATACATGGCGTTGCCTTGAAAACGCATCTGATTGTTGAGTGTGAAAGAGGTTGTCATAAAAGGAACGCCGAGCAAAACAATGCCCAGATAGTCCTTTGCATATGGGAGTATTGTGGGCGTTGATCCGAGTCCGATTGCAATCGGTTCCAAAAAAGCCAGACCTATGATTGCCACAACACACCCTGTCATCCAACTTAAAACAAGACCCGTTGTTGCCATCATCTGAGCGCGACGCACACATCTCGCACCCAAAGAACGCGACATAAAATTGCCTGATCCATGACCAAAGAAAAAGCCAACGGCCTGCACCACCGACATCATACTGAAAGCGATTCCAACAGCGGCCGTACTCTGCGTGTTGATACGTCCGACGAAATACGTGTCTGCCACATTATACGCGCTGGTTATCAGCATCGAAATGATTGTCGGTATTGCCATTGTCAATATCACACGCGATACCGGAGCTTTTGTCAAAAACACGTATTTATCTCTTCCTGTCTTCATGAATTCTCTTTGCTTGATGCAAAGTTAACATTTGGCGGGCTCTCCTGCAAATTAATTTCAGCCAAATGTGACTAACAGCCCTGTCCTCTATGTCTGTCAACGAACGCCGCCCCGCGTTCAAGTGCGTCTGGCTCCAAGCACAACTGCGTCTGGGGCCATGTGCAACTGCATCTGGGCCCACGTTCGAACGTATCTGGCCCCATGTGCAGTTGCATCTGCTCCCAGATTCGAACGCATCTGCTCCCACGTTCGCGGACAAAAATAGGCATTAAACAAGCAAAATTGCAATGTTCAATTACCAAGATGGATTGTAAAAGTATTAACTATCAAGCATTTGTCTACTTTTACATTGATTATAATCAAAAAAATACATAACTTTGCACCCAATAATTCCATTTAACATCACAAAATAGTCAATTATGTTACAAGAAAAAGCTGGAGAAATCGCCGGAAAAATCTGGGAAACTCTCAACGAAAATGGTGAAATGTCGGGCAAGGATTTGAAGAAGGCTGTCAAAGCTAAATCCGAAAAGGAACTTTATCTCGGTTTGGGTTGGTTGCTCCGCGAAGACAAAATCGTCTGCACAGCCACAGACAAGGACTATAACTTCTCGCTTAAATAATTCCAGCAACGAGGTTATAAGCCATTGGTACGAATCTTCATTTCCTCCTCTTTATCGCTTTCGACAGAAACATCCCTAAGCAAAGGAGGAATATCTACCTAAAAAGAAAGCCCTGGTCGTTCTGACTCAGGGCTTTTGTTTTTTACCACAGAAAACAGATAGCAGAAAAAACTGACACCTGCTTAATTTTGTTTCTCTTTTAGCGCTGGGATTCTCAACGCCGTCCCAACGACAATGTTGTCGGGATTCGAGATATTATTATACTGAACTATATATTTGGAAAACTCCTTATGGCCATAGATACGTCTGGCTATCATCGAAAGGGTCTCATTGGACTTCACCTTATGGATGCTTTGCAAGCCAGAGATGGAATACTTTTTCTTTAGGCTGTAGGAAACTGGCAGTTCCTCTTTTTTCGTGCTATCCTTTTGTGTCGCCTCGACATTCTCTTTTGCCGACACGTTTTCGTTGTGCATGGCGACCACACTGTCTTTTTTATCTTCCTGCACGACTTTGGCAGAATCCCCTTCCGCCGCTTTCGCAGCATTTGCCGCCGTATCTGTGTTGTGCTGATGGACGTTTACCACTTGGCTGGCATCGCTCCCTTCCTCACAAGGCGGACAAAAGACCTTGTAATAGCCAGCGAAGTAGCTTAGCGCTAAAAGGATAGATACAAACAAGAAGATGGCTATCACTTTCCACCAATTGGGACGCTGCATAGCGCGTGTCACTTTCAGGACATATCTGAACGGATAGGGCTTACCCGTTGTATGCGACACACTTGAATAATAGCCCTCTTCTTGATTGGCGTTATCTGACTCACAATCCGCTCTACGAGCATCGGAGGCATGATGGAAGGCTGCATCAGCCGGCTCTCCACTTTGAGACACAGATGCCGAATCTTTAGCCTTTTCGGCATTATCATCCGTAGATTCTTTTTCCTTATCGAATGGTAGTCCACCGCCTTCCTCATCCGAGGCAACGTGCCTATTTGAGTTCTCTGTTACCTCTGTACCCACTGCCTCATCCGAGGAAACGTCACTATCTGCATTGTCAACGCAGTCTTGGCCAAGGCCATCGTCCAAAGAAGCCGATGGCTCTGGAGAAGCCACCTTGCTTTGCGCTGTCGCGGCATTCCCCTGCTGCACCACACTTTTAGCAACGCCCTGTGAAAGCAACGACAAGTCTTCTTTCTCTGGCATTTCTTCATCAGACGATTCGATCAACGGGGTCTGTTCGCCATCGGTCTCTTCCGTCTCCAGCGCCTGCTCCATTTCTAAGATGTCGTCATCAGCAATGGAAGACATTTCTTCCAGATTCGTTTCATCGTTGATGGCAACGGTTTGAAAATGGGAAAACGGACTATTAATCAAATCCTTCAAATCGTTATCCGGAATGAAAGAAGCCTTTGCGTGACCACTGATTTGAATGCGTTCTCCGGTATTTACGTTAATGCTTTCACGCTCTGATACGTTGATCAACTTAAACGTACCAAACCCCTTAATCTTGACATACTTATCTGCCAAGAGGCCCGCTTCAATGCTTTCGAAAAAGATGCTGCAAAACTCATCCAGTTCTGTTTGTGAATAATCACCATTTTCAGCCATGCAGGCTATTATTTCTTGCAAGAGCGCATTTTTTTCCATGTATAAAAACGGTTTGGGTTATATCTGAGAACTATTATTCTTAATCGAAAATCTTGAGATCGGAGACAAATCAGCGCCTTTCTTTCCATAGAAGAAAGGCTACTCTCTCATCAAAATCCTTCCCCGAAACGAGATGCCCTTCCATTCAAAAGCATCACAGTTCAGGACTTGCCGGAGCATCAAGATTTACTGTCCGACAATTTCTTTATTTTATCTTTTAACATCAAGCTTGGCTTGAACGACAATGCAAGACGCGGAGGTACGAGCATCTTTTGCTTGGTATTGGGATTGGTTACAACTCGCTCCAATTTCTTCTTTACCTCAAAGGTGCCAAATCCCTGTATAGCCAAGCTGTCATCTTCACTCAAATGGCTGGCCATTTCTGTGACGAAGGCGCTAACCATTTGCTGGACATCTTTGGGACTTTTGCCCAAGCGTGCGCTCATGCCAGCAATTAATTCTTTGTTATTCATGACGTCTTATAATATATGTAGATGATCGAACGCTTTGTTGATGATAACGGCGGATTCTATAAAATCCAACCGCCTGCCTAACATCTATTGCCATGAGAATTCCTCCTTACAAACAGACGTTCAAGACCAAAGCCGACCAAAGAGCATCAGGCGCTCTGTTCAACAACTGTACCATAGAGATCGAACGTATCAGCCGAAACGATTTCCACTTGATAGAAGTCTCCTATATTCAACGCACCTTCGCTATGCGGAATCAACACCTCGCAGTCAACTTCAGGGGAATCGGCTTCGGTTCGTCCCACATAATAATCGCCCTCACGTCGGTCAATAATGGTTTTAAAGACCTTTCCTTCCTTTTGGGAGTTCAACTCCGTCATAATGCCTTCCTGCACCTTCATCACCCTGTCAAGCCGGCTCTGCTTGACATCCTCTGGAACGTCATCTTCATAGTTAATGGCAGCATAGGTGCCTTCTTCTTCGCTATATGCAAAGGCTCCCATTCTGTCGAACTTTGCCCACTTCACGAAGTCAATCAGCTCATCAAAATCAGCCTGGGTTTCACCTGGGAAACCAACCATAAGCGTTGTGCGCAAAGTGATTTCGGGAACATCTTCGCGAATCTTTTTTATCAAACTGATGGTTTCTTCCTTCGTTGTATGACGCAACATGTTTGACAAGACGTGATCGCTGATATGCTGCAAGGCGATATCCAAATATTTGCAGACGTTTTGGTTACGACGAATCACTTCCAACAAATCAACAGGGAAATTATTAGGGTACGCATAATGCAAGCGAATCCATTCCACCCCTTCAATCTTAGCCATTCTGTCAACCAGTTCAGCAATACATTGCTTGCCATACAGGTCAACGCCATAGAATGTCAGTTCCTGGGCAATAATCTGGAACTCCTTCACGCCTTTATGAACAAGACCCTCCACTTCCTGCAAAATATCCTCCATGGGACGGCTCACATGCTTTCCCGTAATGATAGGTATGGCGCAATAGGCGCATTTCCGGTTGCATCCTTCCGCGATTTTGACATACGCATAGTGGGAAGGAGTTGTCACTGCGCGTGCCTCCACGGAATCATATCCACTTTCCATATTTAAATCCGAAAGCAGTTGCTTCCAATCGAATTTACCATAGAATTTGTCAACTTCTGGAATTTCCTCCATCAGTTCATTTCTATAACGTTCAGACAGACACCCCATCACATAGACCTGATTAATCAAATCCTGCGCTTTCTTTTCACAGAGCGAAAGAATCATTTCTATGCTTTCTTCTTTAGCGTCCCCTATGAATCCGCACGTATTCACAACGGCAATGTCGCCATGCAATTCGTCCGGATTGTGGAACACATCTATCCCTGCCGACTTGAACATGGCCATCAGATGCTCTGAATCAACCAAATTCTTTGAGCATCCCATTGTAATTATATCAACTATATGACGAGGCATTATCTTATTCTGTTTTCTTTACGTTAAACTAATAAGGGCTATCCTAAGAATTACATTTTGGAACGCGTGTGACTGCGCTTGAATCATTGCTTCCTTCTGGGAAAACGATTCCGGCACACCAGCTCCTTAGAACACCCTAACGAATTACACTTTTGATGATTGATTATTAGGTGCAGAAAAATATGTTTTCTTCTGCATCACCATTCAAAGTTTCGAACCGCCAAACAAAGAATCAACGAACTCCTTTGAATTAAAAGGCTGAAGATCTGTCATTTTCTCTCCGAGTCCGATGTATTTCACAGGCACCTTCAACAGATTGGAAATTCCTATCACGACACCACCTTTCGCCGTGCCGTCTAATTTCGTCACAGCCAAAGCCGTGACTTCCGTTGCCTTGATAAACTGCTTGGCTTGTTCATAAGCATTCTGCCCTGTCGAGCCGTCCAACACGAGCAACACTTCATCCGGAGCCTCTGGCACGACCTTATGCATGACATTTTTAATCTTAGACAATTCATTCATAAGGTTCACCTTATTGTGCAAACGGCCGGCGGTGTCGATTATCACCACATCTGCCCCCGCAGCCTTGGCCGCACTAATTGTGTCGAAAGCAACGCTTGCAGGATCGCTTCCCATCTGCTGCTTGATGACAGGAACGCCGATACGTTCGCCCCAAATATCAAGTTGCTCGATGGCGGCGGCACGAAAGGTATCGGCGGCTCCTAAGTAAACCTTTTTTCCGATTGCCTTAAACTGATATGCCAATTTGCCAATGGTTGTTGTCTTCCCGACACCATTCACGCCGACAACCATGATGACATAAGGCCTTCCAGTGTCGGGAAGCGTAAATCCGTCATGTCCGTCGTCGTTTCCGCTTTTCGTCAGCAATGCGCCTATTTCTTCTCTCAGAATCTCATTCAGTTCCGAAGTATTGACATACTTGTCCTTCGCAACACGGTCTTCAATCCTGTGAATAATTTCCAACGTTGTATCAACCCCGACATCCGATGTTATCAAGACATCCTCCAAGTTGTCGAGCACTTCGTCGTCAACTTTATCCTTTCCTGCAATTGCGCGAGCAATCTTCGAAAAGATGCCAACCTTGGTTTTCTGCAAGCCGGAATCCAACGTTTCCTTCTTCTCCTTCTTTGAAAATAAACTACTGAAAATGCCCATGTTTCCTTTTGTGTTATTTTTACTATACATCCATCCACCCGACATCTCTGATTTTTATGTGCCGCCCTCTTCAACAGGTGGCCAGAATCATTTCATAAGAAAGTTGTCAAAATCATTTTATCAGATCAGATGCCCACTTATGCCATATTCCGTTGTCACAGTTTCAGAATATTCGCTACAAACTTAGCAATTTATTTTGGAACGACCGTGTTTGGCACATAAAAAAACCCTCCCTTTTCGGGGAGGGTTCAATTTTATTTGAAACTTTAAATTAGTTCTTGAAGAAATCCTTAACGGCTTCATTCGGAACCATTTGTTCGTCAAAAATATATGCACCAGTCTTAGGGCTCTTTACCATTTTGATCACCTTAGTATAAGAACGACCATCGGTCTTACCCTCCTGAAGTGTAGCGACTGTTTTCTTTGCCATGGTTTATAATTGAATAGAGTTATAAGATAATGTATTATTTAATCTCCTTGTGAATCGTCATTCTCTTGAGGATAGGATTGTATTTTTTCAATTCCAAACGCTCAGGAGTATTCTTACGGTTCTTTGTAGTAATATATCGAGACGTTCCTGGCAGACCGCTCTCTTTCATTTCAGTACATTCGAGAATTACTTGTACTCTATTGCCTTTTGCTTTCTTTCCAGCCATTGTATCGAATTAATTAGCCAATTACTTTAATATTTTTCCAATCGCAATATCCCTTGGATACGGCATTATTAAGCGCAGCATCAAGGCCAACCTTGTTGATGAGGCGCAAACCAGCTGCGCTGATCTTGAGGCTAATCCAGCAGTCCTGCTCAACGTAGTAGAACTTCTTTGTAAACAAGTTCACATCGAAAGTACGCTTTGTGCGGCGCTTTGAGTGAGAAACATTATTGCCAACCATGGCTTTTTTCCCTGTAATCTGACAAATCTTAGACATTGCTATCGCTTGTTATTTTATTTAGAGCTTTTTGAATTGCCTGTCCCGTGCAAGAGAGCTTCGGATGTTATTGTTGCGTAATCTTGGGGTGGTACCCTCCGCCACTCTTGCGAAGCGACAATTCATTTTCGGGGTGCAAAGTTAGTGATTATATTTCTTTCTGCAAAATTTACAGGCACTTAATTACGCGTTTTTTTCGTTCCAAATAAATATCCCGAACAAATCAAGCGCCGAAATGCCCCAAACATCACAACAGCCAAACCATTCTTTCCAAATCTTGTACGTTCCAGACGAAATGCGCATCAGGATATTTTCCCCGCAAGAAATCCTCGTCACGAAATCCCCACAAAACGCTCAGACAGGGAATGCCAACAGCCTTGGCGGTTTCGATATCCACTTCCGAATCTCCAACATAAACCGTCTGTTCGCAAGTGCTCCGAAGTTCCCCCATAGCCTTCAAAACGGAATCCGGAAACGGTTTTCTGCGAACATCGGCGCTTTCTCCGATTGCAACGCTTATCACATCTCTGAAAAATCTTTCATTTAATTCCGTCACCGCTGGCTGCAATTTGTTTGAAACAATAGCCAACTTAAATCCCTTTTCTTTAAGTGCCCTCAGCATTTTAACGACGCCCTCGTATGGCCTTGTTGCATCAAGACAATGGTCAACGTAATGCGCCCTAAACGACTGAAAAACGGGAAGAAAACGTTCCTCATTGCTGGCAATGCGTTCACCAACGGCTTTTTCCATCAGAAACCGGATTCCGTTACCGAGAAAAGACCTCACTTCCTGCTTTGTACGTAGCGACAATCCATGTTTCTCCAGCGCATAGTTCACACTCTCCACCAAGTCGTCCAACGTGTCAAGGAGCGTTCCGTCAAGATCAAAAACGACAGTGTCTACCTTATTCATAATTCTTTTTTCTGTTTTCGGCTGCAAATTTATAGAAAAGAAACGTGCTGAGTAATGACGAAAGAATAAGCTGATCAATTTTGACAGGGCATAAGAATATAATTTCTTACTCCTTAAATTGGTGAAGTTATTTTTCACCTTTACTAAAGAACCGCCATTGATTACAATTCGAAGCAAAGAAAAAAATGCCGCCAATCCCACGTCAGCCTCTCATGGCGAGTTTGGGCCAGAGGTTGCTGTACCCAACAATTTCATCAACAAAGTTACGGAAATCTCCCCGTCCACCCAAAGAATCCTGCAAGAAAAATCCATGCAAACGGCCGTTGAATCTGTCGTTAAATCTATCGAAATAAAGGTGGAGACATCCAAGCCAAACGAAATCATGCAATTCAATCAAAAGTTTCAAGCTGCGGATTTGTTCGTGTACACGGATTGCGCTAACTTTGCATGATAAATAGTGGCAGTCTTTCATTCTTATGTGTATCTGCACTTCTAATCAGAGCACACGGATAACACAGACTGCGCCCCTCGGCAAAGCATCCCAAGGCGGCGGAAAATCCGTATCTGGTTTACATTGCATGCAGATAATATATGAATCTATTCCGACACCTATTTAAAACATGCTAAAAAAATCCGACATCTGTTCCAATGAGAAAAAAAATATTACTCACATTATTTTATATTATCGGCTGCATCTATGGTGTAGCCAGTTCCGGCATAACATGCTGTAACATGGCTCCGGCGGACTCTGCCGACATGCTCATGCAGGCAGACACAGCAAGAGCGAATGGCGGAACAACGGAAAACGCGCGCAGAGAGCAGGGCATCATCCGGCGCGTCTGCAATTATTTCCTTGATGCCAACAAGACCTCGAACCGCAAATTTGACTTCGGGGTGCTACCTGGTCCCCACTATTCCTCCACCGTCGGACTCGGACTCGGCGTTGTTGCAACAGGCCTGTATTCGCTCGACCGCTCTGATTCAACGCTTCAAAAATCCAACGTCACGCTCTATGGCGACATCACCACAAAAGGATTTCTGATGCTCGGACTTAAAGGCAACAACATATTCAAAAAAGACAAATACAGGTTAGACTATCGTCTCTATGCCTATACTTTCCCGACACATTTCTGGGGCATCGGCTTCGACAAGGGGAAGCGAGACGAAAACGACACGGAATACCGCCGCATCAAGTTCGACGCAATGATGCGCTTTCTCTTTAAGATTGCCCCGAGATTGTACATGGGACCAACTGCAAATTTCCAATTTGCACAGGCGCAGGATATAGACCCCGTCGGGGTGCCGCTTTTTGAAGGACAGGACAAGACAACTCGAACGCAGTCGTTGGGGCTGACGCTCACCTATGATTCGCGCGACTTCATCCTCAACGCCAACCGTGGATTTTTCTTACAACTCGACCAAACCTTCGCGCCACGCTTTCTCGCCAACAGTTATTGCTTCTCTGCCACTGACGTCACGGCGAGCACCTATACCAGAATCTGGAAGGGCGGCATTTTGGCAACGGAATTCCATTCCCATTTCATCTACGGGAAACCGGCATGGAGCATGATGAGCGATGCAGGATCGAGCAGCAGGCTTCGTGGATACTACGAAGGACGATACCGCGACAAAAACATTGCCGAACTGCAAGTGGAGCTCCGCCAGCACATTGTCGGGCGCCACGGCATAGCCCTCTGGGGCGGCGTCGGAGAGGTGTTCCCCAATTTCCAGTCAGTGAGATGGGAAAAAATCCTGCCCAACGCTGGCATCGGTTATAGATGGGAATTCAAAAAACGCGTGAATGTCCGCGTTGACTATGGATTCACAAGAGACGGCGGCGGATTCATATTCAACATCAACGAGGCATTTTAGTCATGGCGTAAGAAATCTGGAAAAAGAGCCGACAAAGGGAGGCAGAACTCCCCGGACGCATAAAACCACATTCGCCCGAATCAGACAAACTGCCAACAACTCCACCACACAGCATCTCCACATAGACAATAACATACCGAAACCTGCAGCAACGCAACACCGCTGCTGCAAAAAAAACAAGATAAAGAATGAAGAAAAAGACGCTTTTGACCGTCATGGCCATTCTCGCAAACGGCTTGCTCGCAATGCACGCCAGAACACAATCACCTGAAATCAATCAAAGCGATGTTGAAAAAGAACTAAACGAGAAAATTGAGTTTTTCAACTTTGGCAGGTTCGACACATGGCTCACGAGAAACATCAAAGAAAGCGGCATCATCGGCGGCAAAACCAAAACGCTTTATGAGATTGCCCCCAATGCGACGTGGAACAACAACAATCCTTATCACGGACTCGGCGGTTCGCCCTGGGCCACGTCAAACGTGCTGGCAAAGGTTTCTGGCATAACCAAGACCAACACATCTGTCTACAGGGAAGCCCGCCCCGGCCACGGCTACTGCGCCAAGCTCTACACACATCTTGAGGAATGCAAAGTGCTGGGCATCGTCAACATCAAGGTGCTCGCCGCAGGATCCATCTATTTAGGACAAACACAAGAACCCATCACGGGAACCTCCAATCCGATGAGCAAGCTTGATGCTGGGCTGGCATTCCACAAACGTCCGAAAGCCATCATGTTCGACTATCGCGTTAAACTCTCTGGAAAACCCAATAGAGTCAAGCAGACAGGATTCAGCAAAGTGCAAACCATTGCCGGCATAGACATGCCCGATGTCATTCTCTATCTCCAGAAGCGGTGGGAAGACGCTAAAGGCAACATACACGCCAAGAGAGTGGGAACCCTGGTCCACCATTTCAGCCGCTCCACAAACGGATGGGTAAACAACGCCAAATTCCCCATACATTATGGCAACATAACGGGGCAGGCTTTCTTCAAAAACTATATGGGGCTCACTTCAGGAGGCAACACCAAATACGCCAAAAATAGCAAAGGAAAGATGGTAAAAGTCATCGAAGAAGGCTGGGCTGGCGAGAGCGAGACCCCAACACACATCGTCCTCCAGTTCGATTCGAGCCACGGCGGCGCATACATCGGCAGTGTCGGAAACACACTTTGGATTGACAACCTGCGACTGGTTTACTGACAAACAAACGGGCTCTGAATTGTTTTTTTACAACGCATCCCTTAAGAACATACCATAATAAACAAAATACAACATGCACACAGTAGACGAATTAAACGACCTCCTCATCGACCTCTCTTTTTCTGAAGACATAGGAGACGGCGACCACACAACGCTTTGCTGCATTCCAGACAATGCCATGGGAAAATCGCAGCTCATCATCAAAGAAGACGGTATCCTGGCCGGCATCCGAATCGCAAAAGAAGTATTTCATCGCTTCGACGCCTCGATGCAGGTTCAAGTGCTCATTGAAGACGGCAGCCACGTGAAGAAGGGCGATGTCGCCATGATTGTCACAGGAAAAGTTCGCAGCCTCCTACAAACAGAGCGACTGATGCTCAACATCATGCAGCGCATGAGCGGAATTGCCACCATGACCGCAAAATACGTAGATCGTCTCAAAGGCACAAACACCCGCGTTCTCGACACAAGAAAGACCACGCCAGGAATGCGAATGCTGGAGAAAGAAGCCGTGAAAATCGGAGGCGGCGTCAACCACCGCATCGGACTTTTCGATATGATTCTCCTGAAAGACAACCACATTGACTTTGCCGGAGGCATCGCCAATGCCCTCGACAGATGTGCAGAATATCAGCGCGAAAAAGGGCTACACCTGAAAGTGGAAATCGAAGTGAGATCGTTCGACGAAATCCGCCAAGTGCTCAACCACGGCGGCGTTGACAGAATCATGCTCGACAATTTCTCCGTTGAAGACACGCGAAAAGCCGTTGAGATGATCAACCACCGCTACGAAACGGAATCCTCTGGCGGCATCACAATCGACACACTGCGCGACTATGCAGAATGCGGTGTTGACTATATCTCCGTCGGAGCGCTCACCCACTCAGTTGCCGGCCTTGACATGTCTTTCAAAGCGTGCTGACCTCCCCGTCGGGAGAAAACCACAAAGGGTGTCCTGAAAAATCAACCCCACCTGGGTTCTTTTCAGGACACCCCTTCTTCCGTAAAAACAAGCTCCGCCGCTATATAAGGTGAAGCCGTCATCGCCGCCCATCCCCCCTTCTTTTGGGAGAGGAAGCAATACAGCTTTCCTATAACAAGACAAAACTATTTTCCATCAAGGACATAAAATAAAAACATGCAAAAAACCATCATTACCCTCCTTCTGCTTGCCGCCTGCATCATCCAATCTCCGGCATGCACCAGTTTTCTCATAGGCAAAAAAGCCTCGACAGACGGTTCCACATTCATCACCTACAACCAAGACTCCTTCGGCATGTATGGTTCGCTGGGCCTCTACCCCGCCGCCCGCCATCCCAAAGGCACCATGCGCCGCATCGTCGACGGCGACACCAACCATTTTCTCGGATACATCCCCGAAGCCGAAACGACATATTCCGTTGTCGGAAACATCAACGAACACCAAGTGTCTGTCATGGAAACCACCTTCGGAGGCCGCGAAGAACTCGTTGACACTGCAGGCACCATCGACTACGTCAGCCTCATGACCATCGCCCTGCAGCGGTCGAAAACCGCACGCGAAGCCATTGCCGTCATGACCACGCTGACACAGAAACACGGCTATGCCAGCAGCGGTGAATCCTTCTCCATCGCCGACCCCAACGAGGTGTGGATCCTTGAAATGATTGGCAAAGGCCCCGAAGAGAAAGGCACCGTGTGGGTGGCCATACGTATCCCCGACGATTGCATCGCTGTCCATGCCAACCAAAGCCGCATCCATAAGTTCAACCTCAAAGACAAGGCCAACGTAATGTATTCAAAAGACGTCATCTCCTTTGCTCGCAAAAAAGGCTATTTCAAGGGCAAAGACGCCGACTTCTCATTTGCAGACGCCTACGCTCCCGCCGATTTCTCGGCCATACGCATCTGCGAGGCACGCGCATGGAGCTTCTTCAACAAATGGGTCGACGGAATGGAGAAATACCTGCCCTATGCCGACGGCAAGCATATCAAAACGGCCGAAACCATGCCCCTATACTTCAAGCCGAAAACACCGCTTTCCCTCCACGACATCATGGTCTCCATGCGCGACCACTTCGAAAACACGCCGTTCGCCATCCAAGGAGATGCCGGAGCAGGGTTATACGACATGCCCTACCGCCCATCTCCCCTCTTCTTCACCCACAACGGACGGGAATATTTCAACGAGCGCCCCATCTCAACGATGCAAACAGCCTCCACGATGATAGCGCAGATGCGCCGCAACTTGCCCAATGCCATCGGGGGTATATTGTGGTTCGGAAACGACGACCCCAACATGGTGGCCTACACGCCCGTCTATTGCTGCGCCCAACGCATCCCCGCATGCTACGCCCCCGAAACAGCCAACGACGTGACCTTCTCATGGGAATCAGCTTTTTGGGTGTGCAATTGGGTTGCCAATATGACCTACCCGAGATATTCCATGCTTTTCCCGAGTCTCGAAAAACAGAGAGACGCTCTGGAAACTGCCTACATCAACAACCAAAAAAACGTTGAACAGAAAGCCATCGACCTCTACAACTCAAATCCCAAGGAGGCCGTAACCTTCTTGACAGACTATTCCGTTAACTGCGCTCAAGACATGCTCAAAACCTGGAAAAAACTGGGGGAATACATGATTGTGAAATACAACGACATGGTCGTCAAGCCAGAATCCGCCGACGGAAAATTTCTCCTTACACCCGACGGCATCGCCGTCCCACCAACACGTCCAGGCTATAGCGAAAAGGCAAAAGAAATGCTCATCAGAGACACAGGCGACAAATACCTGCTGGAACAATAAAACATGCGACGCTTCAAACGCTGGGGAGCGATAATAGTTGAAACGCTGCATACTTTACTTGACTTTATATATTAAGAAAACCATATCAAGGGGGCACAATAAGAAACACCCCCAAAAAAAGATTCAGCCTGATTCACGTGCGCGTGAATCAGGCTGATTTCTTGCGTGATATGAGGATGATCAATGATGTTCACTCATGTGGCGAACGATACCGTGCTTGGCGTTCTTGATGAAATCAAGGATGTTCTGAATTTCATCACTCATCGGGATTTGCTCGGGAATCTTGATGATGGCATCTTCAAGAGAGAAGTTTGAAGTGTAGATCAAACGATAGGTGTTGGCAATGTGGCGCAACACGCGTTCTGACGTATTGAAATGTGACAAGACGACGGAATTGACACCATGATAGGAGGCTGGATTGCCACCCAAAACAATGTAGGGAGGAACGTCCTTCTGAACGCGACAGCCGCTCTGCATCAATGAGAAACGCCCCACACGGACGTGCTGCTGAACTATCACGCCGCTACTCTGTATGGAATAGTCGTCGATGACGCACTCGCCTGCTATGCTTACACCAATGCCAACAACGCAATGGCTGCCAATGACAACATCATGGCATACATGAACTTTGTCCATAAGGAAATTGCCATTCCCGATACGCGTTGCTCTATCGGAATGGATGCTTCCTGCTATGACGACATTTTCACGGATGCAATTGTTGTCGCCTATCTCTACATGGGTGGGCGTGCCTTCCACATAATGAAAATCCTGTGGTTTCGCTCCGACTACTGCGTTCTGATAGATGACGTTATCGTTTCCTATGGTTGTTCCAGAGAGAACAGACACATGCGGCATGATGACGCAATTATCGCCAATCACGACATCTTTCTCAATATAGGCGAATGGCTTGATTTCTACGTTTTTCCCCAACTTTGCCTCAGGGTCTACGTATGCTAACGGACTAATCATAATATTAAAGTTGTATGTTTAGGTTATGGGGCTGTTTGTCAGGACGACGTTTTTCTCTCGTCCCCTGACAAACAGCGCCTTTTGGTTTTAACGTCCACCGCCAAGGGCCTGATACAGGGAGATGGTGGCCTGCACCTTGTCGAACTTATTGGAGATTAACGACAGCTTGGCTGAAAGAAGGCTCTGCTGGGCTGTTAATGTTTCGAGGTAGCTGGTAGTGTTTCCGTGTGAGAAGAGGAAATTGGTGCTTTCAACGGCTTTTTCCAATTCGGCAACACGTTTGGCCTGTGCTGCTTCTTGAATGGTGTATGACTGATAGTTGCTCAGGGCATTGCTGACCTCGTTTCCTGCTTTCAGAAGAGACTGCTCGAAACTAATCAGGGCCTGCTCCTGTTTCATTTTGGAAATTTTCAAGTTGGCAATCAACGCACCACGGTTGAAGAGCGGCTGGACCAAAGACCCGACTGCAGAGGCCAAGAACTTGGCGGGATTGACGATTCCTTTGCCGCCGCTGTTTGTCCATCCGGCTGTTCCAGAAAGCGTGATGGTCGGATAGAAAGAAGAGCGGGCCACATTGACGCCATAGAAGGCATAGGCCAGCTGCATTTCTGACGCACGCACGTCGGGACGATTTGACAACAGCTGAAGGGGTACGCCCACTGATAGTTTCTCGGGGAAATTGGCTCCGCTGAATGTGCCGCGTTGGATGGGGTGTGGGGCTTCGTGAAGGAGGAGGCAGAGGGAGTTTTCTGCTGAAGTAATGCTCTGTTCAAGCGTGGGTACTGTGCTTTCAATCTGATAGAGATTGGCTCTTGCCTGGGAAACCGCTGCAGAGTTGGTCAGTCCTCCAACCTGGAACATGGCTTCCATTGCATCGACGTTTTTCTTCCAGATCTCAATTGTGGCATTGGTGGTTGCAAGCTGTTCATCGAGCATCTGAAGCGTGTAATATAGGTTTGCAACTCCAGAGATGATGCCAGTGCGTGCCGCCTGCTTATATGCCTTGCTCTGCTCGAGCTGCATCTCATATTGTTTCTTCTGGTTGCGAACTGAGCCAAAAACGTCGATTTGCCAACTTGCCTGAACGGGAAGTGAATAGGTCTGAGTGGCTTTGGCACCGTCGAAGCTGCTGACGGTTGCCTGAGGCGCAAAATTCAACGCGGGCAGGTAAGCCAAACGCGAAACTTTCAAAGCGGCCTCTGCCTGCTGGATGGTCAGATCGGCGGTGCGAATATCGGCATTTTGCACCAGGGCTTTATTAATGAGAGCCTGCAACTGGGGTTCGGAAAAGACTTCTTGCCAAGGCATATTACCGAAGTTTGCCGTATCGGAAGCCAAGACAGCATAGGCCGCGGTGGTGTCGCGATAGAGACTGTCGCTGACGATGTTTTGTGGGCGCTCATAATTGCTGTAGATATGGCAACTGCTGAGCAAGGCCGAACATCCTATGATGTATAATATTTGTTTCTTCATTGATTTGTTGTTGTGAAACTGATTCTGGGTTCAGAATTATTCATACCTCCCCCTTGTCTTGCACGATGCCGACCGTTTCTGGCGGTGACGGTATGCGTTGCTGGACAAGGGGACAATATGGAGGTGTCTTTTTACTTGCTATATTGCTCGATATCAGCATTTGCTTCTGAGTTGTCAATGTCCTCCCATTTCATCGGAGAAATCTTTTCCTGCAAATACTGGAAGATGACAAACAGAGCGGGCACAATGAATATCTGGCAGATCATACCGATCAACATACCGCCGATGGCTGTGGTACCCAACGAGCGGTTGCTGTTTGCACCAACACCGAAGGAGAACATCAAAGGCAACAGACCAATGATCATGGCCATTGAAGTCATCAAAATCGGACGCAAACGGGCACCAGCACCGAGAACTGCCGCCCAAGAGATGCTCATGCCCATCTTGCGGCGGTCGAGCGCAAACTCAACAATCAAGATGGCATTCTTGGCCAACAAACCAATCAACATGATCAAGGCAATCTGCACGTAGATGTTGTTAGCGGCTTCACTGAATATCGGAATGATGGAGTTGATGCCTCCCATCATGTGGATGAAGATGAACGAGCCTGCCAAACCAAACGGTACTGAGAGCAATACGGCCCACGGCAAAACGTAGCTCTCATATTGGGCCGACAGCAGGAGATAGATGAAGACGAAGCAGAGAAGGAACACGATGGCGGTTGTGCTGCCTGCATTCGCCTGCTCTTCACGGGTCTGTCCAGAGAACTCAAATGAATATCCTTGCGGGAGATTCTGGGCGGCAACTTCTTCTATGGCCTTGATGGCCTGACCTGAGGTGTATCCGGAAGCCGGGTTGCCGTTTACAGACATTGAAGTGTACATGTTGAAACGGTTGATATTGTCGGGGCCGTAGGTTTTCTTCAATGTGATGAACTCGGTGATGGGGGCCATCTCGCTGCCGTTTCTGACCTTTATTTTATAAAGGCTTTCATAGTTGCTGCGTTCGCTCTGGGCCGACTGGATCATCACGCGGTAGACTTTTCCGAAACGGTTGAAGTTTGAGGCATAGAGACCACCATAATATCCCTGCAACGTACTCAAGATGGTGCTGGGAGAAAGACCGGCACGCTTACACTTGGCGGCGTCAATGTCTATCTGATATTGGGGGAAGGCGGTGCTGAAGGTGGTCTGCGCTGACTCGATTTCAGGACGCTCTCTCAATTTGGCCAAGAAATCCTGTGCCACATCATAGAATTTCGTCAAGTCGCCACCGGTTCTGTCTTGCAAGTTGAGCGTGAAACCATTGGTTGCACCATATCCCGTAATCATTGGTGGCTGGAAGAACAACACCTGGGCGTCTTTGAACACCTTGCGAGAACGGAGGAAAAGGTTTGCGAAGACAACGGTTGAACTTTCTTTCATTGAACGCAAATCCCAGTCTTTCAATTTGATAATAAACGAACCGTAACTTGGGCCTTGGCCACCGATGAAACTGTAGCCGGAAATGACTGTGCTACTTTCAACGGCAGGCACAGAGCGCACGAGGCTGTCAACTTGGTCAAGATAGGCTTCTGTGCGGTCCTGAGAGGTTCCTGGGGGCATGGTCACGACGCCCATGATTGTACCGGTGTCTTCAGCAGGCACCATGGCCGTCGGAGTGATGTTCATCAGCGTGACGAGGCCGGCGATGCTGACCACGACCAATGCTATGGTGAGAGCAGGACGCTTGATGAAGCGCAACACGTGTTTCTTATATTTCTTCAAGATGTTGTCGTAGCCATGATTGAAGGCAGTCTGGAATTTCTTCGTACTCATGCCGATCAAAGCGATGACACTGATGACGCTGAAGGCTGTGGCGATGACTGGATGTGACTCAAAATTGAAAGCACCGAAAATCAAGCCCAACACGCCGATGACAATCAAAATCACGGTCACTGAGGGGTGGATGAAACGGCCAAAGGCCTCGGTGTAGCGGCCGGCCATAGTGGTACGAGCTTCCTTCATCGCAACTCCCATGCGGTCTTTGAGATTGGTTTCCTTGTTGTGTGGCTTCAAGAAGATGGCACACAAGGCTGGAGAAAGGGTCAAGGCGTTCAATGCGGAGAAACCAATGGAGATGGCCATTGTCAGACCAAACTGGCGATAGAACGTACCAGAGGTTCCCGACATGAAACTAACTGGAACGAACACAGCCATCATGACCAGGGTGATGGACACCAAAGCGCCGCCCAGTTCACTCATGGCGTCGATGGAGGCTTTTCTTGCTGAAGTGTAGCCCTGGTCGAGCTTTGCATGAACGCCCTCGACAACGACTATGGCGTCGTCGACCACAATGGCAATGGCCAGTACCATGGCTGAAAGAGTGAGGAGGTTCAAAGAGAATCCAATAAGGTTAAGCACGAAGAACGTACCGATTAAGGCGACAGGGATGGCAATCGTCGGAATCAAGGTGGAGCGGAAATCCTGCAAGAAGATAAACACCACGATGAAAACCAAGATAAAGGCCTCAAGCAGAGTCTTGAACACTTCATGGATTGAAGCAAAGAGGAAGTCGTTGACACTCTGTGCCACAGAGATTTTCAAACCGTCTGGAAGCTCCGTTTGACACTTGCCGAGCAAGGCTTCAACATCCTGTACGATTTTCGTTGCATTGGTTCCTGCAATCTGGGAAATCATACATGACACTGAACGGTTGCCGTTTACCTTGCCTGAGAATGAATATGTATTTCGGCCCAATTCAACCTTGGCAACGTCCTTGAGGCGGAGAATCGTTCCGTCGGCATTTGCCTTGAGAACGATGTTTTCAAATTCAGGCACCTCAGACAAGCGTCCTTTGTAACGCAAGGTGTATTGATAGGTCTGTCCCTGGCGCTCACCGATGTTACCTGGTGCGGCCTCGATGTTCTGTTCTGCCAAAGCGGCTGAGATGTCGCTCGGCATCAGATGGTGTTCGGCCATTTTTTCGGGATTCAGCCAAATACACATGGCATAATCTGCACCCATGACCATCGCGTCACCCACGCCCTGGATACGTTGCACCTGGGGAATGATGTTGATTTTAGCATAGTTCTCTATGAACTGCGCATCATATTTTCCAGAGGTGTCGGAAATTGAGAAGATGACAAGCATTGAGCTCTGGCGTTTCTGTGTGATGACACCGACCTTGGTCACTTCTGCCGGAAGAAGACCCTGGGCCTTGGCCACACGGTTTTGCACGTTGACTGCTGCCATGTCGGGGTCGGTTCCCTGTTTAAAAGTGATCTGAATGGTGGCTGAACCCGTATTTGTTGCGGTTGAACTCATATAGTCCATGTTTTCCACACCATTGATTGACTCTTCAAGAGGGGCAATCACGGAGTTCAACACGGTCTGTGCGTTAGCACCCGTATAGGTGGTGCTGACCTGCACCGTTGGAGGCGCAATATCAGGATACTGCGTAATTGGCAGGGAAATCAATCCCAAAGTACCCAGGATGACAATAACGATAGAGATTACCGTTGAGAGCACCGGGCGATTAATAAATCTATCAAGTTTCATATCTGATTTTTTGATAATGCTTTATAACGGCTTGTGTGTTGACTCATCAACGCTCCACCCCGACTGGAACGCGCTCTTTTTCGAACGCTCCAGGACATTGGCACGCCGATGAGTTTCCCCGACACAAGTGTTCTCTTTTTCTTATTCTTCGTTAGGGAGCTTGCCAGCCTTCAAATCGGCCTTTGCCTTTGCCTTGTTTTTCTCGAGTTGGGCCTTGCTGATAGGATTGATTTTCTGGCCGTCTTTGAGTTGGTTGACACCGTCAACGACAATGCGTTCGCCTGGACGCAGACCACCAGTCACGACATAGTTGGTACCGTCGTTCTGAGGAAGAACCTGAATCTCGCGCGATTTGATGACATTGTCGCTGCCAACAACGTATGTAAATTTCTTATCTTGGATTTCAAAGGTTGCCTTTTGCGGAACAAGGATGGCACCGGCAGCGCGCGTCGGCATCAAAACAGAGCCCGTACCGCCTGAACGAAGAATGCGTTCTGCATTATCGAATGTGGCACGAACCTGAACAGAACCAGTAGCGGGGTCTATCACGCCACTAATGGCCGTGATGGCACCAGACTTGTCATACTGGGTGCCGTCGGCCATAACAAGCATAACAGCAGGCATACTATCCATGGCGCTCTTTATGCCGCCATTGCCCTTCGTGAAAGCCAGCATCTGCTTCTCCGTCATGCTGAAGTAAGCATACACTTTGGAAATATTGGACACGGTTGTCAACGGTTCTGCCATAGAAGAGTTTACAAGGCTTCCCACGCGATAAGGAATGGCTCCAATGACACCATCTGCAGGACTGGTGATGGTGCAATAGCGCAAATTATTCTTGGCCTCTACGAGCGATGCTTCACACTGGGCCAACTGGGCCTTCAACGTCTGAAGCTGGTTGTTGGCCACATCGTAATCGTATTTGCTGATGATCTGCTTGTCGAGCAATTGTTTTTTATTGTTCACCGTCAACTGCTGAGTGGCAATATTGGTGCGCACAACATTAATGGCGGCCTGCGCCGATTTTACCATAGCTTCATACTGCACACGATCAATCAAGAACAACGGCTGACCAGCACGCACAAAGTCTCCCTCATCAACCAAGACCTTGGTTATATGGCCGGCAATTTTCGGTCTGATTTCAATATCCTGAACACCCTTGATTGTGGCCGGGTAAGAGGTGGTCAAGGTTGCATCAGTTGCTTGAACCGTCTCTACAGCAAAGTCATTACTTGCCGCAGGCATTTGCGTCTTGTTTCCACTGCATGCACAAAGTGCTAAAGCAATAGCGAGATAAGCGATTTTTTTCATGTTGTTTATAATATAATATAATATGTATTGTTTTTTATTCGATTACTCTAAATTGGACAATAACACCAAACGCGGATGTCATTTCAATGTCCTATTTGGATTGTACACAACTTACAAGCTACAAAATTACGCATTAAAACTTGTTTATACAAAAAAGTTTTCGCCATATTCACTTGATTTGCGCTTTATTAACTCTGCAAGACTTCGCAATGCTTGTTTTACATTGCTTTATCAGGAGAAATAAGTATGCTCGGCATAAAACATGGAGTGCGTAATTCAGAAAAAATGTTGCCAATTGCCAAAAGCGGGGCCTCTTTTCCCCAACACACACACCAAAAATAGACACCATATCCCACCCTAACACTGCAAAAATATCCTTTTTTGCTTTGCCCTTCAACTCCCTTACACTAACTTTGCCTAAAAAAGAGACAACCCCACATAAGAAGATGCTACATGCAAAATAACAATTGGTCTGACGAATTAATTAAAATGATTGGGCTAAGCAGAGATGCCGCACTTGAATATGGATTATCAGAAATCCCCTCGCTTTGCTTTCTAATAGGGATTCTGAGGTCTAAAGGATTTGCCTGCAACATCCTGAGTGATTACGGACTTTCCAGCGAAGCGAGCATCAAGGACATGCTTAAAACGGACAAGCCCCTCACGGAAAACGGCAACAGGAATACGGACCAAACACCTAAAGAAATAACCATCAGCGTTGAAGGCGGGCGCCTACTACGATTTGCACGAATGGAGGCCAGACGCATGGGTGACAGCGAAGTGAAACCGCAACACATGTTGCTGAGTATCCTTCATGACCACAACAACGAGGCAAAAACATATCTAACAGGGTATGGCATCACGCTCGAAAAGGTTGAAAGAAAAATCAAGGCCATTCCGAACGCACTGGATGTGTTTGAACCTGTTGACGGCGAACTGATGTCGCCAGACGAAGTAAACAACAAGCCCATATTCAATAAGCCTGAAAAGAAACGCAGCAACTCCAATACCCCCGTCATGGACTGCTTCAGCACCGACCTGACAGCCAAAGCTGAAAACGGAGGCTTGGATCCCGTTGTGGGACGCGAAGACGAAATGCAGCGAATTGCCCAGATTCTTTGCCGACGAAAGAAAAACAACCCCATTTTAATAGGGCTGCCAGGAGTTGGCAAAAGCGCAGTTGTTGAAGGGTTGGCACAAATGATTGTCAAGCATCAGGTGCCATACACGCTACAAGACAAGCGCATACTGTCGCTTGACATGGCTTCCATCGTTGCAGGGACACAGTTTCGCGGACAATTTGAAAACAGGATAAAAAGTATCATTGAAGAGCTGAAGGCCCATCCCGAAATCATCCTATTTGTCGACGAGATACACACAATAATCGGAGCTGGTTCTGCTACAGGGTCACTCGATGCCGCCAATATGCTCAAGCCAGCTCTGGCACGCGGTGAGATTCAATGTATCGGCGCAACCACGATCGACGAATACCGCAAGACGATTGAAAAAGACGGAGCGCTGGAAAGACGCTTTCAAAAGGTGATGCTTGAGCCCTCAACAAAAGAGCAGACGCTACAGATTCTCAAAAACCTCCGCGCCTGCTACGAAGCCCACCACGGGGTATCATACACCGACAAGGCCCTGGAAGCATGTGTCAACCTGACAGAGCGATACGTGACCGACCGTTTTTTCCCAGACAAGGCCATTGACGCCATGGATGAAACAGGCAGCTATGCGAGGCTGACCAAAAATTCCGTGTCCAAGGAAATCAAGGACAAAGAGACAGAAATTGAGAACCTGAAAGAGCAGAAAAACGAAGCGGCAAACAACCAAGACTACGAATTGGCGGCACGCCTGCGGGATGCCGTTGCCGACTGCACGGAGGAACTCAAACGCATGACGAAAGAATGGACTGAAAGACAAAACGAATCCAGCATCACTGTGGGAGAAGATGACGTGGCGCACATTATTTCCAAACTGACTGGCATTCCGGTCGGCAGGGTGATGCAGGATGAAAACGAGCGCCTCCGAACAATGAAGACGGTTCTTGCCAGTCAGGTCATCTCGCAAGACGAAGCTATCGGGAAACTGACGCGTGCCATTACCATGAATCGCCTCGGCTTAAAGAGGCCCAACAGACCAATAGGCACCTTCTTGTTTGTCGGCCCAACAGGTGTCGGGAAAACCCACCTGGTCAAATGCCTCTCTAAATGTATGTTCGACAACGACGATTCACTGATTCGTATTGATATGAGCGAATATGGCGAGAAATACAACACAAGCCGACTGATAGGTGCTCCTCCGGGATATATTGGCTATGAAGAAGGTGGGCAGCTGACAGAACGGGTGCGGAGACACCCCTACTCCGTTGTTCTCCTCGACGAAATAGAAAAGGCCCACTCTGATGTGTTCAACATCCTGCTCCAAGTCATGGACGAAGGAAGAATGACAGACGGCAACGGTGTCACAGTAGATTTCCGCAACACCATCATTGTCATGACATCGAATGTCGGCACGCGACAACTGGGAGAGTCAAGCACAGGAATAGGCTTCAACGCGCAACAGGAAAATCCCAAAATGGCAGAAGGTATCATCCAGAAGGCTCTGAAACGGCAATTCTCTCCAGAATTTCTCAACCGACTGGATGACGTGATATACTTCAACTCGCTCACGAAAGATGACGCACGGAAAATATGCAAATTGCAACTTTCCGAACTAAACGAACGTCTGGCCGCAAAGGGATACCACGTCAATGTCAACGATGCGCTCGTTGATTTTCTTGTTGAACATGGCTTCCAGCCCAACTACGGTGCACGTTCCTTAAAGCGTTCCATAACAGAGCATGTGGAAACCGCGCTGTGTGAAGCCATTATGTCGGGAAGGAAATTGAACGACTGCATTTGTCTTGAGCCGAACAAAGACGGGGATTCGCTCCACATAGCATCTCTTTCTGAGCAATAAACACCCCCTATATTACCTATATTATTAGATCACAAGGCAATCGAATTCATCCACTTAGTAATGGTGAAAGATTTTGAACACCTTCTTACCATTACTTCCCCCCGTTTGCCATTCAAAAAAGAAAAGCAATGAAATATATAGAAACTTCAATACCAGACGTATGGGTTTTGGAACCGCGCGTATTTGAAGATGCACGTGGCTATTTTATGGAAACATGGCGTGAAGAAGATTTCAACCAGCACATCGGCCGCAAGGTGCATTTTGTGCAAGACAACCAGTCGCTTTCTTCGCGCGGCGTACTGCGCGGATTACATTACCAGAAGGGCGAACTCTCGCAAGCAAAACTCGTCAGAGTGTTACAGGGAACTGTTGTCGACGTTGCAGTGGACCTGCGAAAAGACTCCCCTACTTTCGGAAAATATGTCATAGTGGAACTGAGCGAAGACAACAAGCGACAGTTGTTTATCCCAAGAGGCTTTGCCCACGGATTCCAGGTTCTTTCGCCAAAAGCAGTATTCACCTATAAGGTTGACAACCGCTACGCGCCTGAGGCAGAATGCTCCATTCGCTTTGACGACCCTTCCATTGGCATTGAATGGCCCATCAACGACCCGTCAGAAGTACTTCTTTCCGAGAAGGACCTGGCACACGCTGTCAGCTTCGAAGCGGCTGAAAAATTTTGAGGAGGATAAAGCCCCTGGCATTGGCCAACCACAACTCTGCCGTCAGCCAGCAAAAGAGGCTCACGTCATCCATTCCCCAGGCATTTCCCCAACAATCCATCGGCCATAACCAATCTTGATTTTCAAATGATTATCCGCGAACTATAACACATATAGTCTAAACATCACCACCAAACAAGTATAGATAATTTCATGAAGAATATACGCAATTTCTGTATCATAGCCCACATTGATCATGGCAAGAGCACCCTCGCCGACCGCCTGCTTGAATACACCAAAACAATTCAAGTAACAGAAGGGCAGATGCTCGACAACATGGACTTGGAGCGTGAGCGAGGCATCACGATTAAAAGTCATGCCATTCAAATGGAATACAACCGTGGTGGCGAAACATACCGTCTTAACCTCATCGACACTCCGGGACACGTTGACTTTTCCTACGAAGTGTCGCGAAGCATTGCCGCCTGCGAAGGATGCCTTCTCGTGGTCGACTCCACGCAAGGCGTTCAGGCACAGACCATCTCCAACCTCTACATGGCCATTGAGCACAACTTGGAAATCATTCCCGTTCTCAACAAATGCGACATGCCCAACTCAATGCCAGAAGAAGTTGAAGACGAAATCATAGATTTGCTCGGGTGCAAGCGTGAGGAAATCATCCGCGCCTCCGGCAAAACCGGTATGGGCGTAGAAGACATTCTCAACGCTGTTGTCGACCACGTCCCCGCTCCCGTTGGCGACGAGTCTGCTCCATTGCAGGCCCTGATTTTCGACTCTGTGTTCAACCCCTTCAGAGGCATCATCGCCTATTTTAAGATTGTAAACGGCTCCATCAAGCAAGGCGACGACGTTTTGTTTGTCAACACGCAAAAGCGCTATAACGCAGATGAAATCGGCGTATTGAAAATGGACCTGTCGCCACGCAAAATTCTGCACTGCGGCGATGTAGGCTACATCGTCAGCGGCATCAAAACCGCCACCGAAGTGAAAGTGGGCGACACCATCACACACACCGAACGCCCTTGCGACAAAGCCATTGATGGATTTGAAGAAGTCAAGCCGATGGTCTTTGCAGGCGTTTATCCGATTGAGACAGAAGATTTCGAACAACTCCGTGCCAGTCTCGAAAAATTGCAGTTGAACGATGCTTCCCTAACATTCCAGCCCGAGTCGTCCGTAGCCCTCGGCTTTGGTTTCCGCTGCGGCTTCCTCGGTCTGCTCCACATGGAAATCGTTCAGGAACGCCTTGACCGTGAGTTCAACATGAACGTCATCACAACGGTCCCCAACGTTTCCTACCACATCTTTGACAAGCACGGAGAGATGAAGGAGGTGCACAATCCTGCCGGCATGCCTGAGGCAACGGAGATTGATCATATTGAGGAACCATACATCAGAGCCTCCATCATTACCCGAACAGACTACATAGGAAATATCATGACGCTCTGTTTGGGCAAACGCGGCGAACTGATCAAGCAAGAATATGTCTCGGGAGACCGCGTTGAACTCTATTACGACATGCCGTTGGCCGAAATCGTAATCGACTTCTACGACAAACTGAAATCTCTGTCGAAAGGATATGCTTCCTTCGACTACCACCCCATTGAGTTCCGTCCGTCAAAACTTGTCAAGCTCGACATCTTGCTCAACGGCGAACCTGTCGACGCGCTTTCAACGCTGACACACGTTGACAACGCTGTCTACTTCGGAAGACGCATGTGTGAAAAACTGAAAGAACTGCTGCCCCGCCAGCAGTTTGACATTGCCATACAAGCCGCCATCGGCGCAAAGATTGTTGCGCGTGAAACCGTCAAACAGGTAAGAAAAGACGTCACAGCCAAATGCTACGGCGGCGACATCAGCCGTAAGAGAAAACTGCTCGAGAAACAAAAGCGAGGCAAAAAGCGCATGAAGGAAATCGGCAACGTGCAAGTGCCGCAGAAAGCCTTCCTCGCTGTATTGAAATTAGATTAAGAATGCCATTACTAAGAGGAAAGATTCAAGCCCCCCGACAATCCATTAGGAAGCATCCAACAACGGCCGCGCCCTTATCGACTACCATCTTTTTAACCCTGCATGGATAGTATAAAATAATTTTGAATAACCACTTAATATGCTTATAAATTTATCAAACGCCACCATTGCTGTAGCAGAGAAAACACTGCTGAGCGATGTTGACTTTCACGTTTCAGAAGGAGAGTTTGTCTACATCATCGGGCATGTCGGCTCAGGCAAGAGCTCTTTGCTGAAAACGCTCTACGGAGAATTGCCCGTTGCAGGAGAGGGCGAGGCAACGATTTTGGGAACCGACCTACACCAACTGCGACGAAAACATTTGCCAGCACTGCGACGACAACTCGGCATTGTTTTTCAGGATTTCCAGTTGCTTCGGGATTACACGGTGTTCGGCAACATCGACTTCGTGCTGAAAGCCACCGGCTGGAAGAAGAAGCAGGCACGCCACAAACGCATATTGGAGGTGCTTGATGAAGTGGGCATGAAAGACAAAGCCACTTCATTCCCCCACCAGCTCTCTGGCGGAGAACAACAATGTATCGCAATTGCCCGCGCTTTAATCAACAAGCCGAAAATCATCTTGGCAGACGAACCGACGGGCAACCTCGATCATGAAAGCAGCACGCAAATCATGCAACTGCTGAAAAGAATCTGCGAACAAGGCACTGCCGTCGTAATGGTCACCCACAATCTGCAATTGCTGAAAGACTTCCCAGGCATCGTCTATAAATGTGCATCAGGAAAAATCCACGACACGACCGGTTCCTATCGTAGCACCCCAAAAGAGACAGACGAAAACTCGGAAGACAATCAAACGGAATACCACGTTGATGCGCTGCAGGCTGACTGACTTATGCCTTGTCAAAATTGCTCAACTTATTCTTTCACCCCTTGCTAAGGCTCCCAACCAAGTTTATAAAAATTCACCAAAAGCAAACACTTATGAAAATATTGAAATTCGGAGGCACTTCCGTCGGTTCCCCACAGCGTATGAAAGACGTGTGCAAATTGATCACAGACGGACAGAAAAAAATCGTTGTCCTCTCAGCCATGTCTGGAACAACCAACACTTTGGTTGAAATTGCAGACTATTTTCAGAAAAAAAATGCAGAAGCCGCCAACAACGTCATCAACAAGTTGCGCAGAACCTACATGAAACATGTAGAAGAGCTCTATGAAACTGAAGAAATGGCTGAAAAGACCAAGCAGCTTCTGAACTCGGTGTTCTCATATCTCCATTCATTCCAAACGGTCGATTTCAGCGAGACAACATCGAAAGCCATCCTGGCCCAAGGGGAAATCATGAGCACCAACATGGTGACAAACTTCCTTATGGAGCAGGGTGTCAAAGTACACCTCATCCCGGCGTTTGAATACATGCGTCTCAATGAAATGGGCGAGCCAGACATGACGCACATCCAAGAACACTTGTCGGCCTATCTGAGAAAACACGCAAACTTCGACCTCTATATCACGCAGGGATTCATCTGCCTGAACCACAACGGAGAAGTCGACAACCTTCAGCGTGGCGGCTCCGACTACACGGCCTGCCTAATTGGTGCAACCCTCCAGGCCAGCGAAATCCAGATTTGGACAGACATCGACGGCATGCACAACAACGACCCCCGCATCGTCAACGGCACATCGCCAGTCCGTCAACTCAATTTTGAAGAAGCAGCCGAACTGGCCTATTTCGGAGCAAAAATCCTCCACCCCACATGCATCCAGCCAGCACGCTATGCTGGAGTCCCCGTCAGACTCCTCAACACGATGGACCCCAAAGCACCCGGCACCCTCATCAACAACGACATGACCTACGGCACCATCAAGGCCGTCGCTGCCAAAGACAACATCACGGCCATCAAGATTGTATCAAGCAGAATGCTATTGCAGGCAGGCTTCCTCCGCAAAGTCTTTGAAATTTTTGATACGTACAACACAAGCATCGACCTGGTCACTACCTCGGAAGTCGGAATCTCGCTGACCATCGACAACACGGCACACCTGGACCCGATTTTAGAAAACCTGAAACACTACGGCACGGTTGAAGTGGACAACGACATGTGTATCATCTGCGTAGTCGGCGACTTGAGATGGACCAACGTTGGCTTTGAAACGCTGGCAGCAAAAGCGCTCTCAGAAATTCCCTTACGCATGATTTCATACGGCGGCAGCAACCACAACATCTCCTTCCTTGTAAGAGAATCCGACAAGAAAGCCGCGCTCCAAGCATTGAGCGACGAACTTTTCAACAAATAACCCCACTCCGAAAAAGCAAACGCCAATTGGCATCCTTCAAATCGAATAGTATGAAATTTCATACTATTCGATTTATTAATATACACCCAATAAACCCAAAAAGATGAACCATCCAACCATTTTCCCCATCCAGCGCTTCCAGTCCATCAAAACGCCCTTCTACTATTACAACCTCGACCTTCTGAAAAAAACAATTGCAACAGTCAAGGAAGAAGCAGGAAAATATGAGAATTTCCACGTTCACTACGCCATAAAAGCCAACGCCAACAAACACATCCTCTCCATCATCTCTGAAAACCGCTTGGGAGCCGACTGCGTGAGCGGAGGCGAAATCCAAGCAGCCGTCGACGCTGGTTTTCCAGCAGATAAAATCGTTTTTGCTGGAGTCGGGAAAAGCGATTGGGAAATAAATCTGGCGTTGGAGCAAGGCATCTCCTGCTTCAACGTAGAAAGCCTGCCAGAATTAGACATCATCAGCCAATTGGCAGAAGCGCGCGGTGTTAAAGCCACCATCGCCTTCCGCGTCAACCCCAACGTGGATGCACACACCCATGCCAAAATCACGACAGGACTGAACGAAAACAAATTCGGCATCGCCATGGAAGACCTGCTTCCAGCCGTCAAGCATGCACAGAGCCTGCCCTCAATCATTTTCTCTGGCCTGCATTTCCACATAGGCAGCCAGATACTCCATTTAGAGGTCTACAAATCCCTGTGCCAGCGCATCAACGAATTACAGGACCAGCTGGAGCGAAACAACATCTCCTGCGCCACCATAAATGTCGGCGGCGGTCTCGGCATAAACTATGAAGCCCCCGACGCTGACCCCATCCCCGCTTTCGCCGCCTATTTCAAGATATTTGGCGAACACCTCAAACTCCGTCCCGGTCAATCTCTCCACTTCGAATTGGGGCGTTCCATCGTTGCACAATGCGGAACACTCATAGCCAAGACGTTGTACGTCAAACACGGACACAGCAAGAAATTTGTGATTGCAGATGCTGGGTTCACGGAACTCATTCGCCCCGCAATGTATGGCGCCCACCATTTTATAGAAAACCTTTCAGCAGCAAGCAACGCGCCCTGCGACACATACGATGTCGTTGGCCCCATCTGCGAAAGCAGCGATGTATTTGGAAAAGACATCCAGCTTCCGCTTTGCCAAAGAGGCGACTTGATAGCCTTTCGTTCCGCAGGGGCATACGGTGAAGTAATGGCGTCAACCTACAACTGCCGACAATTGCCAAAGAGCTATTTTTCTGACAGTATCTGATGAGAGGGGGACACAGAAAAGCCTAACGTCTCAACCAGACATTCCGTTACATAATCACTTACCCCCCGTTTCACGACATCTTATAAAAAGAGGAGTGCCAAAAGACATCAGCCTTTTAGCACTCCTCTTTCATTATGCAGTTTTGTTAATTAAACCAGCGAACATAGCAAAGGTCCTGACGGTCTGCCAAATCCTTGTTTTTCGGATACATACGGTAGGCCACCTTGAAGGAACCAGCAAGGTCAATGCTCGTTTTCAGTTCGAAGGTGTAAAGGTTGCCTTTGTGCTTCGTCACCTCCATCGGATAGACCTGATAGATGCTGTCCTTGCCGTCGTTTCCAGACGTCATGGCAACGAGGTCAATACCGATTGCGTTGTCGAGGCCCTGCTCGTCAACAACGTGGGTCACAGAAAATTCCTTGTCGCTGATGAGGTTGCCGTTGGTGAGGTTCTCGCTGCGGGTTGTTGAAACCACGCGGATACTGTCCCAACGTTCTGCAACGCGCTGCTTCCATGCGGCAATCTCTTTGGCCTTCTTGTTGTTGTCGGCGCTGAGCACCTTGAAACGAGCGGCTTCCTTGCAATAAAAGCGGTCGTAATAGTCGTCGAGCTGACGCTTCATCGTGTAGAAAGGAGCAATCTGCGCGATGGAGTTCTTCACGGTGTGAACCCAGTTTTCGCTGTATCCCTTACGGTTGCGTGCGTAATAAAGCGGAATGATTTCTTGCTCTAACATAGAATAAATCGTCCAGGCATCGAGCTTATCTTGATGTTCCTGGTTCTGATAGGTGCGTTTGTCGGTCAATGCCCATCCAGCACCTTCACGATAACCTTCATACCACCAGCCGTCGAGCACGGAGAGATTGACAACGCCGTTCATCAATGCTTTCTCACCAGATGTGCCGGAAGCTTCAAGCGGACGTGTCGGTGTGTTCATCCAGATGTCAACACCTGAAACAAGGCGGCGGGCCAACTGCATGTCGTAGTTCTCAACGAAAAGAATCTTACCGATGAACTCAGGACGCTGGGAAATCTCAAAAATACGCTTGATTAATCCCTGTCCAGCTCCGTCAGCGGGGTGGGCCTTGCCAGCGAAGATAAACTGCACAGGATAGTCGGGATTATTGACAATCTTGGCCAAACGATCTAAGTCAGAGAAGAGCAGGTGGGCACGCTTGTAGGTTGCGAAACGACGGGCGAAACCAATCAAGAGGGCGTTTGGATTGATTTTGTCGAGCAAAGAAACGACACGCGAAGGGTCGCCCTGATTCTTGAGCCAGTTGTCGCGGAAACGCTCGCGGATGTAGTCAATGAGTTTCACCTTCAGCTTCATGCGAGTTTTCCAAACGACATCGTCGGGCACATCGTAGATCTTCTCCCAAATGCTTGCGTTGCTCTGGTCGTTGAGGAAATTCTTGTCGAAATATTTTCCATAGACTTCCTTCCATTCCTTTGCAGTCCAAGTCGGGAGGTGAACGCCGTTTGTTACGTAGCCAACGTGGCTTTCTTCGCTGTGATCTTGATAGAGGTCATACCATTCGTCGTGGGTGCGGAACTCATGGTCTGGACGGTTTTCGTCGGGCAGATAACCTGGCCAGATGCCTTTAAACATCTGCTGACTCACTTTTCCGTGTAACCAGCTGACGCCGTTGACTTCCTGGCAGGTCTTGCACAAGAAGGTCGACATGCAAAACTTTTCGCCGTGGTCGCTGGGGTTTGTGCGGCCAAGGCCCATGAAGTCGTCCCATGAGATGCCGAGGCGTCCGGGGAAAGAGCCCATATATTTGCCAAACAAGCCTTCGTCGAAGTAGTCGTGGCCAGCAGGCACTGGCGTGTGGACGGTGTAGAGAGAGCTTGCACGCACCAATTCAAGAGCTTCGTCAAAATTCAGTCCGCTTTCAACGTAGTCAACCAAACGCTGCACGTTGCACAAGGCGGCATGACCTTCATTGCAGTGGTAAACGTCTTTCGTGATGCCCAACTTCTTCAAAGCCAGGATACCGCCGATACCGAGCAGATATTCTTGCTTCAAACGGTTTTCCCAATCTCCGCCATAGAGGGAGTGGGTGATGTTGCGGTCGTATTGAGAGTTGAGGTCGTTGTCTGTGTCGAGCAAATAGAGGCTGATGCGGCCCACGTTAGCACGCCAAACGGCTGCATGAACCTGATAGTTTGGGAAGGGCACATCGACGATGACTTGGTTGCCGTTTTCATCGAGCACACGCTCAATTGGCAGACGGTCGAAATCCTGGGTATCGTAGTTGGCCATCTGCTGGCCGTCCATCGAGAGCGACTGGGTGAAATAACCATAGCGATACAGGAAACCAACGGCACACATGTCGACATTGCTGTCTGATGCTTCCTTCAGATAGTCGCCAGCCAAGATGCCAAGACCGCCGGAATAGATTTTCAACACGTGGTTGATGCCATATTCCATGCAGAGGTAGGCCACAGAGGGGCGCTTGGCATCTGGCTTTACGTCCATGTATTGACGGAAACTGGTGTAGACCTTATCCATGCGTGCCAAAAACTCCTCGTCGGAGGCTATTTCCTTCAGGCGCTTATAGGAAATGTGCGTCAGAAGTTCAATTGGATTTTTGTCAACCTTCTGCCACAAATCTTTGTCAAGACTGCTGAACAGAGCGGTGGCCTCGATGTTCCAAGTCCACCAAAGGTTGTGTGCCAACTCGTCGAGTTTCTTCAACGGTTCTGGAATGTGGCTTTTGACAGTCACAGTCTTCCAAACTAGCGTGTTTGCATTGCTTACTTTTACGTTCATGAATTCTTATATTTTATACTGATTATTTTTTTTCAGACGGCCGATACATTCCGTGTGTCAGAATTCCCCACATTCTGAACTCGGGGTTGACAAGCACTCGGGGCTTTCAAAAGCGAGCCGCGGCCTGAGGCAATGGTTTATTCTGGATTACCACAACAGCACTTTCTAAGTGCCATATCATAAGCTTGGTAATAAAACTTGATGAAATGCTTCCACTGGGCCTTTTGGGCCAATTGGGCAGCCGATCGCCGAATGGCAGTGCGCTCCTTGACTGGCATCTGCAGGAGATGCTCCACGTCAACGCTGATCTGGCGTGCCGACTCATAATAATTGTCATCATCGCGATGAATGACGCTGACACCGTCTTCCAGGGCTCCGCGATGCTTGAGCACGTCATCAACCCACTGTCCGAATCCAGAGAGGTCGGTCGTGATGCAAGGCGTGTTGAAGGCACAACTTTCAAGCGGCGTGTATCCCCACGGTTCATAATATGAAGGATAGATGCAGAGGTCGTTGGCCGTCAGGAGGTCATAATATGGTTTGTTGAATATGCCGTCGTTTCCTTCCAGATAAGAAGGAATCAAAATGACCTTCACGGCGTCTGAAGCGGAATTCAAAAGTCCCAGCTGCTTGATCATGCAGAGAATGCGGTCTTCGTTGAGGTTATGCAGGTCGTGCGTGATCATCGGATTGGGCAGCGCCCCTTCTGGCAGTTTCTTTTCCTTCATGCGCTGCAACAGGTCTTCACGCGGACCGAGCATCCAGCACGGCACTTCAATCAGCGCCAACACCTTTGTTGCGCATTCTCCCCGTTGCTCTTCGCCCTGCTTGCTTTTCAAACGGGCATTCAGTTGCGCCATGGCTTCAAGATAGACATCGAAACCTTTGCAGCGGAAGTCGTTTCTTCCGCTTGTTGAAACAATCAGCGTTTCGTCGTCCATCTTCTCGCCAGTCAGCGCCTCGGCCACTTTGAGAATAATCTTGCGGGCAGCACGGCGCTTTGCGGAGAACGAGGCTCCCTTCGGCACAAAGTCGTCTTCAAATCCGTTGGGGAGCACGCAGTCAACGCTTTTGTCGAGCAGTTGGGTGCATTCACGCGCCGTAAACGCACTGACCGTGGTAAAACAGTCTGCACGGAATGCCGATTGCTTCTCCACGCTATGTTTCGACTCCATACTCAACTCCGAAGCCATCTGGTCGCCGTTGTATCCTTCAAAATATTTATACAGCAACTTGTTGTTTCCAGCAATGGAGCGCCCGATGCTTGTTGCGTGTGTCGTAAAAATCGTTGCAACACGCGGTTGGGCTTTCTTCAGGAACATCATGCCCATGCCGCTCATCCATTCATGCGCTTGGTAAACTATCTTGGCATCTGAAGGCAGGCATTTTCCGCAGAGACATTCCGCAACGCGTCCGGCTGCAACCGAAAACATCGTAGCCTCGTCATAATCACCGTAAGCATGAAGCGAATCCACCTGAAAATAATCCCAAGCTGCCTGATAGATGGCATCTTTCTCCGCAAAAAGCGGTTTGAAATCAACCAGCAACGCCACTGGCTTTCCAGGAACATCCCAACGGCCGATGCGTACGATTAGGCCAGCCTCCTTCAGGGCTTTTTGCCATTTTGGAAACAGCTTTTTCTCTTCAATAAATAGCGGATTTTCTTCTTGCAAATCAGGACCGATAAAACAAAGGTTATCGGCCAGTTTTTCACAGAGGGTCTTTGCGCGGGAGGACAACACAGTATAAATGCCTCCCACCTTGTTGCATACTTCCCAACTCGCCTCAAAAACAAAGTCGGGGAAAAGTGCTTGTTGAATCATATATTGTTTTCTCGTTGTTCGCTGCAAAGATACTTTAAAAATTGGAATAAAACGAGCAAATCCCCTGGTTTTGCGCCAACCAGCCTTTCTTCATCGCATTCTTTCTCAATAAACTTTGCAAATCAAACGGATTCACAGCCCATGCCCACCTCTGCCCCCTGCCCTGCCGTAGCAGGCACAGGGCAAGCTGCGAGCGACGGACCAATGACTTGCACGCCTGCCAGGGCAGACCTTTATGAAAAGGCCTATTCAGAAGTTCGTCAATCTTTGCAGCGGCAGGCGAGGCATTTCTCTCCACGATGTTGCCGTTTCTGTCAATGTTTGTTTCTATCAAAGATTCGACATACTTATAAAGGGCTTTTCCGCACAATCTCCACCAACTTAATATTTCAATTTTGAACACCCTACCATGCAGGGATAATCCAGTTTAATATTGCCTTGTCGCACTTTCCGTGTGTCAGAAGTTTTAACCGAAAGAAAATAAGAAAATGAAGAAATTCTTGGCAATCATACCTGCGCGTTACGCATCAACGCGCTTCCCAGGCAAACCGTTGGCCCTCTTGGGCGGCAAGCCCATCGTTCAGAGGGTTTACGAACGTGTGAACCGGGTATTTGAATATACCGTTGTGGCAACCGACGACCAGCGCATTTTCGATTGCGTGGAGCAGTTTGGCGGTCAGGCCGTTATGACGAGCACCAACCACAAGAGCGGCACCGACCGCTGTTTTGAGGCATTGAACAAATCGGGCGTCGAAGCCGACGTGGTTGTCAATGTTCAGGGCGACGAACCATTCATCGCCGCTTCGCAACTGGAGTCCATCAAACGGTGTTTTGAAGACGACAACACCGACATCGCCACTTTGGTGCAACCCTTTGCCCCAAGCGACGGCATTGGAGCGTTGCAGAATCCAAATAGTCCGAAGGTGGTGGTCGGCGCCAACGATTATGCGCTCTATTTCAGCCGTTCCGTCATCCCTTATCTGCGTGGCGTGGAGCCTTCAGAATGGCTCAGCCGACACACGTTCTACAAGCACATCGGACTCTATGCCTACCGCGTCCCTACGCTTAAAAAAATCACCTCCATGCCGCAAGGCGTGTTGGAAAAAGCGGAGTCTTTGGAGCAGTTGCGCTGGCTTGAAGCCGGTTTGCGCATCAAGGTGGGCTACACCGACGTGAAAACCATCGGCATTGACACACCGCATGATTTGGAACTGGCACAGCTGGCGTTGCGGATGAACTTGGAATAATCCGTCCGAACAGGTGGATTCCTTAGATAATGCCTTTACTTAGAAAAAAAACAGTCATAGATTTTTTTAGACTCTTCACAGCGGGGAGGTTGTTCAGTTTATCCTTTCACTGCTGCTTGGGTCAACAACAAACAGACATGAAGCATATTATCATCACATCGTTGTTTGCAATGGCATCGGTGTTGAATCTTTCAGCCCAAAAGATAGAAGTGGGCTCATACACGTTCAAAGACGGTTCTGTCTATACCGGTAGCCTTTACAACGGAAAGCCCAATGGCACTGGCCGCACCGTTTTCAAAAACGGCGACAGCTATGAAGGCGATTACGTGAAGGGAAAACGCGACGGCTCCGGCATTTACAACTATGCTAACGGCGAACGTTACGACGGACAGTGGTATCAAAACCAACGCCACGGCCGCGGCACGTTTTTCTCGCTGAACAACAACCGTTACGAAGGTTTGTGGTATCGCGACAGCAAGGAAGGTTCTGGCACGATGTTTTATTACAACGGCGACACTTACGTCGGCGAATGGAAAGACGACCTGCGAAATGGTAAGGGAACGTACACCTATAAGAATGGCGCTTATTACAAGGGCGACTGGGTGGACGACAAGAAAACAGGACACGGCGTTTTCGACTGGCATGACGGTTCGAAATATGAAGGCGGCATGCTCAACAACCTTCGGAATGGAAAGGGCACGTATTTCTATCCAGACGGCGACTATTATAGCGGCGACTGGAAAAACGATGTGCAGGAAGGCCGTGGCATCTATAAGTTCAGAAACGGCGACATCTATGAGGGCGACTACAAAAATGGAGAGAGAACGGGCGAAGGCGTGTTCACCTTTGCCAACGGCGATGTCTACAAAGGCTCGTTCCTGAAGGGAGAGCAGAGCGGACAAGGCACGTTCATCTGGAAAAATGTGGCCGTCTACACTGGAAGTTGGAAAAACAATAAGCGCAATGGCTTCGGCCGTTACAAATGGAAGAACGGCGACGAATATGAGGGCAACTGGAAAGACAACCTCATGGACGGAGAAGGCGTTTGGCGCCGCACCAATGGCGAAAAATACAAAGGCATGTTCAAGATGGGCCGCAAGGACGGTCGTGCCATTGAAATTTCTGCCGACGGTACGCGTTTCGACGGCTATTATAAAGACGGTGAGCGCGATGGTGCTTTCACGGAATATGACAGCAACGGTAATGTCCTCAGAAAAGGCACGTACACCAACGGCCGCTTGAATAAGTGATAAATCGAGCGGAACATCTGGGCGCTCATGGCGTTCTTTTGCTCCGCAATATTGGGGGGCAAAATCCAGAAAAAAAACTCTGCACGATTTTAAGTCAAAATAATAAGTGGCGAAGCATGCGCCATGATAAACGAATAAAGCGCGAAGAGGAGCGCCCTGAAAGGGCTGACAGTTCTTAGCCCAGGGCAACGCCCTGGGTATCAGTGTATAAACGTCCACGCCCTGTAAGGGCAAAAGTATGGGCGAACGGTTGACTTTTACTTTTGCCCTTACAGGGCGTAGGGAATGGGGACATGGCACCCAGGGCGTTGCCCTGGGCTGTGGACTTACTGGGCTTTCAGCCCGCGCCTGGCCGCAGACAATCGGGCTATAGGCTTGCTGGGGTACCGCGCAGGGCCGCAGAAAGGTTTTTCCGCACAATCTCTACCCACTTAATATTTCAATTTTGCCCCCTTCCCGCAATATCAATAAGCATTTCCCATCAATTAAATTCTGACAGAGAAATCGTCAGTCATAAAATTTTTTGTTTATGAAAAAGATCGTAAAGAAACCGGCTGCCGCGAAAGCGAAGATGCTGAAGATCGTGAAAAACGATGCCTGGCTCGAGCCTTATAACGATGCCATCCAAGGACGGCACGATGCGGTGTTGCACAAAATTGATGAGTTGACGGGTGGCAAGACGTCTCTCTCTGACTTTGCAGACGGCCATCTCTATTTCGGACTTCACAAAACGGCCCGTCAGTGGGTTTTCCGTGAGTGGGCGCCGAATGCCACGAAGATTTATCTTGTCGGAGATTTTAATGGATGGAAGGAGAGCGAGAAATATCGCCTCTGTCCTGTTGGCGATTCTGGCAATTGGGAATTGAAGTTGCCCCTAAAGGCTATGAAACACCTTGACCTCTATAAGATGAAGGTCTATTGGAACGGTGGCTGCGGAGAACGCATTCCTGCCTGGTGTCAGCGTGTTGTTCAGGACGAAAGCACAAAGATTTTCAGCGCCCAGGTTTGGGATCCTGAAAAACCTTATGTGTTCTCCAAGCGTACGTTCCGTCCGCACCGCGATCCGCTTCTGATTTATGAATGCCACATCGGTATGGGCCAGGATGCTGAAAAGGTTGGCTCATACAATGAATTTCGCGAGAATGTCCTGCCGCGTGTCGTTAAGGAAGGCTACAACTGCCTCCAGATAATGGCCCTTCAGGAACATCCATATTATGGTAGTTTTGGCTATCACGTGAGCAGTTTCTTTGCTGCTTCCAGCCGTTTCGGTACGCCCGACGAACTCAAACAGCTCATTGATGAAGCCCACAAGAACGGTGTCGCTGTCATCATGGACTTGGTGCAGAGCCATGCCGTCAAGAATGAAGTGGAAGGCTTGGGCAATTTGGCTGGCGACCCCAACCAGTATTTCTATCCGGGCGACCGTCATGAGCATCCGGCATGGGACAGCCTTTGCTTCGACTATGGAAAGAATGAGGTGATTCATTTCCTCCTCTCCAACTGCAAGTTTTGGCTCACGGAATATCATTTAGACGGATTCCGCTTCGACGGCGTCACCTCAATGCTCTATTACAACCACGGATTGGGCGCTGCTTTCGGAGGTTACGGCGATTATTATAACGGCAGTCAGGACGACAATGCCATCTGCTATCTCACCTTGGCCAACCTCTTGATTCACGAGGTGAATCCGAAGGCCATCACCATCGCTGAGGAAGTCAGCGGTATGCCAGGTTTGGCATCGACGTTTAAGGATGGTGGCTATGGTTTCGACTACCGCATGGCCATGAACATTCCCGACTATTGGATTAAGATCATCAAGGAGCAGCGCGACGAAGACTGGAAGCCGAGCAGCATCTTCTGGGAACTGACCAACCGCCGCGCCGATGAGCACAACATCTCTTATTGCGAAAGCCATGACCAGGCACTTGTTGGCGACAAGACCATCATCTTCCGCCTGATTGACGCCGATATGTATTGGCACTTCCGCAAGGGCGACGAAAACGATGTGGCCCACCGCGGCATTGCGCTCCACAAGATGATTCGCCTCGCAACGGCTTCCACCATCAACGGCGGCTACCTCAACTTTATGGGCAACGAGTTTGGACATCCTGAATGGATTGACTTCCCGCGCGAAGGCAACGGATGGAGCTATAAGTATGCTCGCCGCCAGTGGAACTTGGTTGACAACAAGGAACTTTGCTACCATTATCTCGGCGACTTCGACCACGACATGTTGCAGGTGCTCAAGTCGGTGAAGAATATCCAGAAACTTCCTGTGCAGGAAATCTGGCACAACGATGGCGACCAGATTCTCGCCTTTAGCCGTGGAGAACTCGTGTTCGTCTTCAACTTCAGTCCGACACACAGCTACACCGACTATGGGTTTATGGTGCCAGAGGGTAAGTATGAAGTGGTGCTTAACACAGACGACAAGGCCTATGGTGGCAATGGTTTCGCCGATGACTCCGTTGCCCATTTCACCAACTACGATGCTTTGCTCAAGAAAGACGGCAAGGGGTGGTTGAAACTCTATGTGCCTGCCCGTTCAGCAGTTGTGCTCCGCAAGGTGAAAGAAGACAGTGTCGCTGAGTAAGTAATGTTGAAAAAATACCTTCCGCAATTTTGCAGTTGGCAAGTAATATTTTATTTCCTCCCCTGCCTTTTCGGCTCTTTTCGAACTTATTCTCAGTCACAATGCTCGCATTGCTCCTTCGAATAAGCTCAAAAATAGCTCAAAAATGCAGGTGCAAAATTGCGGAACTTATTCTTTCAACATTACTAAAAAACCATTTTGACATTCCAGCTATATTCGGCACACCCTCTTAAACTATATAAGTAGGTGTTCAAAACCAGATACTAAACTGGTTTTTGCCTGCATTGATATTGTAAAATAATTTTGAATACCTACTTAAGATGCCCTATACCAATAAAACATTCCAGCAAAGAGTACAAGCCGTTGTGCGTGTGCTCTTTGCTGTTTTCCTCTTTTTCTATTTCCTCTATTCGCAGGCACCGCTCATCTCCTTGGCCCAGCATCAGTTGTCGAAAGGTCAGACTTTCTATAGTCCGTTTGTCGGTGCCGTGGTGCTGACCCTCTTGCTCTGTGGTTTGCAGCGCCTCGTCTGCCGTTTCATTCGCTTTCGCCGCAACTATTACGTCCTCACGTTCTTTCCCTCGGCCTCCATCGCTGTTTTGCTGACGGCTTTCACGCCTGAGACCAATTACGTGGTGGTCAGCCTGTTGGTTGTGATGTGGCTGATATGGTTTGCCCTCGTTTGGCACGACAGTATTATGGGAGGATGGAAACAAAACAATGATGCGAATGGCGTGGTGCTCCCGCAGACCATCGGTTTCCTTGCGCTCGCAATGTTTCTGGGCTTGTGTGGAAACAGCAACGACGTTCTGACTTATGAAGTGCAGACGGCCAAGGCGCTCAATGACGGCCGTTATGCCGAAGCACTGAAAATTGGTGACCGAGCTTTGGCCACATCTGGCAAACTGACGGCTATGCGTGCCTTTGCCATGTCGCATTATGAGAACGGATTGCCAGAGACGCTCTTCAGATATCCTTTGCCAGAAGGCGGCAGCAGTATGCTCTTCTTGCAGAAAGACGACACGCTCAGCACGCTCTTCTCCCCCGATAGTCTTTACACCTTTGTCGGTTGCCGTCCCGCCAGCAGTCGCATGAAAGCTTTTGAATATTTCGAGAAATCTGTGCGTCGCCGTCCTAACGGGCCAGCCCGCGACTATTGGCTCTGTGCCTTGTTGCTCGACAAGCAACTCAGCCGCTTCGCAGAGGAACTTCCACACTATTATACGGTGAGCGACAGCGTGGTCTTGCCCCATTATTATGCAGAGGCCATGATTCTCTATTCACGCCTTTGCCAGAACCCCGTTGTCAGATATGCCGACCCGAATATCGCGGCAAACTATCTTGACTTCAAAGAAAAGGGGGAGAAAATTCCAGACTTTAAGGAGCGCCGCAATCTGCTTTGGCGAGAATATGGCGACACCTATTGGTGGTATTATTTCTATCATCAGTAAGGAATGGACCATCACTAAAGCTTAGCGGCAGAGCCGTTTTTACCGTCGCTCAGCCCTTTCGCCCTCATTTATTTGCCCATAACGTCTTCGTAATCTTCGAAAAAGATGTAATTTTGCACCAAATCTAAAAAATCAGTGCCAGTATGGATAGTGTTCAAGTAAAAGACAAGAATTTCCAGATATATATACAGGAGGAAAAAATCATCAGTCGTGTCAATGAAGTGGCCGCCAAAATCTCTCGCGATTTGGCAGACAAGAAACCATTGTTTCTGGCCGTGCTCAACGGCTCGTTTGTGTTCGCCGCTGATTTGATGCGCTCTGTCAGCATTCCCTGCGAAATCAGTTTCGTCAGAATGTCTTCCTATTCCGGCACCCAGTCAACGGGTAAGGTGAAAGAGCTCCTCGGACTCAAAGAAGACATTGAGGGCCGCACGGTGGTGGTGGTTGAAGATATCATCGATTCTGGTCTCACCATGAAGGAACTACTGGAAACGCTGAAGGCCAAACATCCGGCTGAATTGCATGTGGCATCGCTCCTTGTCAAACCAAACAACCTCAAGGTGGACCTCGACATCAGCTACCGCTGCTTCGATATTCCAAACGACTTCATCGTTGGCTACGGTTTGGACTACGACGGAGAGGGACGCAACCTCCGCGATATTTATGTCGTGCAAGAATAAGACCCATATAATTACCAAATAAAAAATACTAAGCAACTAACAATGAAGAACATTGTGATTTTCGGTGCCCCAGGTTCTGGCAAAGGCACTCAGAGCGATTTGCTCGTCAAGAAATATGGTTTCAAGCACATTTCAACGGGCGATGTTCTCCGTGCAGAAATCAAAAACGGTACGGAACTCGGCAACACCGCTAAGGGATTCATCGACAACGGCCAGCTCATCCCCGACTCTTTGATGATTGACATCTTGGCCAGTGTTTACGATAGCTTGTGTCCTTGCGAAGGCGTCATCTTCGACGGTTTCCCTCGCACTATTCCGCAGGCTGAAGCCTTGAAGGAAATGTTGGCTAAACGCGGCACTGAGGTGTCTGGCATGCTCGAATTGGATGTGCCAAATGAAATGCTCATCGAGCGCCTCGTCAATCGTGGCAAGACTTCCGGACGTGCTGACGACAACGAAGAGACCATCCGTAAGCGCCTCGACGTTTACAACAACCAAACGGCTCCTTTGATTGAATGGTATGAGAAAGAAGGCAAGCGTCACGCTGTGAAGGGATACGGCGAGTTGGAAGAAATCAACGCCGCTCTCTGCGCTGTGATTGACCAGTTCTGATTGTCCTAAGTAATGGTAAAGCGGGTCTACTTCTCCTTTTGCCGTTGCTAAAATATATTGAAACAGGTGTCCAAAAAAAGAAATGTTTTTGAGCACCTGTTTCCTTTGCTTCAAGACAAGCATTTCGTGGCGGATTTTGGCTGCGCCGTCTTCCGCCGTAGGTTGGGATTGATTCTTGGCCAAAAGATTTTGACCGCTCGTGGTGAATCGTCCCACCCCCAATCCTATAACATAAACAACATCGACAGATATGCCAGAAAGCAACTTTGTAGACTACGTGAAAATCTATTGCCGCTCGGGAAAGGGCGGACGAGGCTCCATGCACTTACATCGCGCCAAATACCAGCCGAATGGCGGTCCCGACGGCGGTGATGGTGGTCGTGGAGGTAACATCTATCTGCGTGGAAACCATAACTATTGGACGTTGCTCCATCTTCGTTACGAGCGCCACGTCTTTGCCGGTCATGGCGGAAACGGTTCGAAGTGTTGCTCGCATGGCTCCGACGGGGAAGACCGCTATATCGACGTTCCTCTCGGCACGGTGGCCTATGATGCCGAAACTGGAAAGTATATCTGCGATGTCACTGAAGACGGACAGGTTGTGATGCTCCTTAAAGGCGGACGCGGTGGTCTCGGAAATTGGCAGTTCCGCACGTCAACCAACCAAACCCCGCGCTATGCACAGCCTGGCGAACCCATGCAGGAAATGATGGTCATCCTTGAGTTGAAGCTCTTGGCCGACGTCGGTCTCGTGGGTTTCCCCAACGCAGGAAAGTCCACACTGCTTTCGGCGCTTTCTTCGGCGCGTCCGAAAATCGCCAATTATCCCTTCACCACGCTCGAGCCTTCATTGGGCATCGTGCCTTATCGTGACAACCGCTCCTTTGTGATGGCCGATATTCCGGGTATCATCGAAGGTGCCAGTGAGGGTAAGGGCCTCGGCTTGCGTTTCCTCCGCCACATTGAGCGCAACTCGCTCCTTCTCTTTATGGTGCCGGGCGACACCGACAACATCAAGGGAGAATATGAAGTGTTGCTCAACGAACTTTCGCGCTTTAATCCAGGTATGCTCGACAAACACCGCGTGCTTGCCATCACCAAGTGTGACTTGCTTGACGATGAACTGATTGAGATGCTACACGAAGACCTTCCTGCCGACCTCCCCGTTGTCTTTATTTCTTCTGTGACAGGGCAGGGCATTCAGGAACTCAAGGACAAACTTTGGGAAGAACTTAACAGCGAGAGCAACAAATTGCAGGCCATTAGCGAGGGAGGAAATATGGTGCACCGCGACCGCGAGGCTGCGGCGTTGGCCACTGACTTTGCCGATTGGCAAGACGACTCGTTGGAGGAAGACGATGCCGACGAGCTGGAAGAATATGACATTGAATTTTTGGAAGACAATGAGTGATAGTCTCAAACCACAACTCTTGGAATATGCCCTGGGCCCTGCGCTCAGGGCTTTCAGTACCACCCGACAGGGAGGTGTGAGCCGCGACAATTACGCTTCGTTCAACATCAACGCTTATTGCGGCGATGAGGCCGACAGCATCCGGCAAAACAAACAGGCCCTCTGCGACGAACTGGGCATTGAACCGCAACGTCTCATCATGCCCCATCAGACGCATACGGCCTGTGTGCGTGTCGTTGATGAAGCCTTCTTTGCTTCCTCTGCGGCGGAACAACAAGCCGCTCTTGAAGGCGTCGATGCCCTCATCACCGACCAGACCCGCCTTTGCATCGGTGTTTCAACGGCCGATTGTGTGCCAGTGCTCCTTGCCGACAAAGACCAACGTGTCGTTGCTGCCATTCATGCGGGTTGGCGCGGCACACAAGCGGGCATCGCTGCCAATGCCGTGGAAACCATGTGTCGGACGTTTAATCTCCGTGCAGCCGACCTTCGTGCCGTCATCGGACCGTCTATTTCCATGCAGGCATTTGAAGTGGGGCAGGAAGTCTACGATGCTTTCGCGGCCACCGGCCAATTCCCCATGTCGCAGATTGCCCGCCGCTATCCTTCAAAAGAAGGCGCAGAGAAATGGCACATTGATCTTTGGGCTGCCAATTTCCTCACACTGGAGCAGTGTGGCCTGCCGATGGAACATATTCAAGTTTCAGGCGTTTGCACCTACACCCAGTCCGACCGCTTCTTCTCCGCCCGCCGTCTCGGCATCAATTCCGGCCGTATCTTTACGGGCATCATGAAGAAGTGAAAAGCAGGTGTGGCGAAGAGAATTTAAGCAGGTGTTCAAAATATTAAATCCCCATCATCTATGGTATCATTTGAAAGCGACTATAACAACGGCATGCTGCCGGAAATCTTGCAGCGTCTTGCCGAGACGAACAATGAGAAATGCAGCGGTTATGGCTTTGATGCCTACACCGTTTCTGCAAAAGAGAAAATCAGAAAGGCCGTGGGCATTGAAGATGCTGACGTGACTTTCCTCGTGGGCGGCACGCAGACCAATTCTGTGGTCATTGATGCCTTGCTGATGGGTTGCGAAGGCGCACTGACCGTCGACACTGGGCATATCGAAGTCCACGAAGCCGGAGCCATTGAGGCTTTCGGACATAAGGTGATTACGCTGCAAGGGAAAGACAGCAAAATGATGCCGGAAGTGCTCGCGGAGTATATGGAACGCTTTCTCGGTGATGACACCTATCCTCACATGGTGCAGCCAGGACTTGTTTATATTTCCATGCCCACCGAACTCGGAATGGTGTACACACGCAACGAACTGACGGCTTTGTATGCTGCCTGCAAAAAATACAATCTTCTGCTTTACGTTGACGGAGCACGCCTTGGCTATGGCCTTGCGGCTGCAACGTGCGACTATGATTTGAAATTTCTCGCCGCCCATTGCGACGTGTTTTACATCGGTGGCACTAAGGTGGGGGCTATGATGGGAGAGGCAGTGGTCTTCACCAACCATAAGGCCCCTAAATATTTCTTTACGACCGTGAAGCGCCACGGTGCTTTACTGGCTAAAGGCAGAATGCTCGGCTTGCAGTTTGACACCCTTTTCACCGATAATCTCTATTTCCGTGTGGGCCAGCACGCCATCAGCATGGCTGAACGTCTCAAGGAAATATTCATTGCGCACCACATACCATTTGCCGTCGCTTCCCCCACCAACCAGCAATTCGTGGTCCTCTCCCAAAAGCAGTTCGACCATTTGAGCCGCCACCTCGCCTTCGGTATTTGGGAACGCCGCAGCGCCGACGAAATCGTCTGTCGCTTCGTCACCTCCTGGGCCACCACCGACGAGGATTTGGAAGTACTGGAAAAGGCTTGCGGGGAGATGGAAAGCAACTAATATACGTGTGTTTACTCCCATCCCTATTCACTAATTGTGGTGTACCCTTCACACTTGAAAGTCTACTAACCTCCTAAACGGATATTTGGCTATGGATAATATTAAATTAAGCAATGGCATAGAAATGCCACAGTTGGGCTATGGCGTGTACCAGGTGACGCCCGAAGAATGTGAAAATTGCGTTATGGACGCCATCAGTGTGGGCTATCGTATGATAGACACCGCACAAGCTTATCACAATGAAGAGGCTGTTGGCAGTGCCTGGAAAAAGAGCGGCGTCAGTCGCGACCAGCTCTTCCTCGTCTCAAAAGTTTGGATTTCAAACTACGGCGAAGGCCAAACCATGAAGAGCATCGATGAGAGTCTGCGTAAATTGCAAACCGACTACATCGACCTCATGCTGCTTCATCAGCCTTATTGCGACCGCTATGGTGCCTACCGCGACTTGGAGAAGGCATATAAGGCCGGAAAACTGCGTGCCATCGGCGTGAGCAATTTCTTCCCCGATCATCTGATAGACCTTGCTTCAAATATGGAGATTGTGCCTATGGTAAATCAAGTGGAGACACACGTGTTCAACCAGCAGCGCGAAGCCCGAAAATACATGGACGAGTTGGGCACGCGTATCATGTCGTGGGCTCCCTTGGCTGAAGGTTGCAATGGGTTGTTCAATAATTCCCTGCTCGTGCAGATTGGCGGTAAATATGGTAAGACAGCGGCGCAGGTGGCCCTGCGTTGGCTCTTGCAGTCTGGCGTTATCATCATTCCAAAGACCACACACAAGGAACGTATGGTGGAAAACCTGAACCTCTTCGACTTCACTCTCAGCGATGGCGATATGAAGGAAATTGCTGCGCTTGACACGTGTGGTAGCCTCTTCTTAGACCATCACAGCGGCGAAACGACGAAGCAGTTTATGGAGTGGAGAAGCGTTGTTAAGCCAACGGAGTAGCGGCGAAAGATATCCCCGCTTATTAAGAAGGTCGGTAATTTGAATCAGAAAAGAGCAGACTTTCTGCTTGCCACCCCCATCCCCACCGCTCAAGGTTTCTCCGCATTCTTCTTGATTATCAGCGAAGGGGAGACGCAGTACACCAGATGCACCTTGCTTCCCGTTATCTTCGGTGAAAATCTTTCACGAAATTTTCACTATTTTTGTTGCTATACTCAGTAAAAATGGCTAATTTAGCTTTCAAAAATACAGAGACAACTATGAAAGAAAAACTGATGATTTACCAAGTGCTGCCGAGGTTGTTTGGCAACAAGAAAGGAGCCAATGTCCCTGCCGGCACGTTGAAGGAGAACGGATGTGGAAAAATGAATGATTTCACATCGAAGGAACTTAACCGCATACGCGATTTTGGATTTACACATATCTGGTACACTGGACTTTTGGAGCATGCCACGATGACCGATTATTCGGCCTATGGCATTGCCCGCGATCATAGCGACATTGTGAAGGGCAGGGCAGGTTCGCCGTATGCCATCAAGGATTATTATGACATTGATCCCGATTTAGCTGTCAGACCGGAGCAGCGCATGCAGGAATTTGAAGCCCTGCTGAAGCGTACGCACAAGGCCGGTTTGAAACTGGTGATGGATTTTGTACCAAATCATGTGGCGCGTCAGTATCATTCAGACGCGCGTCCTGACGGCGTGCGCGATTTGGGTGAGGATGACGACACGACGAAGGCATTTTCTCCCGAGAATAATTTCTATTACATCCAGGGACAGACATTGCACACGGATTTCTGTGACCATCCAACGGCCTCTGCGCCATACCGCGAATATCCTGCCAAGGCAACGGGCAACGACCGCTTCGATGCCTATCCTTCGAAGAACGACTGGTATGAGACGGTGAAGCTCAACTATGGCATTGACTATTGTGGCGGACGCGTATGTCATTTCTCTCCCGTGCCCAACACGTGGGAAAAGATGACGGCCATCCTTCTCTTCTGGGCAGCCAAGGGCGTTGACGCTTTCCGTTGCGACATGGCCGAAATGGTGCCTTGCGAGTTTTGGCATTATGCCATCGCCAAGGTGAAGGAGCAGTTTAAGAATGTAGTGTTTATTGCCGAGGTGTATAACCCTGGTGAATATCGTCGCTATATCCACGAGGGTGGTTTTGACTATCTTTACGACAAGGTGGGGCTCTATGACGCCTTGCGTGCCGTTGTTTGCCGTCAGGCTTCTTCTGCTTGCATCACAGGATGCTGGCAGCAGACAGACGACATCCACGAACACATGCTCAACTTCTTGGAGAACCACGACGAGCAGCGCATTGCCTCCGATTTCTTTGCTGGAGATGCAGAGCGTGCTTTGCCGGCTCTGGTGGTAAGTGCCTGCATGAACACCAATCCGTTTATGGTTTATGCAGGACAGGAACTCGGTGAGCGCGGTATGGACGTGGAGGGCTTCAGCGGCCGTGACGGTCGGACAACGATTTTCGATTATTGGTGTGTGAAGAGTATGCAGCAACTCGCTGCGGGCATGCAGCATTTCACGCCAGAAGAGAAGAAACTCTATACCTACTATCGAAAGGTGGTGCGTCTCTGCAACGACTCCTCCGCTATTCGTGAAGGCTTGTTCTACGACCTGATGCACGCCAATTACGACCACACCTGTTCGTTTGATCCCGGCTGTCATTATGCCTTCATTCGCAAATGCAAGCGCGAAACGCTTTTCATCGTCGCCAACTTCTCAGATGTTGAGGCCCATATCGGTGTGCGAATCCCTGCCAACGCTTTCGAGTATCTTTCGTTGCGTGGCGGTCTGCACTCAGCCATTGATCTCTTGAGCGGAGAGACGCAGACGATTGAATTTAAAGCCGATCACCACACGTTTGTTACAGTTCCTGCTAACGGTGCCATTATCTTGAAAGCCTGAAAGAGAGGCCGACGGAAGAATCATAAAGCGAAATCTGCCGTTGTCGTACATATTGAAGTACGGCAACGGCGGATTTTTATATATTTCCCAAACGGCGTCAAGTTGGTTGCTTTATTAGGGTCAGTCCGAAAACTCGGTTGCAATTTTATTAAGTGGATATAGTTTTGTATCT
>OHCL01000025.1_pt1 | contig 46940 bp, 37 predicted proteins | sample 1577591 | NCBI WGS metagenome assembly OHCL01 (sample SAMEA3879549, study PRJEB24766) | human gut metagenome | biome: human-associated habitat; feature: feces | place: USA | collected 1985/1987
TTAATAAGATTGCTTTAGCAAGGATAAAACAAGATGAAACTAAGGGCAGCATGAAGGCAAAAAGAAAGAGAGCAGGATGGGACAGTTCTTTCCTTGCTAAATTGATGCCATAGAGTAATGCGTCGGCCCTGCGGCCGCGAGTAGCACGAACTACGGCCGAAGGTAGATAACATGTCTGGGGTTCCAGAGAAACTGTTGCTATACCTTTTTTTCAATATCCGCAAGCAGCGACCATTACGTGAATCGAAGCGGAAAACGGACAAAGAGTCACTATTGTATCGCCACGACATTTACGCCATCAGCATCTCCACTCTCCTGCCCATAGGCATCCATAGCCCGCACGATATAGGTATCGTGGCAGAGTGAAGGCAAAGAGGGGGTATAAATCCATTGTGTCGCGGAGATTTTTGAAACGACCAGACGCGGTTCTTCCAACGTTTTTTTCAGCACAAACGTGTCCTTCGGAGACAGAGGTGCACCAATAGTAAGGGGGGAAACACGGCTGACGCTTGTCGCGCTTTTGGAAATGCGATAGATATTATAGGTTACTGGAACGGCAGAGGTGACAGCCTTCCACGACAAGTGCAACGTATTTCCTTCTCTTTTGATGCTGACGTGCGGCATCTCGGGAGTTGCAACGCCCGATACCTTCATGGGCGGCGTCAGAACGGGCTGGCGATAGAAATCCTTCTGAAGAAAATCATAAAGTCCCTTGGTATTGTCTGTCAGAAACTTGCTCCGAAAAAAGGCCGTGCCTCCCATATTGAGCTGACGCGCGAAATGCATCTGCCGCGCGATGACCGACAAAGACCAATTTTTCTCGCGCGGAGAAAGGAAGTAAATTCCCAAACCAGGAACGACTGGGCGCCCTCCGCTCTGTTCTGTCCAGTCTTGTGCGAAGGGATAAAAGTGCTTACCATCGAAATACATCATGGGAAACAACACGTCCATCAGTCCCTGCTGCAACCATTGTGCGGCATCTTGATAAACGGCCTCACGCGCATTCCAGCCATAGCTACTCTGACGGGGCAGATCGGCACGTTTTCCAACTGGCGAGCAACTCAGTTTCACCCAAGGGCGCACAGACTTGACGGCGTCGTGCACCTCCCGAACAACGCGCGAAACATTCTCGCGCCGCCAGTCTCCCAGGCGCTTTCCGTTGCCGTATTTTCGATAGGTGGCCTGGTCTTTCCAAGCCACAGACTCTTCTGGATATCGTATGTAATCTAAATGTATGCCGTCCACATCATAGCGTTCCACAATTTCCCGACAGATGCCAGCAACGTATTGCGCCGTGGCTGGAACGCCAGGGTCCATAAACCAGGCATCGCCACAGCGATGGCAGAGCTCGGGATGTTTCTTTGGCAAAGCTTCCGCGCCAAGACGCCGCGCCAACGTCACATTGCAGATGGGAAAGGCCACGACCCAAGCGTGCAGTTCCATGCCGCGCTTATGACATTCTCTGAGGGCAAAGGCCAACGGGTCGTAACCCGGACCGCGCCCCGGCGTTCCTGAAAAGGCGCCATCCCACGGTTCGATGTTTGAGGGATAAGCCACGGTGGCCCGGATGCGCGTTTGGAAAATCACGGTATTGATGCCAGCCTGCTGCAGGCGGTCAAGTGTCTGACGGAGCGCCTGCTGTTGGCGCAGGGTGTCTGAAGAAACACTCACCGGACGCGAAGGCCAGTCAAGTCCGCTCAACGTTGTCAGCCAAACGGCACGATATTCTCGTCCCGCAAAGCGCTCGCCAAGTATCTGCGCCAGACCCTGCGATGCAGAAAGGAGCATAAAGACAGCGAGCATGAAAAACACCCGCAGCATTTGGCTTCTATATAGATTGTGTCTTATCATGTGATAAACTGGTAGTTATTTCTTAAGTAGGTGTTCAAAATTATTTTATAGTATCATTCAATATAAACTAATTTTGAACACCTACTTTAAAAGGGCATTCCTCCTGTCCTTCCATTATTTCTTCAACTGCTGATAATACGCATTGAGCATCCCGCGCGGAATGCCCAACGCCACTGCGGCATCCAAATCCTTTCGGGCAGCCACAAAACGTTTGAGTTGCAAATTGGCCTTGGCGCGGCCAATGAAGAGTTCTGGATTTTCCGGCGCAAGAAGAATGGCAGCATCATAGTCCTTCACTGCCAAATCTGGCACCGTCAAGCGCATTTCGAGTTCGGCTCTTGCCAAGCGTCCTTCAACATTCTCAGGATGGGCCTCCACAAAGGCATCGAGTTTGTGGAGCGCATTTTGCGATTGTCCGAGCGCTTCGAGCGCCCCAGCTTCGAGCAAATGCGCATTCTGGTTGTCGGGGTCAAGACGTATGATTTCCTCCACGTCGGTTTTTGCCAGATGAGGCTGACGGCTTTTCATGTGTATGCCAGCTTGCAGGAACAAGGCTTTCACGCGCAGATGCGTTGCCGGATTGCCATTCAGCAACACGGAACAGTCTTCAAGCGCCGCCTGCTGGTTGCCCATCTCATAATAGCTTACCGCGCGTTCGTAACGCGCCTCGCCCACTTCCGGATGCTCTTTCAGCACCTCACTGAAACGCGTGATGGCTTCCCGGTAACGTCCTTGGGCGAGATAGATTTCTCCAAGATTATGCCTAACGATGTAATTCGACGGAGCTTCCGGCCGAACACGCAGTGCTTCCTTGAAAAGCTGTTCTGCTTGTGCCAAAGAATCACGCCCCAACGCATTGAGTGCACGCGTCAGATGGTCAACGTAAGCTAAGGAATCGGCTGCCAACCGCTCCTTGACCTTGGCTTCTTCGCGATAGTCGTCAATGGTTTTGGCACGCACGACACCGCCACGCTTAAGGTCGATCACGGTTTGTGCCCTCAAGGATGTAAACGAGAGAGCAAAAAGACACAGGCCGACAAGGGCCACATTCTTAAAGACTTTCATTTTATTCTGTTTTGCAAGCAGGTGGTCTGGATTAACTGATGGCAAAAAGCCGCATCATTTATTGATTTGAAAACGAACCGTGTCGCCATAGCTCGTCCCCACCCCGTTGCGAGCATAAGCCACGGCGTAGTAGTTTCCATTCTGCAGCGAGTCGGCGTAGGCCGAGAAAAGCAGAGAGACTTCCTCACTCTTAAGCTTCACGCGCAAGGTGTCGTTGCCATAAAGGAAACCACACTCAAGCACATCGCTGTTGGGGGAGTCTGTCACGCGGCCATTGAGAAGCACACCGTCGCCCGCCGCCTCTGCCGCCAAAGTTTCCACCGTCGGCGCAAAGGGTTGCTCGCCAGAACGGTCTACGCCGTTGCACGCTGAGAGGAGGATGAATGAGGGAAGGATATAAAGGAGGGTATGTAATTTCATTTTTATTGAGTAATACATTTTATAGGTTTCGCATTATTTCTGGCCAAACCACACTGCCCGACAGTGCATTATGCCTCAAGTTTCAGGAGCAACACTCGCTTTGTGTCGGGAGAAATGGCCCCGCGCTGGTCAGGACGGTGGCCCACAAGCCAGAGTATGCCGCGCGAATCGGCCACGACAGCCGTCCATAGGCGCTGTATCTGCGAGACGTGTCTGTTTGTCAGGAAGTCGCTCACAAGTTTGCTGCCGCGCAGACCGAAGGGCGTGAAGCGCTCCCCGTTTTCCGGACGGCGCAATATCAAATCTCCCACAATTTTGTCGGCATCAAGCGCCACTTGGTCGGCGCAACGCGGAATCTCGGCCAAAGCTTCGCGGGGAAGCCATTGCACACTGATTGTCCGACCATCGGGCAAGGTGGCCCGCACGACATCGGCAAGGCTGACGGGGCGGTATTTCGCTGGACGACGGCTCACCTCAAGATGGTCGCGATAATAGGCCGCGAGAAAATTTTCCGACTGGAAGAGGGCACGCTCGCCACAACGTTCTGGCTGAGAGAGCAAAGACACGACATCGTCGGTGAAACCGAAACGCCTTCCGATGGCATCGAAATTGGCGCGGAAGCGCAACATCGAAACAGGAAAGACGTAGCCCGTCGGCGTTGGGCGGGCAGGAGCGTCGAAGGTCGACGCCATGACGGCCTCATAAGCCTCTTCCGCCGATTGCAGTTTTCTCATGTCGCCAACGAGGGTCTGCTCCACCGAAGGATTCATCTCCCTCAACAAAGGCAGGAGACGATTGCGCACAAAATTGCGCTTATAGCTGGTGTCGACATTCGTGCTGTCGGTGACATAATCCTGTTTCCTGCGCTGCAAAAAGCGGAGCAAGGTCTCGCGAGAGACGTTCAGGAAAGGGCGGATGATGCGGTCGCGCTCAAAAGCCATACCTGTCAGTCCGCGGATTCCCGTGCCACGCACGAGGTTGAGCAAGAGGGTTTCGATGTTGTCGTCACGGTGGTGGCCAACGGCGATTTTGTCCAATTGGCGTTCCTTTCGCAACGTTTCAAACCAGGCGTAGCGCAAGCGGCGTGCGGCCATTTCGATGCTCTCGCCGTTGGCCTGCGCCTCCTTCTTTGTTTGGAAATCAACAACATGAAGCGGCACCTGCAGGCGCTCGCACAGATCTCGGCAGAACATTTCGTCGCGCAGGCTCTCGCTACCCCGCAAATGGAAATTGCAATGCGCGGCCTCCACGCGAAAGCCCAGCGCCTGCAACACGATGAGCAACGACACCGAATCGACGCCGCCGCTCAATGCCACCAAACAGCCGTCGCCTTCGCGAAGGAGGTGCTGCCGCTTGATGGTCTGGCCCGCCAGCTCCAGCAATTCGTCTTTCATTGGAGTCATCACAGGCAATCAATAAGAGGCGGAAGCCGGAATGCCGCATGCTTTCACGCGGGCGACAATGGCATCGAGTTCTTCATGCGTGGCTTTGAGAAGGGCCTGATCGGGGGTCTCACGGTCGATGGTGTAAACCATCACGCTCTGCGGCGCAATGGCCTTGACCGCCTCAATCCAGGGGCCGACATATTCCTCGCCGGTGTTGTCGACGCTCACGCCGTGCATGTCACGTCCTTTCATGAACATCGTTTGGATGATGACGTGACCATGATAGCTCTTCAGAGCCTCAACGACTTCACCGACATCGTAATGTCCCGTCGGGGCATTCACGCGCCGAATGTATTCCGCATTGACCGTGTCGAGTTTCAAGATATTATTGTCCACCATAAGCAAGGCCTCCCTCACACTTGGTTTGGCGGCCAGCGTGGCATTGCTCAAAACGCTCACACGGGCCTCCGGGCAATGGCGGTTGCGCAACTGTATGGTGTCTTCAATGATGGCTTTGAAATCGGGATGCGCCGTCGGTTCACCATTGCCGGCAAATGTCAGCACATCTGGCAAACGCCCTTCACCCGCCATCTTAACGAGCTGCTGCTCCAGTTTTTCGCGCACCTCTTCGCGCGTCGGACGATGGAGGCGTGGCCGATGGTCGGCATTGAAGCCACACTCGCAATAGATGCAATCGAACGTGCAAATCTTGCCGTCGGCAGGCATGAGGTTGATGCCCAAAGAAACTCCCAGACGGCGACTGTGGACAGGACCGAAGATGGGAGATGGATAGATAACCGTTGACATGATAAATATTTGATATTTGGATGGGATGAATACCCACTTATGAACCACTGGACTTTTAGTAATGTTGAAAAAATAACTTCCACTATTTTGCCGTTGGCAAGTAATATTTTATTTAGTCACCTGCCTTTTCGGCTCTTTTCGAACTTATTCTCAGTCACAATGCTCGCATTGCTCCTTCGAATAAGCTCAAAAATAACTCAAAAATGCAGGCACAAAATTGCGGAACTTATTCTTTCAACATTACTTAAAGAGGATATTCCACCGCATAACTTATTACAAATGAGGGCATGTTCCGTCGTTAAGAACATGCCCTTCATTAAGTAATGGTTTTGCTTCAACGACCAGAGGAAGCCTCAGGCGTTTGAAACACAATTATTTTTCTGCTTTGATTTTCTCGTTGACCGCCTTGATTTTCTCCTCGATGAGCTTGAGGTCTTCTTTCAGGCGTTCAATCTTTTTGGAAACCTCTCCCACGAGCGCGTTGGCCCCCTTCGACTTCACAGAGAAGAAAGAAAGGTTCGTCTCGTAGTTCTTGATTTCCTGTTTCTTGGCTTCAAGCGCATTGTTCAAGCGGGCACGTTCGCGCGTCAGTTCGTTGCCACCCTTTTCAGCCACATTCTTGCGGAAGCTCTCCAGATTACGGCGCCCTGCGCTCAGGTGCAATTCCTTATACACCTTGTCGCAAGCCTCGTGGTAACGCTTGTACATCTTTTCCTTCTTGCGGAAAGGCACGTGGCCCGTTTCGTTCCACTGTGCCTGCAAGTCGCGCACCTGCTGCTGCACGTTCTCTCCTGGATTGGTCAAAAGAGCCTCCAGCGCGGCGATGATTTCATTCTTCTTCGCCATGTTGGCCTCTTCAGCTTCGCGCTGTCCGGCTGTGGCGGCATTCTTCTGCTCGAAGAAATAGTTGCAAGCATCGTTGAAACGCTTCCAAATGGTTTCAGAAATCTTGTGAGGCACAGGACCCACCTTCTTCCATTCCTTCTGGAGTTCAACAAACTTGTTGGTCACGTTGTTCCAGTCCTTGCTATCTTTCAATGCCTCAGCCTGTTCGCAGAGCGCATTTTTCTGAGCGAGATTAGCCTGGAGCGTTTCGCGCGTGGCCTTATAGTAGTTGGTCTTAGCCGTGAAGAACGCATCGCAAGCACTGCGGAAGCGCTCAAAGATTTTCGCGTTCATCTTCTTCGGCGTGAAACCGATGGTTTTCCATTCTGCCTGAAGCGCAATCACCTCCTTGGTCTTGCCTTCCCAGTCGGCAGCATTCTTGAGCGTTTCAAACTGCGTATTGATTTCCTCTATCTTCTCACAGAGCGCCGTCTTCTTCACGAGGTTTTCCTCTTCGCGGTTTTTCAGTTCCTCGAAGTGATCCTGATGGCGTTTGTTGACAACGGTTGAAGCATCCTTGAAACGCTTCCAGATTTCCTCGCGCAACTCTTTGGCAACAGGACCCGTCTCGCGGAACTCCTGGTGCAGTTTCTGCAACTGATGGAAAGCCGACACGGGGTCTTCCACCTCGGCCAACTTCTCGGCGGCCTCGCAAAGAGCGGTTTTGATTTCGAGATTCTTCTTGAAATCGTAAGCGCGAAATTCGTGGTTCAGACGCAATTGGTCGTAGAACTGCTCAACATACAGTTGGTAGTTTTTCCACAGTTCCGTCGCACGTTCAGCTGGCACCTGTTTGATTTCCTTCCATTCAGCCTGCAAGTTCTTAAACTCATCATAATTCTTGTCGGCCTCATCCGGTGTTGCCGACATTTCCTTGATGCGCTCAATGATGGCGAGTTTTCTTTCCAGTCCGGCCTGCTTTTCCTTTTCAAGTTCCTCAATGGCCTGCGCACGCATTTCGCGAATGCGCACCATCTGCGCCTTGAAGTTTTCCTCTTCGGGATCAGGAGCCGGCATAAATTCTTCCACCTTTCCGCCATTGGCCAAGAAAGCCTCTCTTGCGGCAAGGATTGAAGCATTGTGGAGTTTATAGTAAGTCTGCTTCAGCAGTTCTATTTCATTGCGGTCAACGTCTTGTCCTTCGGCCACGATTTCCTTCAGACGCTCGATTACGCCCTCCTTCGTGGTAGGCAATGCACGTGCAGACGTGTTTTCAGCGGCAGCAGCCACCTGCTCCACCGTTTCCTCATTAGCAATGTTTGCCGTTTGCTCCGTAGCTTCCACAGGAGCTTCTGCAGCGTTCAATTCGTTGATTTTCTCTTCGCTCATAGGAGTTTTTTTCTTCTTAAAGGTCGAGCTCTGCTTCGCGTTGTCTCTCTGCATGGGAGACACAGCGCTAACAAGACACCACCTTCACAATAGTACAATAATGTTTCGATACTTCGCGGCCACCATCGCCTCTTTGGCGTTCTGATGCCGCACACGTTAATTTGCCGTCTGACTCAGCAAACGGCTTATTCGTTTGCAAATGAAGTTATTTTTATCGGGATAGCCAAACGTTTGCCAACAAATTTTCGTCAGCCCTGGCGCTCTGGGCCTTTTTGGCACAACTTATCCCTTGGTTATCCTCTGCGGAGGGTTAATTATTTTCTGCGAAGGACGAATTATTCTCTGCGTGAATTATATCCAAGCCTTCTTGCGGAACACACCATAGCAGATGAAAGTCACCACGATGGTGAAGACGATGGTGATGGGGAAGCCCCACCACACTTCTTCCATGCCCGAAATCAAGTTCATACCAAAGATACTTGCCACGAGCGTCGGAATCATGAGGATGATATTGAGGCTCGTCATCTTCTTCATCAAGCCCGACATATTGTTGTTGATGACGTTGGCATAGGTTTCCATCGTCGAGTCGAGGATGTTGGTGTAGATATTCGTTGTCTCCCTCGCCTGGTTCATCTCAATGGTGACGTCTTCAATGAGGTCGGCATCGAGTTCATCGACAGGCAGTTTAAACTTCAGTTTTGAGAGCAGTGTCTCATTTCCACGAATAGACGTAATGAAGTAAGTCAAGCTATCCTGCAGTCGCGAGAGCCCCACGAGGTCTTCGTTGTTGATATTGTTGTCGAGCTTATGCTTGGCTTCCTCTATGAGAATGCTGATTTGCTTGAGTCGTTTCAGATACCAAACGGCCGAAGAAAGGAAGAGGCGGAACACAAGGTCTACGGAGTCGGTGAATCCCAAATTGCGCTTCTGCTGATACGATACGAAATCAATCATCATGTTGGTTTCGTAATTGCAGACCGTTACGCAAACCCCTTTATTGAGGATGATGCCAAGCGGCACCGTGGTGTGGGGCGTGCGCGACCTGACTTCCTTGACATAAGGGATACGCAAGATTATGAGCGACCAGCCCTCATCGTAGTCATAACGTGAGCGCTCGTCTTTATCTCGGATGTCGTCAAGAAAATAATCGGGGATGTGCAGTTCGTTGAAAAGGAAATTTTCGTCGTCCGGCGTTGGGCAAGTCACCTGCACCCAGCAATTGGGCTGCCAATTCTCAAGAGTACGCAGTGTGTGGTCGATGTTCCAGTAGGTTCGCATGTCAAGTTTCTCCCATGTTTAAAAGGACGGGGAAACCTGCCTGATGCTCTTTCCCTGTCTGTTAATCAATATTTTCCGCGTGATAGTCGTCCATTTGGATGATACAATAATGGTTTTCGGCAGCAAAAATAATAATTTATTTTTCGCAGGCAAAGCGTTCCCCCTAAAAACGGACGGAAAATTGTTTGCTTGTCGTGTTGCTTAATGAACTTGAACACCCACTTATTAAATGGCTAAGACAATTGTTCTCCTTACAAATTGCTAACTTTGCAACAGATTTACATTACCAACAAGCACATGAACAAGATTTTTACGGTCAACGGTATGAGTTGCGCGGCCTGCGCAGCGCACGTAGACAAGGCCATACGAAGAGTGGATGGCGTGAGAGAGGTGAACGTCAACCTGTTGATGAACCAAGCACAGGTGGATTTTGACGAACAGCAATGCTCACCAGCCGACTTAAAAAAGGCGGTGGACGACATGGGGTTTGAACTAATCATTGACGCTCCGAAGACAGACGCGCCCTCCAGCACCGCGGCAACGGAAACGCCCTCAGACACCGCGGCAACGAAGACGGCGGACAACGAAGAGCCCCAGGAAGCGGCGGAAACGGCCAGCGAGGGCAAACCGAAACACGGCCCGATGCTGCGCCGCGCTGCTGGAGCAATTGCCGTTGCCATTCCGCTGGTGGTCTTGAGCATGGCGGAAGGACTCTTTGAGGGCCAAGGACTGGCGGTCTGGCTGCTTGCCACCATATCGCTGGCCGCGTTCGGCCGCGTGTTTTATGCCAACGCCTGGAAGCTCCTGCGTCATGGCACATCTAATATGGACACACTGGTGGCGCTCAGCACAGGCGTTGCCTATCTATACAGCGTTGCCAACCTGCTGTTTCCGCAATGGTTCATCAGCCACGGCCTCACGCCACGCCTTTATTTCGACAGCGCCGGCGTCATCACGGCCTTCATTCTCTTGGGCCGCGCCCTTGAGGAACGGGCAAAACACCGCACGACATCGGCCATCCGCGCCTTGATGGGCTTGCAGCCGACAATGGTGCAGGCCGTCGGTGCTGACGGAAGTATCGCGCCCCGCGCCATCACGCAGGTTTCTGTTGGCGACTTATTACTGGCCCGCGCCGGCGACCGCATCGCGGTGGACGGGGAAGTGGTGTCGGGAGCGTCGCAGGTGGACGAAAGTATGCTGACGGGCGAACCCATCCCCGTGGAGAAAACCGTCGGCAGCCAAGTGAGTGCTGGCACGATTAACGGCAACGGAACGCTTTCCTACCGCGCCACCCGCGTGGCCTCCGACACCACGTTGGCCCACATCGTCCGCATGGTGCAGGAGGCGCAAAGCAGCAAAGTCCCCGTGCAAGCCCTCGTCGACCGCATTGCCGCCGTCTTCGTCCCGACCATCATCGCTATCGCCCTGCTCTCTCTGGGCGTTTGGCTGCTATGCTCGCCAACCGACGGACTGACCCACGGCATGGTTGCCCTGGTGTCGGTGTTGGTCATCGCCTGCCCTTGTTCGCTGGGACTGGCCACGCCGACGGCGCTCATTGTCGGCATCGGCCACGGGGCCAAAAAGGGGATTCTGATAAAAGACGCGGCGGCGCTTGAAACGGCACGTCGCGCAGACACGATTGTGTTTGACAAAACGGGAACGCTCACCACGGGCCGTCCATCGGTGGTGGCTTCTTCCTTCACCGACATTCAGAGGGACGCCGCCGCGCTCTGTGCCTTGGAGCGTCGCTCGTCGCATCCTCTGGCGCAGGCCATCGTGAGGGATTTGCAGGAAAATGACGCGCCCGACCTGCCAGTGGCAGACTTCAAGAACCTGCCAGGCAGCGGTCTGTGTGCCACGGTCAACGGCCACCGATACGTGGCGGGGCAGCCAGAAAGGGTGGTCACGCAGGATGTCGGCATCAGCGACGAGCAGAGAGCAAAGATTCGCCAATGGGAAGAACAGGCCTACACGGTTGTGGCCGTGGTGCGCGATGAGACGGTTGTGGCCGTGGTTGCCATCACCGATGCGATGAAACCGACATCGGCCGAGGCGGTGGCGCGTCTGAAGCGTTGCGGACTGCACACCATTATGCTGACGGGCGACAGCCAACAGGTGGCAATGCGCGTCGGGAAATCTCTGGGCATCGACGAAGTGAAGGCCCGCCTCCTTCCAGAAGACAAAGCCGCCATCGTCAAGTCTCTTCAGGAAGAAGGCCACGTGGTGGCGATGGTTGGCGACGGCATCAACGACAGTGCGGCACTGGCACAGGCCGACCTCAGCATTGCGATGGGCAGCGGCAGCGACATTGCCATGCACACGGCGCAGATAACGCTGCTCTCCTCCGATCTCCTACGCCTACCGCAGGCGCTCCGCCTCTCGTCTGTCACCATGCAGACCATCCGCGAAAACCTCTTTTGGGCCTTCTTCTACAACGTCATCAGTGTGCCCGTCGCCGCAGGCATTCTCTATCCCTTCTGCGGCTTCATGCTCAATCCGATGGTGGCGGGAGCGGCGATGGCGCTAAGCAGCGTGAGCGTGGTGGCCAATTCGCTGCGGAGCGGAATGAAGGGATTGGACTAAATTATGGTACCACCATTACTAACCGAGGGGACCGCCACTTACAACGATAACTCCAACGCCCCTTTGGCCCATTCAATAAAAGTACTTATTTTTGTAGGAAGAAATCTTTGATTAAGTAGGTGTTCATAATTAGTTTATATTGAATTGTCGTATTATTTTGTTCCTACAGCTGTCTTGAAGAAGGAGCGTAGCGGGCTACGTGACTGATGAAAGACAGTTGTAGGGGCAAAAGAATGCGGCAAGGCAATATTAAACTGGATTATCCCTACATGGATTGTATAAACTAATTTTGAACACCTACTTACCTAATCATTTATCTACGAGCCACCTCCATCAACTCTATGCAAAAGAACCTATTCCTCGTTCTTGCCCTCTGTCTTTTGGGCGCAGTGAACGCGAAAGCGCAGTTGGCAAACGTGTTGCCGAAGCCGCAGATTGTCAGAACGCACAAAGCGGAAAAGCCCTTCAAGCTGAAGCGCTCCGTGGTGCTCTCCGACGCCACCGCCACGCCCCTTCTCCGGGAGGTACTGACGAAGGCGGGATGCCGCCTCGTGCCGCAGGCCAAGGCCCGCATTGACGTGGAAATCGTGGACCGCCTGCCCAACGTTTATGATTACCCCCTGCACGGCTTCTCCTGCGAGGGCTATGCGCTCGACATCACGCCAAACAAGGTCACTATCAAGGTGCTTAACGGGGCGGGAACTATCCGCGCCGCCCAAACGCTTGCACAAATGGCTGGAGAGGAGGCAACACTTGAGGCGGCGAGCATTGAAGATTGGCCAGCCTTCAAACTGCGCGGCGTTATGCACGACGTGGGCCGCTCGTTCATCAGTTTCGAGGAGCTCAAACATGAAATTGACCTGCTCTCGCGCTTCAAGGTCAACACGTTCCACTGGCACCTGACGGAAAACCTCGCATGGCGCTTCGAAGTGAAGGCTTTCCCCTGCCTCACGCAGGCGGCCTACGCCGTGAGAGAGCTGGGGTGTTTCTATACGCAGGCGCAATGTTCCGAACTGGAAGCGTATGCCGCCGAACGCGGCGTGACCATCATTCCGGAAATCGACATGCCGGGCCATAGCCAGGTGTTCACGCGCAGCATGGGCTTCGACATGCAGACGGAAGAAGGCCGCAAAGCCTTGAGAGTGATTCTCAAGGAAGTGGGACGCACTTTCCCGCGGGCGCCCTACATCCACATCGGCGGCGACGAGGTGACGGTCAAGCCAGGCTTTCTTGAAGAGATGGCTGCTTTCGTGAGAGACACACTGCGAAAGAAGGTCGTCGTTTGGAACCCGATACGCGCAGTGCGCATCAGCAAGAAGATTGCCGACATGACGCAGATGTGGTCGACAGCGGGTCGCGTCGTGGAGGGCATGCCCAACATCGACTGCCGGTACAACTACATCAACCACTTCGATGTCTACGCCGACCTGGTGGGCATTTTCAAGAGCAACATCTATTACACCGACCGCGGCAACGAAAACCTGGCGGGCGCCATCACGGCCATTTGGAACGACACGAAACTGCCCTCGCAGCGCGACATCATCCAGCAAAACAACTTCTACGCCAACGCGCTCGCCACGGCTGAAAGGGCCTGGCAAGGAGGCGGCAAGCAATATATTGAGCAAGGAGGCACGACGCTGCCCAACGAGGGCGAAGAACTGGCAGCGTTTACGGACTTCGAGCGCCGTTTTCTTTTCCACAAGGCGCACACCCTCGCCGCCGAACCTGTGCCTTACGTAAAACAGACCAACATCCATTGGCGCATCACGGAGCCGTTTCCCAACGACGGCGACGTAGGCAAGACGTTCCCGCCAGAAACCATTGCGCAAGACCCTCTGCCCACCGTTTTCAACTATGAAGGGAAGACCTACGGCAGCCGCTTGGCCACGGGTGGCGGCATCTATCTGCGCCATATCTGGCACCCCAACGTCCCCTCGTTTTTCGAGCAGCCTGCCAACGGGCAGACGGCCTATGCCTGGACCTACGTGTTCTCGCCGAAAACACAGACGGTGGGCGCACAGATTGAATTTTACACTTACAGCCGCTCGGGCAACGAATACAGCCCGACAGTGGGAAAATGGGACCGCCGCGGTTCGCAGGTCTGGGTGAACGGACTGCCTCTGCCAGCGCCCTTCTGGAAGCGAGTTGATACAAAAATCCTGCAAGACCAAGCCGAAGATGGACTGACGAACGAGAATTTCACGTCGCGCCCTCCTGTGCCAGTCAAACTGAAAAAGGGATGGAACAAGGTGCTGCTGAAACTCCCGCACGCTAACAATGGAGGAACGGGACGCGACAAATGGCAATTCACCTTCGTTCTGACAACGCCCAACGGAAAAGATGCCGCACCAGGACTCATCTATAGTCCGGAGCGACGGAAATAAGAGAAGTATTCCATCTACTTATAAAAACGCCACCCCAACAATGAATCCACCTCTTTCACATCCCCACGTTCTCCCCACTGAAAAAAAACGCCCCGCCATCGCCCTAATCATTCCCAACACGCTGACAGCTCTGGGCCTTGCGGGCCTACTGACGCGCATGGTGCCCCATGCCGAAATCGCCCTCTTCCACGACTTCCGAGAGGCGGAAGCGGAAACGGAGCGCGGAAAGGCGTTTTTCCATTATTTCACCACCGCGCCCGTTCTCCTGAACCACGCCGCGTTTTTCCTGCGCCATCAGCAGAAAACCATCGTGCTGGTCCACGGCGATGACGTCCGCCATCTGCCGCAGGGTTTCCACACGCTCAATGTTCTGCAAAGCGAAAAAGAGCTCGTCCGCGCCTTCCTGCTTTTGGCGGAAGGGGCGCACAACCGTGGCGGAAGAATCCCCGACTCTGTGCGCGAAGCACAAGGAGAACGCGATGTCGCGCATCTGCTGACACCACGTGAACGCGATGTGCTACGCCTGCTCGTGGAGGGAAACACAAGCAAGGAAATCGCGCACACGCTGGGCGTGGAAATCTCCACCGTCATTTCCCACCGCAAGAACCTGGCAGAGAAAATGGGCACAAAAAACATGGCGGCCCTCACCATCTTTGCCGTGACACACGGCATCGTGAAGGCGGAAGATATATAAGTTGGGATTACTAAAAAGCAGATTTAACAGATTGACATGAAAATCCTTGTATCAGACGAAATAGAAAAAGTGTGTCCTTCCTTTGTCGGGGCACACGTGGAGGTTTCTGTTCGCAACACGCCTTATTCCGAAGGTCTGTGGAACGAAATCAACCGCTTGGAGCAGCAGTTCCGGGCCACGCTCACCACCGAGACGCTGAAGGACATTTCGGGCATTGCGGCCACGCGCCGTGTTTACCGCGCCTGCGGCAAAGACCCCTCACGCTATCGCCCTGCCGCGGAAGCGCTCATCAGACGTATGCTGCAAGGGAAGGAACTTTACCAAATCAGCACACTGGTGGACTTGGTGAATCTGGCGAGCATCAAATTTGGCTACAGCATCGGCGGTTTTGATGCCGAAAAGTTTGAAGGCGACACGCTGACGCTGGGCATCGGCAAGGCGGGAGAGCCTTACGAGGGCATCGGGCGCGGACTGATCAACATCGAAGGACTGCCCGTTTACCGCGACTCGCGCGGCGGCGTGGGAACACCGACGTCGGACAACGAACGCACGAAAATCGATCTCAACACGACGCACCTTCTGGTGCTCATCAACGGCTACGACGGCAACGAAGAGAGCGTACGCGCCAACGCGGAATTTCTCATCCGCCTGGCGTGTGACTTCTGCGAAGGACACGACGCGAGCTATTATATTTACAGATAAGTAATGGTAAAAAAAATAACGTCAACTTATTCTTTCACCATTACTAAATTTTCTCCCCCAAACACCCCCACACGGATGAACGACAATACCACTCTCATGCGTCAATGGATTGACCAACTGAACAAGGCTTCGGAGGCCTACTACAACGGACAGGGCGAACTCATGACCGACTACGAATGGGACGCTCTTTTCGACAAGCTCAAGGAAATGGAACGCCAAACGGGCATCACGCTCGAAGGCTCGCCGACGACAAAGGTCTCGGAAGGCAACATCACGGGGCAGAAGGAGGAACACGAATTTGCGGCCCTCTCGCTGGCCAAGACGAAAAGTACGGCCGAACTGGCGAAATGGGCCGAAGGGCGCCCCGTTTGGCTCTCGTGGAAACTCGACGGTCTGACGCTGGTGGTGACCTACGACAACGGCCGCCTAACGAAGGTGGTCACGCGCGGCAACGGACACACGGGCACCAACATCACGCACCTCGCCCCCGCCATCGCGGGCATTCTCCCCGAAATCGCGGACAAAGGGCACGTGGTGGTGCGCGGCGAAGCCGTCATTTCCTATCAGGACTTCGAAATCTTCAACATGGAGAACGACGAGGCGTATGCCAACCCCAGAAACCTCGCCTCTGGCTCGCTCACGCTGAAGGACATCAACGAGGTGCGCCGCCGCCACATCCAATGGATTGCCTTCACGCTCGTGCATGCCGATGAAGCCCCGCAGTCATGGGGCGCACGCATGGACCTTTTGGCGGCATGGGGCTTCACGACGGTGGAACGCCAACTGGTGGAGCACCCAACTGAGGAGGCCATCAACGACATGGTGGACCACTTCTCCCGCCGCGTTACGGAGCGCGAGAACCCCTACCCCGTTGACGGCCTCGTTGTCACCTACGACGACACAGCGTATGCCGCCACTGGTTCCGTGACGGGACACCACGCCACGCGTGCCGGCCTCGCCTTCAAATGGGAGGATGAGAGCGCCGCCACGCAGCTCGACCACATCGAGTGGTCGTGTGCCGCCTCCACGATTTCTCCCGTGGCGGTGTTCAGCCCCGTGAGTCTGGAAGGCACCACCGTGAAGCGGGCCTCGCTCTGCAACATCAGCGAATGCGAGCGGCTGGGCATCGGCGGCCGTGGCACGATGCTCTCGGTCATCAAGGCCAACAAGATTATCCCGAAGGTGGTCGATGTCTCCCACCGCGAAGGTGTGCTCGACATCCCGGCGTCATGCCCCGTCTGCGGCGCACCAACAACGGTGCAGACGAGCATGAGCGGCACGAAGACGCTTCATTGCACCAACGCAAAATGCCCTGCCAAACAGCTACGCAAATTCGCACGTTTCGTCTCGAAGGCGGGCGCCAACATCGACGGCATCAGCGAGCAGACCATTGCGAAATTCATCAACCTCGGATGGGTCAGCGACTATGCCGACCTCTATCATCTCCACGACCACGCCCTGGAGCTTTCCATGATGGAGGGCTTCGGCCGCAAATCGGTGAGCAACATGCTGCGGAGTCTGGAGAAGGCCCACAAGGTGAAGGCCCGCAACCTACTCTATGCGCTCTCCATTCCGCTCTGCGGCACCGACGTCTGCAAACGCCTGCTGGCCGCATACCCTCTCAAGGAACTGGCAACGCTGGCCGCGACCACCGACGACACGGAATTCTTCGCACACATCGACGGCATCGGTCCTGAGAAGTCGGCCGCCATGGTGGGCTGGTTCCACGACGCAGCCAACAACGCATCTGCCGCCCGCCTACTCGACCTTCTGGAGGTGGAGGAGGAGAAAACGGAGGCGGCGGGAACACGTTGCGACAAACTGACGTTTGTCATTACGGGCGACGTCCACCATTACAAAAACCGCAACGAACTGAAAGCCTACATCGAAAGCCAAGGGGGAAAGGTGACGGGGAGCGTCAGCAAGTCGACCAACTTCCTGATTAACAACGACACGGCTTCAATGTCTTCAAAAAACAAAAAGGCACACGAACTGAACATTCCTATCATCAGTGAGGAGGAGTTCATTCAGCGATTCGGGGAATAAGTAATGGCAAAATTGCTCAACTTATTCTTTCACCATTACTAAATCACGCAACAACTCTCCCAAAACCAAATCAGCCCTGCCGCCAAGCAAAACGCATGGCGGCAGGGCTTTTTCTGTCTCAAAGGAATCCCACCATTTCAAGAACTATGACTTTTGGCGAATCTGGGAGCAGCGGCATCCGAATCTGCTCCCAGCGACGACCGAATCTGGGGGCAGACGCGGCCGAATCAGCTCCCAGACGCGACTGAATCTGGGAGCAGACGCGGTTGCACACGCTCCCGCGTTCGCCAACAAGGATAGAGACAGCCGTCAATCCCTTGAATTATAGCAGCATCGCTGCAAGGGCATGGGGGACATGGATTCTCCTTCATCAATTTCAAATTCTCTTCTTTACATACAACATTATGAGGCATGTGGGGAATAATTTGTATATTTGCAAAATATGAAGTTGACTTATTCTTCCACTATTACACAACATATTTTTGAATACCTACTTATTATCTAATCATTTTTTTCACCTATGAAACAAAACCTACGAAATTGGTGTATCTGCCTAAGCGCCATGTTGGCATGGACTCTGAATGCTGTTGCAGGCATCGAAGTGAGCCAAACGCTGCCAACGTCGGGCACACCGGAGCATCGCTACACGATGATGAACGCACAAGGCTATTATTGCAATGCCACGACATCACCAACTAAGGACTCGGACAAATATGCCCAGTTTGCTTTTTACAGCAGCGATAAGGCCGACACTTATTACGTGTATAACGTTACAGCCAAAAAGTGGTTGGGCTACGACCAAAAAAACAGCTACACGGCCCAAACGGGCTTTGTCAAAATGACCACGAAGAAGAGCCAGGCTTCTGAGTTCAAGATTACGGAAATCAATGGCGATTGCTATGAAATCCAGCCTTATACGGCCAATGGCGTAGCCGCCATCTATCTCAACTGGTACAGAGGCGTAGGAGCCGACAACCCGGAAAACGGCACCGTGACGCTTGGTCTTTGGACAGACAACGGCAGCAACGACAAGGGGTCGAAATGGAGTTTCAAGGAGGTGGGCGTCAAGCACAATTACACGCTCTTCAGCGACGGCATGCCCAGCAGCGCCGTTGTCACCATCAACGGCAAGGAGTTTCGCGGACTCAATGCGCAAGGCGACCAGACGATCGAACTCGAGAGCCTGGAGGCCAAGGATGTGGCAGTGAAGGTCGGCGGCGGCTATCTGTCGAAGGTGACTGTCGACAACGAGAACTATCAGGTGGATGTCAAATTCATCCAGTTCTTCATCCCGACGGAAAACGCAGAGGCTGAAAAGCAATATGCCTATCTCCTCCACATGCCTGCGGCCTACATCAAAAAGACGGGCAGCAACCTCGGCCACACTCAAAAACGCGGCGAAGCAGACAAGTTCATCTTTATCGAGAAGGAGCAAGGACATTATTATATCTACGACCAGACTTCGAAATGCTATCTCTATTACACGGCAACGGCCAACGGCAACAGCGTGAAAAACACGGCTGAAAGCAATGTCAGATTCAGCAGCGACAAAAACAGGGCCAACACTTGGCAACTGCTGATGCTCTCTGAAGAAACGGTGGCCATCGTTCCCGCAGCAATCGCCAACGCTAACACGGCTTCTCCCGCCCTCAACTTCACTGGAGGTATTGGAAACAACTGTGTGCTGAACCTTTGGCGAGCTGACGACTCCAATTCGGCATGGGAAATCATCGACCCTTCGGCAGGCTCTATGGCTTGCGCCACTCTCATGTATGCTCAGCCTGGGGCGCCCTATATCCACAAACTCGTGACAAACGAGGGGGAAACCGTGACAAGCGTTGACTTCGGAAATATCTCAACGCTCACGCTCAAGGACGACCGTTTCAATCGGGGAAACAAATATAAATATGTATTCGGCACCGCGCCGAAAGAAGAGGGCGAATATGCCTACAACGTCTGCCTCACAAACGGCAGCGGCGAAGAGACACAAGCCAAAATACGCCTCATCGTGAGCAGCCACCTGCAATCGCCGACGCCGATGATGAGCTGGCTGACATGGAACTGGTTTGCACGCGCCATCAGCCACAACAAAATGGTGGAGATTGCGAAGGGCATGCAGAAATACGGATTGATTGACGCTGGCTTCAACACCATTGTCTTGGACGATGCCTGGGCGGAACAAACAACGGACAAAGCGGCATTGACTTACGACCGCAAAAAATTTCCTTCTGGCATCAGCGGACTGAAAGCCGACTTGAAGAAAATCAACAACAAACTGAAGGTGGGCATCTACAGCGACGCTGGTTCAATGACCTGCGAGAACTATCAGCCTGGCTCATACGGATTTGAAGCGGCCCACATTGCGCTCTTCAACGAATGGGGTGTCGACATGCTGAAATACGACTACTGCAACAGCCAAGCGAGCACAAAGGTGAGCTACACGCAAATGGGTGACGTCATCGCAAAACTCAACGAACAACGCAAAGCTGAAAGCTACATTCCCTTTGTTTTCAATATCTGCGAATGGGGAAAAACGCAACCTTGGCTTTGGGGCGCGGAAGCTGGCGGCTCGAGCTGGCGCGCCACAAGCGATGCACGCGAAGACTGGATGGGAAATAATTCACGACCAGGCGTGATTGCTGGTGTTGACGAAGTGCGCCGCCTCTGGATGTATGCTGGCGTGAACCGCTTTAACGACCTCGACATGATGTGCATCGGACTGCACGGTCTCGGCGGACCGAGCAACAACACGGCAGGCCACCAGGTGAACGGCGGAAAAATCGCAGGACTCACCGATGCGCAGGCACGCTCGCAGATGTCGTTGTGGTGTATGTTGGCAAGCCCGCTGGCGCTCACCTGCGACCTTCGCGAAACGCCGATGGGCGAGGCCAACAGCGGACAGACTATGCCAAAACCGCTAATCACCGATGCAGACGTAAAGACTCTGACGAACACGGAAATTCTTGCCATCAACCAAGACGTACTGGGGCAGCAGGCGGAATATATGGAGAACCTCTCTACGGGGAAAACCAACTACTCCGCAACGGGCTATGACATCTACGTTAAGGATTTGACCGACGGCCGCATTGCGGTTTCTGTCACCAACCGCAGTACGTCGGCCTTGAACGGCCCTGTTCTTCAACTTGCCGACCTTTATCTGGCTGCCGACACGAAATACACCTGCCGTGAGGTGTGGACAAAGACTGAAAATGTGATTGAAAATTCCTTGAACACAGGAACCCTCAAAGCTTGCGAGACGAAGGTGTATGTGTTGACACCACAAACGCCGACTTCCATTTTGTGTCTCTCTGACGCATCTTCAAAGAAGAGTTCTGCCTATTACGACCTCTCTGGCCGTCGCGTGACGAAAGACCACAAGGGCCTTACAATCCACAACGGCATCAAGACGGTCAAGTAGGCGGACAAAATGGCGTTCTGCCTGTCCTTTCTTGAAGCGTTTAACTTCTCGACCTTGGAGACAGGAAAGCGTTTAAAACGTTCTAAGGCAAACCCGTTGACGGGTTAGATTATGATAAAAAATGGTCATCAGAAATTCTCTTTGTCATACGACATTGAGAATTTCTGATGACCATTTTTTTGACACTACTTAAGTTATGATGAGGTATCTATTCGTATAACTTACACGTATTATGCAATACTGCTATCAGAGCTTAACCGCTGCACTTATAATAAGCGCATTACCTACATCTGCACGATTCTGGCCAAATAGTCATAGTGGTTTCCTTGGGCCAGAATCTCGCATTTCAATCCGCATTGTCTACAGCATTCGGCGAGGACGACGGAATCGGCGTAGAGCCAGTCGAAACGCTTTCCCTTGATGTTCCGGTAAGTCATCTGATAGTCGACCTCACCATAGTAAGCGCCATCGAGGTCCACGTCCAACACACCGTTTTCATCTTCATAGATATAACGCAGGTCGCTGGAGTCGATAAGGATTTGCGCACCGGGGTTCATCAACTGTTTTAGGCGGGAGAGCAGTTGCGGCAGGCGGGAGAGTTTTCCAGCAATGCCTGTGCCGTTCATCAGCAGGAGCAGCGTATCGAAACGTTCTTGAAAACGCTGATTGAAGATATTGACGCACTCCACATTGGCGACGCCACGCTCTTTCATGGTTTCACAACTCAACGGCGATATATCAACAGCCATGACGTCAAGACCGCGCTCCTGCAAGGCCAAGGCATGGCAACCAGCGCCAGCACCGACATCAAGCACTTTTCCTCGAGCTTCGTTGAGCGCACGTTGCTCCAGGGGCGGCATTTCGTCATAAGAGCGGAAGAGGTGGGCCACGGGCATTTCGTCGTCGTCAAAGAGGCTTGAGAGCACTTTCAACTGCGCGGATTTTCCCTGGCGGAAATAATCGCGTATGGCAGCGCCCATCGGGTCTTCCCGTTCTGTCAAGGTATTGATATTCATTGATCTTTAGTGATGGTGTATTAGTAATGGTAAGTAGGTGTTCAGGTAGGGGTATTTCAAAGGACAAATTTAGAGATTTATTTTATATTTACACTTCTATCAGCGGAATTATTTGTAACGCTGAGTGTTCTGCCATGTGTTAGGAATAAGGAGTCCTCCAACATAAAAAAATCCCCGCGGCCATATCGCAACGGGGATTTCTTCTTTATATGGGTTCTATCTGCTATGGATTAAAGTCCGTAGCTGAATCCGTCGATGTAGTTGTAGACCACGCTGGCAATACCGAGCAGGATTACGCCAGCCGTGCAGATGGCGAGGGCGGCACGCGTGCCGCAGTCGCTCTTGAAGTTGGCGATGGGTTGCTCGTTGGGGTTGATATACATGGCCTTGACAATGAGCAAGTAGTAGTACAACGAGATGATGGTGTTGACCAATGCCAAGAACACGAGCAGGTGGAATCCAGCGTTGAAGGCTGCCATGAAGATGAAGAACTTCGAGAAGAAGCCTGCAAACGGGGGAATACCGGCGAGGGAGAAGAGGCAGAGGGTCATGAGGAAGGCCAACTTGGGATTGGTCTTGTAGAGCCCGTTGTAGTCGTCCATACCGATTTTTCCGCTGTTCTGCTCAACAACATGGAGCACGGCGAAAGCGCCGAGGTTGGCTGCCATGTAGACGAAGAGGTAGAACACGAGGGCGGTCATGCCCTGAGAAGTGCCGCCCATGATGCCGAGCACGAGGTAGCCTGCCTGCGAGATGGCGGAGAAGGCCATGAAGCGCTTGAGGTTTTTCTGGCGAATGGCAAAGAGGTTGGCAATCGTGATGGAAGCAAGGATGATCCAGAAGAAGCCCACGCTCCACATGCCCTGGAAGGCTTCGGCGCCGAAGAGCTTCACGAGGATGGTCATGAGCACGAAGGCGGCTGAACCTTTGGAGATGACGCTGAGATAGCCCGTCACAACGGTGGGGGCACCTTCGTAGGTATCAGCAGTCCAGAGGTGGAAGGGAACGAGGGAAATCTTGAAGCCCATGCCGGAGATGAAGAGCACGAGGCCGAGGATGCTCAGGAGATTGAGACTCAGGCGGCTGCCGATTTCATCAAAATAGAGTGTTCCAGTCACGCCGTAGATGAGCGAGATGCCATAGAGCAAGAGGGCGCTTGAGAAGAGGGCGAGAAGGATGAACTTGCCGCCAGCTTCGGCGCTTTCCTGGCTCTTCTTGTCGTAGGCGACGAGGGCAGCCATAGGAATGGAAGCTAATTCGAGGCCGATGAAGAACATGATGAAATGGCCGCTGGAAATCATGAAATACATGCCGAGGAGGGTGAAGAGCACCACGGTGTGGAACTCGCCCATCTTGATGCGGTTTTCTGCGCTGTTGAGCCACTTCGAAGACATGAGGAAGACGACGATGACACCGATGTTGAGCACGCTCTTGACGATGGTCATCATGGGCGTGTGCTGGTACATTCCGCCGAAGGCTGAGGCGGGCTCAAGGGAACCGTTGCAGCAGGGCAGAAGGTTGAGGGCGGTGTGTACGAGCAGCAGGATGACGGGGAATGCCGTGCGGAAATTGCATCCGCAAGCCGAACAGGAAGTGCCATCGGCGCTGCAAGCGGTCAGTTCCTTTTCTTCCTTTCCGCAAAGGAAAAGGTCGGCAAGGAATATGATGACGATGACTGCAAGAAGGCTGAGCTCCTCCGTCATGCTGAGAAATTGTGAATAGTCCATTTTTCTGTTTTACTATATTGAATTAAAGAAATGGATTGCTGGCAGAGGCCACAGCCACCGACTTGATGTGGTCGACGATTGGGGCAACGCCCGTCTGGATCATGTCGCTCATCCAAAGCGGAGCAAGACCGAGTCCGGCAACGGCAACGATGAGGCAGATGACGGCGAAACGCTCGTCCCACGTGGCATCGGTGAGCTTGAGGTGGTGCTCATTGGTGCAAGTGCCGTAAAGAATTTTGCCGACAAGACGCAGGATGTAGACTGCTGTGATGACGATGCTGGTCACGGCGGCGATGGTCAGGAAGCGGTGGAAGCCATCTACGTTTTGGAAGGAACCGACGAAGATGGTCATTTCTGCGATGAAGCCTGAGAGACCTGGCAAACCGAGGTTGGCCAAACCTGCAATGACGTAGCAGACGGAGAGGAACGGCATGATTTTCATCAGACCATTGAGCTCGCGGATGTCACGGGTGTGGGTGCGGCCGTAAATCATACCGATGAGGGCAAAGAAGAGGGCGGTCATCAATCCGTGGCTCAACATCTGGAGCACTGCACCGGTGCAGGCGGTCTGGTTGAGCATGAGGATGGCGAAGAGCACGAGGCCACAGTGGGACACGGAGCTATAGGCATTGATGTACTTGAGGTCGGTTTGAACGCAAGCAGAGAAGGCGCCGTAGACAACGGAGATACCAGTGAGAATCAAGAAGATCCAACCGAGCTCGTTGGCAGCTTCTGGCATGAGGTACATGGCAATGCGGAAGCAACCGTAACCTCCCAGCTTCATCAATACACCAGCATGGAGCATGGAAACGGCGGTCGGGGCTGAGGCGTGACCGTCGGGGCTCCATGTGTGGAAGGGGAAGAGGGCACCGAGAACGCCGAAGCCGACGAAGGTCATCGGGAACCAAATGCACTGCTGGGTGAAGTCGATGGCATGGGCGCCGCCCGTGTGGTTGGCGATGTCAACGATGTTCATGGTTTGGCCGCCGGCACCATAGAAGATACCGAAGATGCCGCACATGAGGAAGGCTGAAGCGCCCATGAGCATGAGGGTCAGTTTCATGGCGGCATATTCTTTCTTACCGCTGCCCCAGACGCCGATGAGGAGATACATCGGGATGAGGGCGATTTCATAGAACATGAACATGGCGAACATGTCGACAGAAATGAAGAAGCCGAAAACGCCCATGCTCAGGAGGGTGAACCAAAGGAAATATTCCTTGGTGAGGGGCTTGAGCTGCCAAGAGGCGAAGGTGCCTGTGAAGACGATGATGGCAGAGAGCAACAACATGGCTACGCTGATGCCGTCGACACCGACTGAATATTTGATGTGGAGCGGTTCGAACCACGTGAGGGCACCCGTGTAAAGCATCTCGGCATCGGCACCGGCTGCACGGTCGCCGAGGAAACGGATGGTGAGGTAAGCGGCAAGTATCAACAAGGCCGTGCTGCCCGCAACCATCACGCCACGCACCTGATTGATGTTACGCGAGAGCCAAAGGCCGAGCAGCATCAGCAGGGGGATGAATACGAATGATGATAAGAATAATATATTTTCCATTTGTTTCTTCTATTGGAATTGTTTACTAAAGTGCAGCCAATACCATGACGGCCAGGAGGAGGAGAATGCCGACGAAGAAGACGTAGGCATATTTCTGCACGGCACCGCTTTGCAAACCGCGGATGCGGAAGCTGAGCGCATGGGAACCAGAAGCGAGGAAGTTGAAGAATCCGTCGACAACGTGGCGGTCAAACCAGGCAATGGGCTTGGAGATGTGCGCAAAGATGATGCGGTGGGTGATGTATTGGTAAACCTCGTCCATATAGAAACGCTTGTAGGCCCAACGATGGAGCTTCTGAAGCTTTTCGGCAGCGGCTTCGGCAACAGGCTGGCGCTCGCCCATATAAATATAGGTGGCCAAAGCGATGGCACCGACAGCGATGACGATGCTGGTGCCGGCGACGTTCCAGTCGAGGTGGATGTCGTAGGCCTGTCCGTCGGCGCTGACGAAGTGTCCGAAAGGTATGAAGCCAGCCACGCAGGTGACAACGGCGAGGAACATCAGCGGGAAGGTCATGGTGAGAGGTGCCTCATGCGGCGTGTGCTCAGCATGGAGCTGCTTGTTTTCCGTGCCCCAGAAGATTCCGAAGTAGAGACGGAACATATAGAACGCGGTCATGGCGGCGATGGCAGTCATGATCCAGCCCATAAACGGACTGTAGGCGAAGCAGGCGGAGAGGATTTCGTCTTTCGAGAAGAAACCTGAGAAGGGGGGGATTCCCGAAATGGCGAGGCAGGCGATGAGGAAGGTGATGTGGGTGATTGGCATGTACTTACGCAAACCGCCCATGGCCGACATCTCGTTGCTGTGGACGGCATGGATGATACATCCAGCACCGAGGAAGAGCAGGGCCTTAAACATGGCGTGGGTGAAGAGATGGAACATGGAGGCCATGTAACCGAGACTTCCAGGATGTTCGTGACCAGTGGTGATTTCGGTGCAGACACCGAGGGCCACCATCATGAAGGCAATCTGGGAGATGGTTGAGAAGGCGAGCACACGCTTGATGTCGCTCTGGGCGCAAGCCACTGAAGCGGCATAGAATGCGGTGAAGGCACCCACCCAAGCAACGATGCTGAGGGCGTCGGGGGCATAGCCAATCCACAAGGGGAAGAGGCGAGCCACCTGGAACACACCGGCAACAACCATGGTGGCGGCGTGGATCAAGGCGCTGACTGGCGTCGGGCCTTCCATGGCATCGGGCAACCAGATGTGCAAGGGGAACATGGCGCTCTTACCTGCACCACCGATGAACATGAGCACGAGGGCCGTCGGCAACATGTAACCGCCCTGGGCGAAACCTTCGGAATTGAAGTCGAAGCCGAATGACTTGCAATAGTATCCGTAAATCAAGATACCGATGAGGAAGAACATATCGGCGAAACGCGTCACGATGAAGGCTTTCTTGGAAGCGGCGATGGCGGCGGGAGAGGTGTAGTAGAAACCGATGAGGAGGTAGGAAGACACACCCACGAGTTCCCAGAACATATACATCTGGAAGATGTTGGTGGCCACAACGAGGCCGAGCATCGACATGGTGAAGAGACTCAAGAAGGCGTAGTAGCGCTGGAAGCCACGTTCACCGTGCATATAGCCGAATGAATAGATGTGCACCATGAGCGACACGGTGGAGATGACGATGAGCATCATCACGGAAATCGGGTCGAGCTGGATGCCCATGTCAAAGTGGAGACCTTCGTTAAAGAAAGGCAACCACGTGAAGTTGTAAGGCGTCAGTGTCTCAAAGACGCCTTCGGCCGTACGCGGCAGCGTGAAATACTCGTAGGCGGTGGTGTAAGAGAGAACGGCCACCACGCCGAGCACCAACGTGCCAATAAGGCCCGCAGTCTTATGGCTGAGCCATTTTCCGCAGATTCCCAACAAGAGGAAGGAGAAGAATGGCAACAGAAGGATTAATAATGTATATTCCATATTTTTTCTTTTGTTTGTGGTTCACGACAAGGTTTCCAGAGAGGGAGCGGGCTTTGGAATCCGCGCCCCGTTTCAAGCGGGAAGGGCTTGCCGTGGTCTGGTTCTACCATTTCATCTTTTCCAACTTGTCGACCGAGATGTCCTTGAGGGCTCGGTAGATGTTGATCATGATGGCGATGGCGATGGCGCTTTCGGCAGCAGCAATGGCGATGGCGAAGAGCGTGAAGATATAGCCGTCATGACCTTCTGGATAGAGCATGCGATTAAACACCGCGAAGTTGAGGTCGGCCGAATTCAGCATCAATTCGATGGAGAGCAGAACGGCCAAGGTGCTGCGGCGCGTGAGAAAACCGAAGATGCCTGCAAACATCATTACGGCTGAGATAATCAGGATATATTCTATCTGTATCATAGCTTTTTTCTTTAACGTTTACGGGCAATCAGCAATCCTGCCACGATACATGCCAGGAGCAACACACTGACTGCCTCGAAGGGAAGCAGATAGCCGCCGGCATCGGTTGAAAGCAAGAAGGAGCCGATTTGGTCGATTGAATTATTGGTTGCGGCACCAACAGGCTCCGTCGGAGCGCCAAGGGCGGCAACGTTCTCGAATAATTTTTGCTTGAAGAGCACACCGACGAAGACAAGGAAGCCGACGAGGGTCAAAATCAAGCCCCATGAGGCATCTTTGACGCGGCTCTTGACTGCGCCGTCCTTTCCTTCGGTCAGCAGGATGGCAAACACGTAAAGCACGATGATGCCGCCGGCATAAACCATGGTCTGCACGGCTCCGAGGAAGGTATAGCCCATCAAGAAGTACATGCCTGCCGTGCCGAGGAGCACGAAGAGCAGGTATGTGGCAGCACGGATGATGCTTTTCGTCACGACGGTGCCGATTGACGAAAGAATCATGATGACTGCCAGAATGACAAACATGATATTTTGTGAATTCATTTTGCTTTGTTTTTATTTAGGCGTTGGCAGCGGGCGCTGTTGCAGAAGCGTCGGCAGCAGGTTTTTCTGCGGCGGCGGGCTTGGCGGCAGGGGCAGCGGCCGGGCTGGCGGCTGCGGCGGCGGGAGCAACAGGCTTCTTCACGATTTTCTTTTCTTCTACATGGCTGCCAGGATGATTGAGCACCTTGACGAGTTTTGAACGGTCGAAGACGGCGTTTTCAAAACTCTGGTCGAACGTGATGGCGCCATGAGGACAGGCACGGGTGCAGAGTTGGCAGAACATGCAGCAGCCGAGGTTGTACTCATATTTGACGAGGCGCTTTTTCTTTTTGCCATCAGCATCTTCGTAAAATTCGCTGGTCACCTTGATGGTGCCGTTGGGGCAGGCCATCTGGCAAAGTCCGCAACCCACACATTTGTGTTCGTTGTTTTCGTTGTGTGGCATGGTCAGCGAACCACGAAAGCGGTCGAACATTTTCAGTTCTCCGCGGTTTTCAGGATATTGCTCGGTGATTTTGGGGGTGAAAAACTCACGCATGGTCGTTTTCAAACCGGTGCAGAGGGATTTCAAACCGCCGAACAACCCTTGAATATAGTTGTTTTCGTTGTTCATGAATTATGTGATTTGTTTGATTTCAGCCTGTCTCTGCACGCGGGGCGAGACATCCGCCGAAGCGGGCCTGCCTCCGTCGTGCCGACGTGCTGACAAGTAGGCTGCCAAGTTCATTATGCCATTTTAAGAACAATGCGCCTGGCATATAAAGCTACTTATGAACAGTGTTAGAAATGGAGGCCGTAAGAAACCACCAAGGCCATGAGGATGAGATTGATCATGCTGATTGGCACGAGGTATTTCCACTCGAGCGAGAGAATCTGGTCGATTCTCAAACGCGGGAAGGTCCAGCGCAACCACATCAGAAGGAACACGACGAAGAAGGTCTTACCGATGAACCATACGGCACCGGGGATGTAGTCCATCACCACGTTGAATCCCTCGAGGCCTGCAATGTGCAGAGGTGCCCAACCGCCCAAGAAGATGGTGGAGGCCATACCAGCACAGATGAAGAGGTTGAGGTATTCTGCCAGATAATAATAGCCGAAGTGCATACCAGAATATTCCGTGTGGTAGCCGGCAGTCAGCTCACTCTCACTCTCGGGGAGGTCAAACGGGCCACGATTACACTCTGCGTTTCCTGCAACGAGGTAGATGAGGAAGGCAATCACGGCGGGCAGATGTCCGCGGAAGATGTTCCAGCCCTCAACGGCCTGCTGGTTGCAGATTTCGGAGAACGACATGGTGCCGGTGAGGCAGATCATGGTGAGCATGGTCATACCGATGGAGAGCTCGTAACTGATGATTTGTGCACCGCTACGCATGGCACCAATCAAGGAGTATTTGTTGTTGCTACTCCATCCGGCCAGCAGGATACCGACAACGCCAAGGCTGCCGATGGCGAGGAAGAAGAAGACACCGACATTGAAGTCGATGATCTGCGCTCCCTTGTTCCAAGGCAGGCAAGCAAAGGTGACCATGGAAGCCGTCACGACAAGGAACGGGGCGAGGTTGTGCAGGAAGAGGTCGGTCTGACGCATGTTGATGATTTCCTTCGTCAACATCTTAAACACATCGCTGAACACCTGCAATGAACCCCAAGGACCTACACGCATCGGGCCGAGACGGCACTGGAAGAAGGCGCAAATCTTACGCTCCATGTAGATCAGGACGATGGCAAACACGGCGTAGAGCGTGATGATGGCCAAAGCCACCAGGATGCTCTCGGTCAGGATGGCGCCCCATTCGGGCATGAAACCCGTGAGCAGGCCGTGAAGCCAAGAACTTACTATATTGAAGTTGAACATTTTGTTTTCTCTGTTTTAAAAGGATTAACGGTCAATGTCGGGGACTACATAGTCAACCGTACCGCCGATGGTGATCAAGTCGGCAATCATGTTGCCGCGGCAAGCGGTGTCCATGACGGCAACGAGGGGCAGACCCGTTGAGCGATAGTGCAAACGATAGGGGCTTTTATCTCCCTTACTCTCGAGAAGCACGCCAAACTCGCCACGGCTGCCTTCAACGGCACTGTAGTAGGTTCCGGCTGGCACCTTGATGATGGGCTTCATCTTCTCCTGGAAGTTGCCCTCTGGGATATTGTCGATGAGTTGCTCGATGATGTTCAAGCTCTCGAGGATTTCGTCGAGACGAATCATGTAGCGGGCAAAACTATCGCCTTCGGTGCGGGTCACTTCGTTAAACTGCACACGGTCGTAAGCTGCATAAGGATGGAGCTTGCGCACGTCGTTGTGCCAGCCTGCCGCACGGCCCGTACCGCCGGTACAACCAAAGGAGATACACTGCTCTTTGGTGAGCACACCGACACCCTTGGCGCGGTTTTGGAAGATGACATTGCCTGTGAAGATGTCGTGGTATTCCTGAATATTCTTACGCATGTAAGGAATGAACTCCTTGACACGCTTTTGGAAATTCGGATGAATATCAGCCATCACACCGCCGATGGTGTTATAGTTCAAAATCAAGCGTCCGCCACAGGTTTCCTCGAAGATGTCAAGAATCTTCTCGCGGTCGCGGAAACCATAAAGGAATGCCGTGGTGGCACCGAGGTCCTGACAAAGGCAGGAGAAGAACAAGATGTGGGAGTCGATACGCTGCAACTCATCCATAATAGTACGGATAACCTTCACGCGGTCGCTCACCTCAACGCCCATAGCCTGCTCGATACACATGCAGAGCGCGTGGCGGTTTTGCATGGCGCCGAGATAGTCGAGACGGTCAGTGAGGGCCAGGGTCTGCGGATAAGTCAGGCTTTCGCTGATTTTCTCCACGCCGCGGTGGATATATCCGAGCACGGGGTCAATCTTGCGAATGCGCTCACCGTCGAGGCTCACGCGGAAATGAAGCACACCGTGGGTTGAGGGGTGCTGCGGACCGATGTTGACCACGTATTCGTCTTCTTCAAAAATTTTATTCTCTTCCTTCGTCACCGTGCCGTCGGCATTAAGCGTATAGCTCGTTGTCACGTCGGCGAGCGGCTCGTTGGTCATGCGGAGCGGATTATTCTTCTCCGTTTCATCGTCCTTACGCATCGGGAAGCCAACCCAGTCTTCGCGCAAAAAGATGCGGCGCATGTCGGGGTGACCAGTAAAGATGATGCCGTAGAAGTCGTAAACCTCACGTTCGTAGATATTGGCGATATCCCAAAGGTCGCTCACACTGGGCAACATCGGGTTTTCGCGGTCTGCGCAAACGCTCTTAAGGCTGACGCGCTTACCGGTTTCAGTTGATTCCAACTGATAGATGACGCCGAGTCCTTCTTCTTCCCAGTCCAAACCGGTGAGGTTTTCCAAGAAGTCCATGTGCTCTTCAGCACGAAGGCGTTCCATCTCCTTGCGCAAATCGGCAGGGGCAACCACCTTGGCATCAAGCTGGTTCTTGGCGGGAGCGGCAGGTGCTGCCGGAGCGGCAGGACGAGCGGCGGGACGTGGAGCGGCAGCGGCCTTTGGCTGCTGAGCGGCGCTCTGTTGTGCATTATCCTTTATATCTGTCATGCCTGTTCCTCCTGGTTAAAGTTTTCTTCTTCCACCTTCTCCATTTTCTGGCGATAGGGGTCTTTCTGCTTGCGGTTGGTTGTTCCGAAGAAGTTTTCAACCTTCACTTTTCTCTGCAACTGCATCATGCCGTAGAGGAACGATTCAGGGCGCGGGGGGCAACCTGGCACGTAAACGTCAACGGGGATGACATTGTCAACGCCCTTCACCACGTGGTATGACTTGGTGAACGGACCGCCAGAAATGGCGCAGCCACCAACGGCAACGACATATTTCGGATCGGCCATCTGGTCGTAAAGACGCTTGAGCACTGGTGCCATTTTGGTGGTGATGGTGCCCGAAACGAGGATAACATCGGCCTGGCGCGGACTGTTTCGCGTCACTTCAAAGCCAAAGCGAGCAATGTCGTAACGGGCGGCACAAACGGCCATAAACTCGATACCACAGCAGCTCGTGGCAAAAGTCAGCGGCCAAAGCGAGTTGGAACGTCCCCAGTCAATGAGTTCGTCAAGACTGCGCACAATGACGTTCGTGCCTTTGGCGTTGAGCTCGGCAACGAGTTTCTCAAAGGTCTCGTTGTCCTTAAATTCCTCGTAAGGAATTGATTTGATTTTGGGTTTCTTCATTACTGCCATTTCAACGCTCCTTTCCTCCAGGCGTAAGCCAAGCCCAGAACTAAGATAAACAGGAAGAAGAGCACGCTAAGCAATCCCGAAGGACCCAGCGTGTGCATCACGACGGCCCAAGGGAAGAGGAACATCGTTTCCACGTCGAACATGAGAAAGAGGATGGCAAAGAGATAGTAGCCAATGCGGAACTGCATCCATGAGCGTCCGCGGGTTGGAATACCACACTCGTAAGCCTCTTCCTTCTGCTCGTTGAAGCTGCGCGGCGAAATCAGTTTGGCCAAAATCGTCACGACGGCCACGAACGAGATACCTGTCAGCAATGCTGTGACAAATAAGGTAAAGTTCATAGCTCTTTTGTGTTATGATTAATGATTAATATGTATTTGCGAAGATGTCTTGACGTGAAACGGGAAGCGGTTCCACAAATTCCTGCCTATCAGAATAATAGACTTCTGTCTATACCCATCGGCATGCCATAAGCATCCCTGCGGCATTTCACAAAGAAACAGAAGCACGCCTTCTGGCGGCTGGCGTTTGCGAACCCTTCAGAACGAACGAAAAAATCCGTAGCGACTGGCAGACAAGGGAAATAATCTGCCGTTTCTACGGACACAACAAAGCAGCGAAAGATCTATATTGTTCTTCCGCAGCCAATGTAGCAGTAAGTACTGCGCCCTGCAAACTTGCATGCGCACGATGTTGATTTCCCTTTTTCACGTCGTTCGTCTTACGGGGCGCAAAGTTACAAAATTCATCCCTAACTTCGCCGCCCCCACATTACATTTTTTTCACACCCACCGCGTTTTAACGAATGGCACACGTGTTCCCCTTGAGCAGTCTTCATTCCTCTCCACCGTGCCTACCGCCTGAAAAATGACGAATGAGGTTACTGCCTACGTTTCAAAAAAATATTATTTTTGCAGTGAGCACCAAGTGGTCTGGTTTATCGTTGCACTTGAAGTTTCCTAACACATATCATATATACATTATAACCATGACCACCCACTTAGTAATGGTGGAACTCAACTAACAATCACCACAATGAAAGCATATACTTATATCAAAAAGGGCGTGTTTGCCCTGACCGACAAACCGAAGCCGACGATTTTGGAGCCAACCGATGCCATCGTGCGCACCACGCTGAGCAGCATCTGCTCGAGCGACCTCCACATCAAGCACGGAAGCGTGCCGAGGGCGGTGCTGGGCATTACGCTCGGCCATGAGATGGTGGGCATCGTTGAGGAAATCGGACCGGAAGTGAAAAACGTGAAGGTGGGCGACCGCGTGACGGTCAACGTGGAGACTTTCTGCGGCGAATGTTTCTTCTGCCAACACGGTTATGTCAACAATTGCACTTCGCCCCACGGCGGCTGGGCGCTCGGCTGCCGCATCGACGGCGGACAAACGGAATATGTGCGCGTGCCGCTGGCCACGCAGGGACTAAACCGCATCCCCGACGGTGTTTCCGACGAGCAGGCGCTTTTCGTGGGCGACGTTCTGGCAACGGGCTTCTGGGCGGCACGCATCAGCGACATTTCGGAAGACGACACAGTGCTCATCATCGGAGCGGGCCCAACTGGCATTTGCACATTACTCTGTGCTATGCTGAAGCGCCCGAAGCGCATTATCGTCTGCGAACAGTCGGAAGAACGCCGCACCTTTGTGCAGCAACACTATCCCGATGTTCTTCTCACGAAGCCTGAGGAATGCGCCGACTTCGTGGCCCAAAACAGCGACCACGGCGGTGCCGACCGCGTGCTGGAAGTGGCGGGAGGCAACGACACGTTCCGCCTTGCCTGGCTGTGTGCACGCCCCAATGCCATCGTCACAATCGTGGCGCTCTACAACGAGCCCCAAGTGCTGCCCCTGCCCGACATGTACGGCAAAAACCTCACTTTCAAGACTGGCGGCGTCGACGGCTGCGACTGCGAAGAGATTCTGCGTCTCATCGAGGAAGGCAATATCGACACCACGCCGCTCATCACACACCGCTTCCCTCTCAGCCAAATCGACGAAGCCTACCGCTTGTTTGAAAACAAGGAAGACGGTGTCATCAAAGTGGCTGTCTATAATTGAGACAAGCAAACACGAAATCCATACGCCCGACGTCCGGTTCGCCCCGATGCCGGGCGTATCGCTTTTTAGAAAGGGCTATACATCTTGAGCTTTTAAAGGAACCACACCTCTCGAAGAACCACTGGTCTCTCCAACACATCCATACTACGTATCGGCAACCATATTTTACATCCTTACAAAACACACGAAGATATTGCCATATACGAATTGCAACCATTTTCAATTTATTAAATATCCATTTTACAATATTCCAAGCAGAATCCCGTAAATTTGTAAGTGACAGCTAAGCTATTACCTTTTTACAATAACACACTAAACCCAAATCACAAACCACACATGAAACACCTTCTTTCTGTGGCACGCTGGCTGGCGATGCCACTGACGCTTGCCGCATGTGGCATGATCGGTCTCCAGGCGCAGACAGCGAAATTGCCCGTTCAATTGGGCGTGGCTTCCTACAACATCCACCACGGTGAGGGCACCGATGGTAAATTCGACTACCATCGCCTGGCTAAACAGCTGGAACGCTGGCAGCCTGATGTCATCGCCTTGCAGGAGGTCGACAGCATGACCACGCGCTCCGGAAAGACCTATGCACTCGGTGCCTTGGCGGAAATAACGCGATATTACGAGACATTCTGCCCGGCGATGGACTACCAGGGCGGAAAATACGGCATCGGACTGCTCTCGCGCCAGAAGCCGCTAAAGGTGAAGTCATATGCGCTGCCAGGCAAGGAAGAGCCGCGCCGACTGGTGGTGGCAGAATTTAAGGACTACGCCGTGGCTTGCACACACCTCTCGCTCAACGCTGAAGAACGCATGGCCTCACTGCCCGTCATTCTTGAGGCGGCCCGCAGCACCGACAAACCGTTCATCCTTGCCGGAGACTGGAACGACACGCCCGATTCGCCATTTATCAAAGCTATGGCGAAGGAATTTGACTTCTGCTCAAGCACGCAACAGGCCACCTACCCTTCCGACACACCAAAAGACTGCATTGACTACATCGCCATCTACAAGCGCGGACGGGAAAAGACCGGACCAAAGCAGGTGTGGGAAGGACCATTCATCAACGAGCCAGCCGTCGTCACGAGCCGCACGGTCGGTACTGACAAAGTGGCTTCAGACCACCGCGCCATCTTCGCCCACTTTGCTTTGCCAACGCCCGTCAGCAAACTGATGACGACTCCGCCTTATTTGCAGCTCGCCACGCCGACTTCGGTCAACGTGATGTTCCAAACGAATAGCGTGTGCCATTGCTGGGTGGAATTTGGCACCGACTCTCTCCACACACAGCGTGCCCGCACCATCCTCGACGGCCAGGAGGTGTGCTACGACATCGAGAACAACATTCTCCTGAAGGACCTGAAACCTGGCACGCGCTATTTCTACCGCGTCTGCGCTCAAGAACTGCTGCTGAAACGCGCCTATGAAAACCATTTCGGAGGCGACACGCTGCGCACGAAATTCTATTCGTTTACCACGCCAGGCACCGGAAATGACGACGAGTTTGTCTGCGCCATCTTCAACGACCTCCACGAAAGCAAGGAGACATACGACGCGCTCCGGCAACTCATGGAGCAGGAAGGCATCAACCCCAACTTTGTCATCTTCAACGGCGACTGCCTGCCAGAACCCACCAACCGCGAACACGCCCTACGCATGATTCACGCCCTGGCCGACCCCATCAACGGTGCTGAACGCCCCATCATCTTCCTGCGTGGCAACCATGAAATCCGCAACTACTATTCGGCTGGAATGCACCACCAAATCGGCTATTACAACGACAAGACCTACGCCGCCTTCACGCGTGGAAACACGCGCTTCGTGTTGCTCGACTGCGGAGAGGATAAGCCCGACAACACTGGCGTATATGCTGGCCTCAACGATTTCACCCAACTGCGTCTCGACCAAGCCGAATTTCTCAAGAAGGAACTCAAGAGCAAAGACTTCAAACAGGCCAAACACCACGTGCTCATCAGCCACATCCCCGTCTTCGGAGACCTTGACAATTACCGCCCATGCCTTGACCTCTGGGGCCCGCTGCTCAAAAAAGCCCCCTTCGACGTAGCCATCGGCGCACACACGCACAGCGCCGCTTTTTATCCCGAAGGCACCGATGGCTGCCAATTCCCCGTTTACGTCGGCGGCGGTCCGTCAGTGAAGAAAGGCACCGTCAGCATCCTCACGCTCAAAAACGGCAAGCTCTCCATGCGCGTCCTCTCAAACAATCCCAAATCGCGTTGGACGCTCGACATGAAGTAGGGCTTCGCCGAAGCAAGTAACAGCAAAAAAACATCCGCGCACAAAAAAAGCGGATGAGTTGCACGCTGAAATAAAAAAAATGGCGTAACTTTGCCTACGTATTATAATTGTGTGGAGCCAGCCCTGCACACAATATATATATAGGAATACACATCAAGAGCGAGATAACATATTTATTATAATATTATAACGACATGGAATATTCACACGAAGTTCAAAACATGTGTTGCGTGGCCAAAGGCCCCAACCATGGCCCAGCTCCCATTCCCGAAGAAGGCAAGTGGGTACAAGCAAAGGAAATCAAGGACATCTCTGGTTTGACTCACGGTGTGGGTTGGTGTGCTCCCCAGCAGGGTGCTTGCAAACTGACGCTCAACGTCAAGGAAGGTGTCATCGAAGAATGCTTGGTTGAAACAATCGGTTGCTCAGGTATGACTCACTCAGCCGCCATGGCCAGCGAAATCCTCCCGGGCAAGACCATCCTCGAGGCGCTCAACACAGACCTCGTTTGCGATGCCATCAACACCGCTATGCGTGAACTCTTCCTTCAGATCGTTTACGGACGTACGCAGAGCGCTTTCTCTGAAGGCGGCCTCGTTGTTGGTGCCGGTCTTGAAGACCTCGGCAAGGGCCTCATCAGCCAGATGGGTACGCTCTACGGCACGAAGCTGAAAGGCACCCGCTACCTCCAGCTCACCGAAGGCTACATCACCAAGATGTACCTCGACAAAGACGACCAGGTTATCGGCTACGAATTTGTTCACATGGGCAAGTTCATGGACGCTATCAAGAAGGGCGTTGATGCCAACGAAGCTCTCAAGAGCGTAACTGGTCACTACGGCCGCACCACTGCTGAGCAGGGCGCAGTTAAATCTATTGACCCACGTAAAGATTAAGGAGGAACACGAAAATGATTAGAGAAGTAAAGTTTGAAAGCCAGGACCGTCGCATGAAGCAGATTCTCGCTGCTCTCAACAAACACGGCATCAAAGATATCGAAGAGGCTAACCAGATTTGCGAATCTTACGGCATCGATCCTTACATGGAATGCGAAAGCACCCAGATGATTTGCTTCGAAAACGCAAAATGGGCTTACGTTGTAGGCACAGCCATCGCATTGAAGGAAAAGGCAAAAGACGCTGTTGAAGCTGCCGAATACATCGGCGAAGGCTTGCAGGCATTCTGCATCCCCGGCTCTGTAGCCGATGACCGTAAGGTTGGTATTGGCCACGGACGCCTCGCTGCCCGCCTCCTCTCTCCTGAGACTAAGTGCTTCGCTTTCCTCGCAGGCCACGAGAGCTTCGCTGCCGCTGAAGGCGCCATCAAAATCGCCCAGATGGCCAACCAGAGCCGTCCAGCCGACAAACCGCTCCGCTGCATCCTCAATGGTCTCGGCAAAGACGCTGCCATGATCATCAGCCGCATCAATGGTTTCACTTACGTTCAGACCAAGTTCGACTACTTCACTGGCGAACTCAAGGTGGTTAAGGAAACCGCTTACAGCGATGGTCCTCGCGCCAAGGTCAACTGCTATGGTGCCGACGACGTTCGCGAAGGTGTTGCCATCATGTGGAAGGAAGACGTTGACGTTTCCATCACGGGTAACTCAACCAACCCGACCCGTTTCCAGCACCCAGTTGCTGGTACTTACAAGAAGGAACGCGTACTCGCTGGCAAGCCATACTTCAGCGTAGCTTCTGGTGGTGGTACGGGCCGTACTTTGCACCCAGACAACATGGCCGCAGGTCCTGCTTCTTACGGTATGACCGACACCATGGGCCGTATGCACTCTGACGCTCAGTTCGCAGGTTCTTCTTCAGTTCCTGCCCACGTTGAAATGATGGGCTTCCTCGGCATCGGTAACAACCCGATGGTTGGTTGCTCTGTTGCTTGCGCTGTTAAGGCCGACCTCGCTCTCAACAAGAAGTAATCGCTTGAAACAATAGCTTTTACATAAAAAAATCCTCCATAATCCTTGTGAGAATTATGGGGGATTTTTTCTCTTAGTAGGTATTCATAATTATAATCCACATGGAGGACAGAGAACTATTACTGAAAACAACGCCAGACTTCGATCGGCTCGCTTTCACGGTGCTGGCAATCGAAGCATCGGCACAAAAGATGGGGATTTCTCCGTCTGAAATGAGAAGACGGCTGGACAAGGTGGGGCTCATCAAAAACCTCATACAGGGATGCTATGAAACGATGCATACCGAGAGCCGTGAAGCCGTGGCCAATCTTGTGGTCGAAGCGCTTAAAAATTGGGAGAGGGAAGAATAATGGAGAAGCAAATATTATATCACGGTTCGACGCTCATCGTTGAGCATCCTTTGGTATGCGTTGGTAGAAAAGACTTGGATTTCGGTCCCGGCTTTTATCTTACGCCTTTGTTTGAACAAGCATCCAACTGGGCGCTACGCATCAAAACCATCAGACGGTCAGAAGAGGCCATAGTGAATACTTATGAGTTTACTATACCACAAGGCTGCAAGATAAAACGATTTGATGCCTACGATAAAGAATGGTTAGATTTCATTGCTGACAGCAGAAAAGGGAAAGCTCCGTGGAAAGGTTATGACATCATTGAAGGGGGCATAGCAGACGATCGTGTCATCGATGCCGTTGAAGCTTACATCAATGGCTATGCTGACGTGGCACACACGCTGCGGCAGTTGGTTTACCACAAGCCCAACTATCAGATTTGCATATTAAATCAGGAGATTTCAGATAAATATTTACAATTCAAATCTTACGAAAGGGTATAGTTATGTTGGACTTCTTGTTATGGAACAAAATAGCACGCATCATAGCGCAGTTGGCTTATACGCTACACATATCAACCGACAGGGCATTGCAGATTTTTTACGACTCTGACGTCTGTCGCATGCTGCACGACAAAGATTTGGGATTGCACCTGATGAGCGACACATATATTGTCAATGACCTAATAGAAGAATTGAGAGCCAAGCAATAGGTTCTCAGGCGGTTGCAAAAGCAATGTATATATGGATAAAGGACAGTTTTTATTATATCAAACTCCTGACGGCAATTCTCAGATTGAGGTGAAGTTACAAAACGACACTGTCTGGCTCTCGCTTGACCAGATGGCAGAGTTGTTTCAGCGTAATAAGTCCACTATCTCACGGCATATAAAGAATGTGTTGGAGGATGGGGAATTACAAGAAGAGGCAACTATTGCAAATTTTGCAACAGTTCAAAATAAAGGAACTCGCAAGGTTGAAAGAGTAATAGCTTTCTACAACCTCGACATGATAATCAGTGTTGGCTATCGTGTTCATTCCTATCGTGGCGTTCAGTTCCGTATATGGGCAACCAAGGTCTTGAAGGAGTATATTGTGAAAGGCTTCGCCATGAACGATGACTTGTTGAAGAGAGCTGGAGGTGGCAACTATTTTGACGAGTTGCTTGCAAGGATACGTGACATCCGCTCCAGTGAGAAGGTGTTCTATCGTAAGGTGTTGGAGATTTACGCCCTAAGTATCCAAAATACAGGAAAAAATCTCTGCGCGGTTTTGAGCCAAATAGCATAGCGAATGCGGCATCGCAAAAAGGGGCACCGCGCGGGCATTTGGCGGAGGCCTGAGGCGAAGCACTGTAGCTCACTTTGCTCGCAAAGTGAGGGGGACGAATATTGTGGCGGCCAAACACGGCTAAAAATCCAACGAAGATATGCCCTAAAGCGCTGGCTATATTCGCTACGTGTTCGTGGCCCTCACTTTGCGAGCAAAGTGAGCTACAATGCTGGCGCCGCAACAGACGATTGTGCGGGCCAGTGCAAATCTCCGCTGCGAGGGCGCTACCGCTAACCTTTGATATTTCAATTTTGAATACCCCATCCTATGCCAGTCTGCTTTTTTGTGAAAACCATTATAACTCCCGCCGTTCCCAATAAGAAGTCATCGATTCGCGGCCGCAAGCAGCATTACCTTCGGCCGCGAGTAGTGCTACCACCGGCCGCGAGTAGCACGAACGGCGGCCGCGGGTAGATAACATCTTATAGGTCTTGTCGGGACATGGTCGTTTCCCAAGCCCCGCCGTTTTTCATTCCGCAGAAATCAGGAAAATCAACACTGCGGCCCAGTGGCTGATGGAGCCGAGGAGCACAAAGATGTGCCAGATGCCGTGGAAATACGGCCGTTTATCGTGGGCGAAGAAATAAGTGCCGCCCGTGTAGAATAAGCCTTCGAGGAGAATGCACAGCAGCGCTGGCGTGGAGAGCGACAGAAAAACCGGTTTGGCCACAAACACCACGCTCCAGCCCATGACGAGGTAGAGTAGCAGCGAAAGCCGCGGGAAGCGGTCGATGGCCGTCGCCTTGTAGATGGTGCCAGCAACAACCACGCCCCAAAGCAGTCCGAACACGGTCCATCCCAGAGCGCCGCCCACCACGCCGATGCAGATGGGCGTGTAGGACGCCGCAATCATCACGTAGATGCTGATGTGGTCGAAAATGCGCCACAGGCGTTTTCGCGAGCCCGGCATCCACCAGTGGTAGAGCGTGCTGCAGGCATACATCACGAGCATGCCGCAGGTGAAAAATGTCGTTCCCATCGCGTTCTGCCAGCTGCTGCGGTAGCCCAGGCTCAGAATGGCCCAGGCCGCTGCCAGTGTGAACACCACGCCCGAAAGGTGCGTCAGCGTGTTGAAAATTTCTTCGTTGGTTCTTCTTCTGATAGCCATAGTATTTGTGTTTCACCTGCAAACTTACGGAAAAACCTGTAGCCCACCAGCCTCCGTCCCCCTAAAAAAGCAAAACAAGGCTTGGTGCTTTAAACACATTGGTGTAAATTTGCCATAGCAATCAAAACATCTAAATATATCATCACATGAAAAAAGCAATTGCAACCACACAGGCTCCCGCAGCCATCGGACCTTATAGCCAAGCCATCGAGGCCGGAAACACCGTTTATGTATCAGGACAGCTCCCCATCAATCCTGCCACTGGAGAATTTGCCGAGGGCGGTATGGCCGAACTCACCCGCCAGTCGCTGACCAACATCAAAAATATCTTGGCCGAGGTGGGACTGACGATGGAAAACGTGGTCAAGACCAGCGTATTCCTTGCTGATATGGCCGACTTCGCAGAGATGAACGCTGCTTATGCTGAATTTTTCACCGGCGTGGCGCCTGCACGTTCTGCCGTCGCTGTCAAGACGTTGCCGAAGAATGCACGCGTTGAAATCGAGTGCATCGCTGTTAAGTAATAGTCGGTAACAGTAATCCTTTAGAAAAGGCAGGGAGCGGGGCTTGAAACGAAAACGCCGCGCCCTGCCAGTTTTCATTTATGGAAAGAATCTGTGTTTTCCTTTCGTCGAAGGCCAATTTGCCTGAGAACTATGTGCAGGCCGCCATCGACGTAGCCACTTGGATTGGCAAGAGCGGCCGCACCTTGGTTTATGGCGGTTCGAAAGCCGGACTGATGGAAACGCTCGCCACCACCGTGCGCGAAAATGGTGGGCGCGTCATCGGTGTGGTGCCGCAGGCAGTGGTCAACCGTGACCTCGTGAGCGACGCCTCCACCACCGTTTTCTACACCGCCGACCTGCAAGATCGCAAGTCGACCTTCATGCGCGAGAGCGAAGCCTTCGTGGCTTTGCCTGGCGGCATCGGAACGCTCGATGAGGTCTTCACCGTCTTGGCCGCCAAGACCCTCGAGCAATACAAGCGCCGCGTGGTGCTCTACAACGCTGGCGGATGCTGGGACGAACTGATCAAAATGATTGACACGCTCTCTGCCAACGGGCTCATCACGGAGCGCCGCGAAGACCTCTTGAGCGTGGCCAACAATATAGAAGAACTGGAGCATCTGCTCTCGGAATAAGTAATGGTCGACCATTACAAAAACACCTACATATTATGACAGAACCTTTAAGAATCATCATCAGCGGTGGCGGTACGGGAGGTCATATCTTCCCAGCCGTGTCCATCGCCAATGCCATACGCGAAATCTCCCCGTCGGCAGAAATCCTGTTTGTGGGAGCTGAAGGCCGTATGGAGATGCAGCGTGTTCCCGCTGCGGGCTATGAAATCAAGGGCCTTCCTGTGGCAGGCTTCGACCGCAAACACCTCTGGCGCAACGTGTCGGTTCTGATTAAACTCATGAAGAGCCGCCGCCTCGCGCGGAAAATCGTGAGCGAATTTCGGCCGCAAGTGGCGGTTGGGGTGGGGGGCTACGCCAGTGGCCCAACGCTCGACGTGGCGCAGAAAATGGGCATCCCCACGCTCCTGCAGGAGCAAAACTCCTATGCGGGCGTGACCAACAAACTCCTGGCCAAGAAAGCCAAGCGCATCTGCGTAGCCTATGAGGGCATGGAGCGCTTCTTCCCAGCTGAGGCCATCATGATGACGGGAAATCCTGTGCGACAGAATCTCCTGCATGCCCACCACACGCGTGAGGAGGCAATTGCCGCTATGGGGCTCGACCCCGCCAAACGCACCGTTTTGCTCATCGGTGGTTCGTTGGGAGCACGCACGCTTAACGACAGTGTGCTGGAAAACCTCTCCCTCATCCGCCAGCAGAAACACATCCAGTTTGTTTGGCAAACTGGAAAATACTACAGCCAGAGCATTGCCGAACGCCTTGCGGCGCAACGCTGTCCCGAGAATCTCAAGGTGATGGACTTCATCAGCAACATGGACGTGGCCTATGCCGCTGCCGACCTCGTCATTTCCCGCGCCGGCGCTGGCAGTATCTCCGAATTTTGCTTGTTGGGCAAACCAGTCATCTTGGTGCCTTCGCCCAATGTTGCTGAAGACCACCAGACGAAAAACGCCATGGCACTGGTGCAAAAGGATGCCGCGCTCTTCGTGGCAGACGCTGAGGCCCCGCGCACATTGATGCCGCTCGCCGTCAACACCGTCAACGATGCCGCCAAACTGGCCTCTCTGTCGGAAAACGTCAAGAAACTGGCCATGCCAAATGCGGCAGAGGTCATTGCGCGAGAGGTGATCAAGCTGGCAGAGGGTAAGTGAGATTAATCAAGGGTTAAAGGTGGGGGGCTAAATTCAGAAAAATCGAGGTTGGTAGAGAGGCGACAGTGCCCCTGAAGGGGGCTCATATTTAGGGTAGGGGCTTGCCCCTACCTCTTGGGCCGCTTTATGAACCTTGCCCCTGTAAGGGGCTCATATCTCAAATCTTATTGCGGGGCAAGCCCCGCTAACGATATGCGCCCCTTACAGGGGCAGCAGCGAGAGTCGATGAGCACTGGCGGGAGATAGGGGCGAGCCCCTATCCTGGAATATGAGCCCCTTTCAGGGGCAATCCCCCGCGACCTTCGCCGCCAGCGCCCTGTGTCCGTCCCCCTCACTTTGCGAGCAAAGTGAGCTACAGTGCTGCGCCCCAAAGAAAATTCGTTAATTCGTGTAATTCGTTGTTACGCCGTCCGAGGCAAAAAAATATTCGTTGTCCCCGCCCGCAAATCAAACTTCGTGTAATTCGTTCATCCCCATCCGACAAAAAGGAAACTCCCCCCTTTGTCTTTTCTAATGTTAAATATCTTTTAATTGTTCGCATTATATTTGCAAACATCAAATAAAATCGCTAACTTTCGCAAGTGAAAATAGAAAAACAGAATATGAGAACACGTTATGATTGCTTTAACCAGCTGATAATGTGCCTTTTATCCTGCTCTAAATAACAAGATAGAGAACGAATTTTATTAATTTTATAACCAAAGCGTATGAAAAAAATCTACACTTTCATCGTGGCTTTGATGGCAATGTTCGCCACCACAGCCCAGGCTCAGGTTGAAGTCGTAACCGAAATCGGTCCTACAATGACTTCACTCGAAGGCCTAAAAGAAGGTTCGAAGATTGCTCTCTTCTGCTATGGAGAAAGCAGCCGTCGTGCATTCTTGAGAGAAGTCGATAACCAGAAGATCCACTTGAGCCGTAAGCTCCATGTGGGTGCCACTTCAAGCTCCGACTTCATTTGGACAGTATTGAGCGTTGAGCCGTTCGACGGCGGTTGCAACATCAAGTTGCAGAGCCCTCGTCACAACTACGTACCTAACTTCCCTTACGACGAGAGCAGCACGTGGGTAAAGTGGCCAGGCGCTACTTGCTTGAGCGCAGACTCAGCTGCTATCATCAGCGTAACGGTTCCTGAAGCAACAGAAGAACGGGCAGATTCTTTCTTCTACTTACGTGATGAGAACAACGTTTACTTCAACGGTCAGAACGTGGCTGATGACAACTCAGAAGCCCTCTTCGTGGGTTGGAATGTTTCTGGTGACAACTCTCTCTACCAGATTTTTCCGTTGACAACCGAAGTTCGCACAACAGTTCCTACCACCCTCTATCTCTTGACAGAAGATGGTGAAGAAATCGAGCAGCGCAACATGACTTTGGGTCTCGGTGACTCTGTGACGGTTCCGACTTTGGAAAACTATGCTTATCAGAGAGCAGAAAACTACTCAACTGGCGACGAAATCCAGATGCCTTACCACGCAGACGCAATGCCAGAAGAAGGCAAGCTCGAAATCGGTCTCTACTACAAGCACTACCCAATGGTTGCCATCACCTGCCAGGATGAAGAAGGCAATCCGATGAAGGACGAGAACATCTACGTTCCGTTCGGTTACGAATTCCACGGTGACAGCATTAATATCGGTCAGCTCGGTTACGAACTCGTTGAAAACGCAACCAACAACCAGACCATCAACGAAGACACTGAAATCACCCTCGTTTACAAGAAGACTCCTCTCGGTGGCGTTCCTTTCGTTCCGACAACGATCGAAGGCGGCAAGTTCGCTGAAGGCACTCACTTCTACACGATGCGCATCCGTAATGGCTACTACATCTACCAGAAGACTGGTGAGAGCGCAGTGAAGGCCGGCGCTTCAATCGCCGTTAGCGACAGCGTTGACTCATACCTCTGGGCATTCACTGGCAACCTCGAAGACGGCTTCCAGCTCTGGAACAAGGCTATGGGTCCTGAAGTGAAGGTTTATGTTCCTTCAACTTCTGACGGTGCAGCGCTCACCTTCGGTTCAGACGATGAAATCGCTGCTAACGAAACTCCTGTGACTGCATTCAAGATGGGCATCAACGGTAACGGATTCTCTCTCTCTGCTGCTGCCGACGCCAACGCTTGCTTGAACCAGTTCGGTGGTAAAAACGGTACAGACATCAAGTTCTGGAACGATGCTGCATCTCCAGCCGATGGCGGTTCAAAGATTGTCTTCGCTGAAATGACTGACGCCGACGCTGAAGGCCTCAAGTGGTCAACTCCTAAGGCTTGGGCTGCTGCTGAAGGTTGCGTAGGTGGTTACACTGCTGACCAGCTCGCTACTTTGAAGGCTGCCATCGCTGCCGGTGACATGGTTGCTTCTAAGGCTGCCATCGAAACTTTGAAGGAAGCTGAAACCATCGCCTTCGACGCCAACAAGAGCTACTACCTCGTAGCTGGCTTCAAGGACTTTGAAAGCAAGCAGCCGGGCGTTAAGTATGCAATCTATGCTGACGCAAGCGACACTGTAAGATGGGCTAAGCTCGACGAAGCAAGCGACGAATACAAGTGGGAATTCTACGCTGCAAGCGACACGACTTACTTCGTAGGCAACGTTGCTCACGCTAAACCAATCGTAGGCTTCCGCTTCGGTAAGTGGGCAACCCTCGAAGGTGGCACTGAGCTCGGCGAAGTCAACGAATCTAACATCGTTGCTGTTGGTGCTCCTGCTCCATTCCAGCTCATCAAGGCTAACGTAGACGTTGTTCCTGGTGCATTCTACTTCGTTCACAACTATGGTGGTTCAATCATCACTTTGGCTGGTAAGGCTGGTGCAGGTGATGCCACTGCCACTTCTGGTAAGATCACTACTTACAACACAAGAGAAGCTGCTTACAACAACTCATGGCGTTTGGTTCCTGCTGGTGCATTCACCAACGGCATCAACAATGCAGAAGTCATCGAACCTGCACAGCAGAACGGTGTTGTTTATGACCTCAGTGGTCGTCGCGTTGCAAAGGCTCAGAACGGTCTTTACATCGTAAACGGCAAGAAGGTTATCGTGAAGTAATTCCTGATACATTCTAATATTAACGGCTGGACGCCTCTCGGCGCCCAGCCGTTTTTGTTTTCCCGCGCGAAAAAGCCCCCAATAAGTCCACATCCCGATAATCAGCGACCCTGCGCGGGCTATAACCCAACAAGTTCAGAGCCCGATTGTCAGCGGCCCTGTGCGGGCTGAAAGCCCAACGAGTTCAGAGCCCAGGGCAACGCCCTGGGTTAACGTATGTACCGCACCTGCGCCCTGTAAGGGCAAAAGTAAAAGCCAACCGTTCGCCCGTACTTTTGCCCTTACAGGGCGTAGGCGTTTATGCATTGATACCCAGGGCGTTGCC
>OHCL01000051.1_pt1 | contig 37018 bp, 37 predicted proteins | sample 1577591 | NCBI WGS metagenome assembly OHCL01 (sample SAMEA3879549, study PRJEB24766) | human gut metagenome | biome: human-associated habitat; feature: feces | place: USA | collected 1985/1987
CGAACCCAGTAAAAAGGGTAGAGATACCCAAGGACAATGGCAAGATGCGCCTATTGGGCATTCCCACGGTCATAGACCGTATGGTGCAACAAGCCATCAACCAAACCCTGACTCCCATCTATGAACGCCAATTCTCCTCGAGGAGCTTCGGCTTCCGTCCGAGAAGAGGATGCCATGATGCTCTCCGGGGAGCGCAGAAGATAATTGATGCCGGCTACGAGTATGTAGTTGACCTCGACTTGGAGCGTTTCTTTGATACAGTGAGCCACAGCAAGCTCATAGAAATCCTCAGCCGTACGATAAAGGACGGCAGGGTGGTGAGTTTAATACACAAATATCTTCGAAGCGGGGTTATGAACAAAGGTGTCTTTGAGATGAGCGAGGAGGGCACGCCACAAGGTGGTCCGCTGAGTCCGTTGTTGAGCAACATCATGCTCAACGAGTTAGACAAGGAACTCGAACACCGAGGGCTCCCATTTGTGCGCTATGCCGATGATTCGATGATATTTTGCAAGTCCGAGCGTGCAGCCATGCGTGTAAAGGAGTCCATAACCCGATACATTGAAGGTGAACTATACCTGAAAGTGAATAAGGAAAAGACTGTCGTGTCATACGTAAGCGGTGTGAAATACCTAGGCTACTCCTTTTATGTAAGCCAGGGCAAATGCCAACTTGCGGTACACCCAAAAGCCAAAGCCAAGATGAAAGCCAAGCTCAAGGAGTTGACTTCCCGAAGCAATGGATGGGGATATGCCAAGAGAAAGCAGAAGCTTACAGAGTACATAAGAGGTTGGGTAGGCTACTACCACCTAGCCAATATGAAACGACTCCTTATGGATACTGACAGTTGGTTACGGCGACGGATACGCATGTGTATATGGAAGGCCTGGAAACTCCCGAAGACACGGATTAAAAATCTAATCCGATGTGGTATCAACAAGCATGATGCCAGAAGATTGGGATATGTCAAAGGATATTGGAGGGTTAGTAGCTCTATAATAATGCAGAGGGCAGCCTCCTCACAGAAATTGCAGTACGCAGGTTATCCAACGCTTATGGGTTCATATCTCGAATGGCACCCAAAATAGGAACCGCCGTATGCGGAACCGCACGTACGGTGGTGTGAGAGGTCGGTAAACACGAAAATAGGAGATAAACACCTATGATTAGTGTTTACTTCCTACTCGATTAGAAAAACAAGATAACAGTTTTTGCACTTTAGGTTTGTGCTCTTCAGGAAAATCTTTTATTCCCATACTGGAAGCATAAGCTACTCTCTTTACATTAGCAGCAAAATCAAGAAAATAAAAGGGTTCGAATCTATAGACCGTATTCCAAATTTGATCACTACCCGTCACATATACATCTGTACTTTTATTAAGAAAATGGAGAAGAAAAGGAAAACAAATAATCTTTTTATCGTAGTATCTATTTTCAAATCTATCCAACTTTTGCTGTTTGACATTACGAGCATCACCTCTTAACATTTGTTTCAATTTGTCCTTACTCAAGCCAAACATGGTTAAGGCACTAAATATAAAACTTTTCAGATTATGTTTTATAGGAAAAAAAGGAATAACGATGCTTGTCTTATAGCCTAGATCAGACAATTTCTTATGCAAAGCAAAAGACTGCAGGGATGTCCCATAATTACCTCCACCTATCCATGTTACTAATACTACATTCTTCATTGTATATTTTTTATAATAGTTCTAAAAGTCCTTTATATTCCTACGAAAATGGATATCTTTTGACATGTTTCATATCCTTCTCTGAAAGATTTGAATGCTCTGTTGGAATTTTCCAATCAATACCCAAGGTATCATCCAATATACTGATACCACCATCAGCCTCTGGATGGTAAAAGTTATAAAAATATAGACGCCTTCAATCTCTGTTTTAATAACTCTTACATAACCAACATCTTATACGCAATCACCAACTCTTTTATCTGATTTTCAGCAAAACGTCTTGCCTCGTAGGCACTAGCTTTCATTGCTATTAATGCACCCACTATCATCATAACATACATCCATCTTTCAGGCATCTTTATGAGCAACACTACTGCCAGCAAAGCCATCAGCAAAAACGAGAAGCATAAGCCTTCGCATACAGCTTGCATCACCCATTGACGGAACAAGAATGGATAAAAAACATCACACTCTCTATTATCTTTATGTTCTTTATTTTTTTCCCTCACCATCATCCAGATCATGCTATAGGCTACGCCGCTGTCTTCTGAAAGCATCTTTTTTCTTTCCTCATCACTCTTTTCTGGAAAATTATCCTTCTTAGCTTTGTCAAAGAGTTCTTCGAAAGATAGACAGTCAAAACACTTTCTCGCTTTCCCATTCTTGCCAAAAAGCACCTTTAGTAAATCACCGTTAGAACGTAACTACTGATTTTCAGCAGTTAGCACATCCAACTTTTAAAAAAAAGCATATTATTAATTGGTATTGCCAGAGCTGCCAATTAGGCAGCCTTGACATTCACCTTTTTGTTTGAGTTATAATTACATGGGATTAGGGACATGAAGTCTTGCTCCCCCTCCATCAGTCGGGTGAGTATATCTTCTATATAATCGCCAAAATTAATGTCATTCAACTTGCAGCTCTCAAAAAGTGAGAACATAAAAGCAATGTTTTCCGCACCTAAATGGCTACCGGTATGCATCCAGTTTCGCCTACCCATAGCCAAGTGGCGGAACATTCGTTCGACCGCATTGTTATGCATCTCAACACGACCATCCTGCAAGAACACCTTGAAAGCCTTCTCGTCATCAAGTACATAGTTGACTGCTCGCTGAACCATTGCACCATAAGAAGAATCAAGCTTGATCTTCTTTAACAACTTCATCAACTTGCCAACTATCGATGCACTGTACTTAAGTCTAAATCGGCGTCGCTGCTTAGCTGTATGCTTGCGTATCTTCGACTCTCGCTCTATCTGGAAGAGGTAGTTCATCATCAAGATGATCACACGTATACGATGATCAGAGATATATGCATCCACGAAGCGATGGCGGGCATGGAACCAGCAAGCAGTACGCACCAGACCCATTTCCTCCAAATCCTTCTCAATTGTCTCATACAAGACTGCTCTGTCTGCAGTAAACACCCTTATACAAGAGTCCTTGAAGATGGCATCTTCCTGCACACTGTGACTACGGCTACCCTCCTTATATTCCATCACACAAAGCTTAGCTTTCATGGAGAGGGCAGCATGGATGTACTCCACATTGTACTTAAACTTGTCTTCCTTACTCTCACGACTGCGAACTACGATTCTTGACTCGTCATTCTGTGTATAGACACACTGACGGATACGCTCAAGCATCACAGGTCCCAGGCGTTCACGAAGATTAGTCATGATTTGCTGCATCCAACCGTTCAGGGTTGACTGAGCTACCTTCATACCCATCTGTGACAACATATCCAACAAGCGGTTTTCGGAGAGATGATAAGCAAACTTCGACTCCAAATAGAACCTGCAGAAGGATGGCATCAAAGGATTACCCTTGATGATACTCTGAGGATACTTGCTGCTCTGAGGATCAGAGCCAGGTACATTAAAGCGTGCTATCTTGTATTCCTTACAATAAACCTCTTGTTTCTGATAGAAAAACAGACGGACTACCCACATATCCTTCTTACCCTTACGTATGATAACCTTTGCATTCTCTGGAAGATCAGATTTATCTATGCCGAAGGACTTCAAGACTCTAGCTGTTGTTGTATAACGCTTGCGAGGGAGTTGACTATCTGATTCCTGCTTTTCTTTTTCTGTTTTCTTAGGCAGTTTTACAGCTGGTTGCTCTGGGGCTGAAGATGCCTTAGACTCTTCATCCTTATGCTTTTCATCCAACGCCTCGTCAGCAGCATCACTGATTTTCTTTTTCAATCCATCAAGTCCCAACTCATTGACCTCTGCGTCGGATGTATCCAACACACCATTCAATAGATTGGTCATATCTGAGTTATGAGCAAACTTTCTATAAAGGAGAACCTCGATGATAGTTTTATAATCAACCTGAGCCTTGTCTGCTATATCCAACAAGGCATTTGCCTTTTCAAAATCATCTGCCTTGGAATGAAGCTGAGATACCTCTGCCCTTCATTCCGAGTTATCAGATTCCGCTTGGGTCAAAGCCACCTCCAACACATAGATACGAGCATTTGCATCTGATAAATCTTCTATTAACATAGAGATACGCTCGTTTGCCTTGTCAAGTTCCTCCGACAACTCTGTATCACCTTGCTCAATCTGCTGTTTGAGCAAGCCAACAAGCTGTTTGGACTTGGCAAGGTCATTGCTAGCTTTAGTCAACATTGACTTATACGTAGCAAGCTGCATCTCTATGTTACTCTTGTTATTTATCATGTATACAAAGGTACTAAATTTCTGCGACATATACAACTATTTCTTGTTAAGAAAAGTTATATAACTACTTGTTTTTCAGAAGATTATAAGATTTTAAAAACAACTTTTCCTCGTATTCCTTGTTTTTCTTTTCCAAAGCTTCTTTTGCTGCCAGAAGAGATTTGCGCTCTCTCAATAGAGCAAGCAGTGATTCCTGCTTGCCTAAAATATACTCTTGTATCTCTACCATCGCATCCATGATTTCAACCTGACGCTGGTTCATTCGAGAAATTTCTTCTCGAATCGTCTTTTCATCAGATGAACCTTGCTGCAATGAGATTTGAAGCTCTGCAACACGAGATTGCATACGCTTCAGTTCTGCATGCATGGATGGTATCAAACTCTTAATATCAGTATTCATAATATGATTTCCGTTTGTACGGATGTTGATAGCAACAGTATCAATGTCTCACGGCTTATCTTATGACAGCGAGCTGCCTCCAAGAAACGAGGCTTGAGAAACTTACCATCATCAAACCACTTCTGGTATAAGACAAAACCATTGATATCATAATGTAATATTTTAACCTTACGGTAATCCTTGGAATAGAAGATGAAGGCTTCATCATAACTATAAGGATCATGCTGCATTTTTTCACGGATGATTCCTGCCAAGCCCTCACGACCATTGCGCATATCAGTTGGCGTGGAACTCAAATAATAAGTTGTTCGAGAAGTGAAGTTCAGCATGGCTATGACATTTTACGCAGCAGTTCTGCAACTGCAAACAGGTTAGTACACTTGATTTCCATCTCATCACCTGCCGGAGACTTCAATATCAGTCTCTCAACTTGCCAACCTGCAGGAGTTTGTTGCTCGGGAACAAAATTCTCCTCAACTGTCAAAGCGATAAACTCACCTTCGCCTAGCTTCTTGTTTTCATCTGGTTGAAGCTTATTTGAACGATATGATTTCTTAAACTCAATGAGCCAGTCATAATCCACTGCCTCATCCTTACAATACTTGCGCAAGCTACGACCTTTACGATTTTGGTTGTAATCCTGCATCACTTTTTCGAAATATTCCCTTGTTTCCATTATCAAACTGTTTTGATTACGGATGCAAAGGTAATATATTATATAGGTACCGCCATACGGGCTAATGGTGATTTACATCTTTTACCTTGTTCTTAGCAAAGCATCCTGCGCCTCAGTCGAAATTAACTTCCCTAACTAAGAACCCAGGATGCGTTGTGGGTGATTATGTAGCGCCCACACTACTAAGCTACTTCTCGCTGTTTATAAAAAATGTATCTTTTGCTATTTTTACAGAGACGACAAGTCTCTAAGGATAAGAGCCAAAGGCTCTCATCCTACCATCTTAAGAATAAAAATTTGTTTTTTGTTTCGTACATATTAACAGGAAAGAAGCATTGCTCCTTCCTACTAAATATATTTTGCTGGATAAACTATTCTATAGACATCACCTAACAAAAAAGACTTATCTATAACACAAAACTGTACAGGAGGCATTAGCTCCAAACGAGCAATATTATAATTGACAAATCTCATAGTTGGTGAATGTTTCATACAGCCAGTTGCCTTCGCACGAATTGCCTTATACTGCGATGAAAAATCAGAATGATTCTTCAAAAAGCAGATGACATCACTTACAGAGATATTATTACGATGCAATTACGAATTCATCCGCATCAACATAAGGCAGATCGAGAGCCTCTATCTGCTTCCATTCTTCCAACAATTTCTCATCAGAAATATTGTGGAGATAGTCCAATGCCTGCAAAACGTTATTTTCAATTATATCAATATATTATTTTTGTTCAAAGATAAGGTTTATAATTTAAATATGCAAATAAATTTTGTTAGTTAACACTTTCTTTGGCACTTTTCATTTTTTAAAGTTCTTATATTATTGCCTCCTGACCCTCTGTCGGAACTAACTTTCCAACAGAGAACTGCAGGATGCGTTATGGGTGATTATGTAGCGCCCACACTACTAAAATAGTCTGAATTTGATATTATAAGAGATTTTTCGAATCCCTCCGTCTCCCTTTAGCCAAAGGGAGCTCCACATCCTAACCAAGCCTTCCCTTCTCAGAAGGGAAGGATGTAGCTGGCGACGCTATAGCTCTGCCAGAGTTTTGGTCAGCCAGCGGAGCCTGTGCCCTAAAGGGCTGGCTGGAGTGCTTACGCAACAGAGTTGCGATTGTTTTACGCAATAAAATTGCGAGTGTTTGTCGCCTAGAGGAAGACTTTATTTCGTATGATGCTCGATGAAACGATTAATCATTCTTGTAACAGTGACAGTTGACTGCTTATAATGAGCTATCACCATTATATTAATGATTTCACCATCCTCTTTGCTTTTTAATCTTTTCCATTGCCTGAGAATGAGAAAGACCTCTTCCCGAACGACTTTCCTTAATGGCGTACTCTGAAGCCATTTCTAAAACTTCATGAGGTATATCATTTACGAAAGCCTGTACTTTGTCTTCTGGAACTTCATATGGATTAATACCTTTCATCGTTGAATACAGCAATGTTATAAGGGCATTTTTCCGATCATCACTCCAATTCTTTACTTCGTTCCAAATCGGAGTATTTTGTATTTCATTATAATTGAACGTTCTCATAATTCTAATATTTAGTACCTTACATGGTGCAAATATAAGGGAAATATCTGAAATAGCCAAGGTATTTCCGGTTTTTAACACATCGATGTCCCACAGATTTCACAGATGAACACAGATTTCTTTGCGGCCTGGGCGGCGGGGGATTTAAGAGGGTCACGCAGATTTGGCTTTCCCTTCGGCCGCCGATTTTCAATTCGCAGATGACGCAGATTTTTCCTTTATATCTTATCCGCAGATGAGACCTATTCGGTCAGATTACGCAGATTTTTCGACTCCCCTGTCCCCCTCTTGCGAAGAGGGGTCCTTATCCCACTCCCAAGCCCTCGCCCTTAGCATAAGGGCAAGGGATGTAGCTGGCGGCGCTATAGCTCTGCCAGAGTTTTGGTCAGCCAGCGGAGCCTGTGCCGCAAGGGGCTGGCTGAGAGTGCTTACGCAATAAAATTGCGATTGTCTGTCGCCTGACGGAAAACTTTATTCTGGTTGTTCTTGCAGATATTTCTCTATCCAAGGCTTTAACTCTGGAATATCACATTCTATTGTATCCCAAAGACTTTCCGGATCTACAGTATAATAGCCATGAATAATACTTTAACTTTTTCTCTCATAAATCAAGAACTTGTCGTTATTTACTGAGTCTAACGCAAAAGGTAAGAGGCGACTGGCTTCTACCATATCTACCTTACGATGAAGTAAATCTTCTAAATTGAGCATCATGGCAGCAATCTTCATCAATGAAACTCTGGAGTTCTGGCGATCATACTCTACAAGAATATCGACATCACTATCCATACTCTCTTCGCCTCTTGAGCATGAACCAAAGAGCCAAGCCTTCTTGATGGGTTGGCTTCCAAAGAATTGCTGAATCTTTGGAATCATATTTTCAACATTCTTACTAATCATAATCGAGTACATTTTTATTGTTTACATGCTGCAAATATAAGGGAAATATCTGAAATAGCCAAGGGATTTCTGGTTTTTAACACATCGGGAGTCCCACAGATTTGGCTTTCCCTTCGGCCGCCGATTTGCAATTCACGGATGAACACAGATTTTTTTGACCTATCGGTCAGATTACGCAGATTTATCCTACTACTATTTCTTATACGCAGATGAGACCTATTCGGTCTAGATTACGCAGATTTATTTTCATAGAGCATACTTCATCTCCACCAAGGCATCCCAACCATCCGCATCGGCTGGTACTGGCTTACCACCTTTAGACACCATTGTCTCGACATATGCCAAAGCTTCTTTGAACTCGGTGGTTTCCGTGAATTTTGGAGTGGATGGCTTGGCAATCGATGCTGCCCCATCATGTATATTACTATTTATCAATACTTTGTTCATAATCCTATCTCCTATCATTAATAATTTACCTGCAAATATAAGGGAAATATCTGAGCTATTTCAGAACGAAAGGAGAGGACGTAATCTGAAGCTTATGCTTTGCCAAGCTCCTATACTGCGGTGAAGTCTTTGATATGCATACCTTGCCGGATGGAATCCAATAATGCAAATGATCGCGCCTGATTTCAGCAAGTTGACATCCCTTATCCTTGAGCCAACTTTCAAGCCATTCTACTTTCTTCAACATCTCTTTGACATTGCTCGTATTCGCAGGATGAACTTCCACAAACCAGGCTTTTTGATCATACCCTATCGCATAATCCCACCTTGAAGCATTCGGATAAAGCCCCTTCGTACAATCGTCAATATCCACACTTCCTAAAAGATGCTGCGGCTTGCTTACTGATACCTTCAAAGAATTACCCTTTAATGCCTGCAAGCCTTTACAATAACCATCCTTCAATTCTACAGTATTATCCACCGCAGACTTAAAGACGTTCGTATCTGATTTTACATCATTCTTCTTCATCTTCTCACATTTCCGGTTCCTGATAATACTTTCCTACTACTTCCGAAGCCTTGCCTGAGAAGGCAGCCAAGCCTCCCCATTCCGCAATCAACTGATTGTTATTTTCAACATCCAAAGAGGAAATGTCGGTAGAGGTTACTCCACCTCCATCTGATGAGAAAAAATATGTCTTCAACTCCTTTTCCTGCAATCCATTCATTACCTGAACGGCTGTAGATTTCTTATCTATATCGAATAATTCACTAAGAGCCTTTTTAAAACGTTCCGCAGGCAAATTCTTGAGAGTCTCAAATACCCAGGCAAACTCCAACAACGTAGGAGAATGAGTGGATACTATTACCTTATATCCCGCCTGCATCAATTCTATGATTTCCCAAATAACGGTCTGGATGGCACGGGGATGCAATCCCATTTCCGGCTCCTCGATGATTACCCACTTGTAATCTTTCTTATTGATTACTGATGTTGGAGGTCCTGAGAGACAATACATTGCCAGCAGAAGAGGCATAAACTCCTTCTGACCTGCACTCCATGTCATAAATGGAAGACTGACATTGTTAATATTCAGCTTCATCTTTCTTTGACCTGAACTTTGGTCAATAACAACTTTTGCGCCATGAAAAACGGATTCGTCTATAGAATCCTTTACCACACCCTTCAGACGATTACGCATCGGGAATATCACATCAGGATTACCTAAACCACTCTGTATGAACACACGCAGTGTTTCACTGAAGTTTTTCAAGACATACGGAGCAGCTCCATCAAACTCCATAAAATTCTTTGGACGACCATCTGATATTCCTAAAATTCGTTGAGCAGGAACATAAAAGACGGATTCCTTGGTATTCTGCTTGCCCTTCGATGGCTTCAATAAATCCGTGATTGCAAATTTCTTATCTGAAACTTCTATTTTTGTATCTCCACTGAACAACGTATGCAATCCCTCTCCAAAATAATAATCCAAGAGAGGTACCACATCTGTTTTTGACAAAATATAATTATACTTCCGTAATGTCTCGATAATGCTATTCTTATCCATGACTAACTTGAACAGCTCCAAAAACAAGCTTTTTCCACTTGCTTGAGGACCTATCAAGATATTCAAGTCACCTAGACTTACATCTACGGACTTGATGGGACCGAAATTCTCTACCTTCAATTTTGTCATTGCCATTCTGTTATTTTATTCAATTATCCGGCAAAAATACAAATTATTTTTGAGAAATCAAAAAATTTAAGGGACTTTTACGTTATTAGCTTTCTCTTGTCCCACAGATTTGGCTTTACTTCCCGCTGGTCAGTGGGGCCGGAGGACAAATCTCCCTTCGGCAGCCGATTTTTAGATTTCACGGATTTTCACAGACTTTTACAATCACTTCTTCTTGTTTGTATGTTTGGGGGTGAAGGGGGTGTATAAGAACTTTTGTATATACATCGTGCGCAAAAGATAAAGAGAAAGGGTATCAGATAGTTATGCCTTCTTTTTAACACACTTTTCACGCTAAAGTTCATTTACCCCCTTCACACTTCACACTTTGTTTGCTAATCTAAAAATCGATCATTTCGGCGACAAAGGTTCCAGCAACCCGTCAATCAGACGAAGCAGCTCGTCTCTGTGAGCCTCGCCAACCAACGACTCCATCCAACGTATCGCGCCCCAGTAGTCGTCGATGGAAACATCACGGTCCATCGCCTCCAGACTCTTGGTGTACGCATCAGACAGCCGGAACTCCTTGCGGATGGCTGACTTGGTGGAAGCCCAATGCTTCTCCTCCTCAGTAAGACCACCCTCAAAACGGTCTTCCTTCAGTTCTTCACGCATAGCCCAGAACACGTTGTGGACTAAAAGATTAAAACACTTGTGGACAGAAATCATGCCCGTCTGTAGTCGTAGGAATCCTTGATTCCCATGACTTCACTTTTGATTTTTTTGAAAAACATTTTAAATAAATTTATGTTATGTTCCAAAATCGGAACTTTTTGATTTCAATGCCAAATTTTATGCTTAGCTTTGCAGCGGAATCTATATGATTCAATTTTAAACAACTTCATATAATTTGCTTAAAAATGACAATAACAGAACAAAAACAAAAACAAGAAATGGTATTACCATCTTTCTTCTATGCTATCGCCTCCAGCGAAAGCAGACAACTCATCAGTCTTGATGAACTGCAGCGAATCATCACCCTCGACGCCATGACCCAGGCTCGTACCGAAGACTACCGCAAGAACATGCGCATCAGCAGCGAGCTCGCTCATCAAACCAAGGTGATGATGCCAGGCATCACTACCTCCGTGCTCATGGACGGACGGGGCAAGGAACTGCGCAACGTGGTGAAGACCACCCAGATGATTGCCGTGGACATCGACAAGATTCCTGCAGAAAAGATGAAGGAGGTCGTACAGAAGGCGGACGCCGACCCTCACACCATGATGAGGTTTATCACCGTGAGCCAACGGGGCCTGCGCATCATCTCCAGATACCTGCCCATAGATGACGACGAGGTGACCGCACTGGAACTTTTCGATGTGATCATACGCAAGGCGATGAGCTATTACAGTAAGTTGCTAGGCGTGCCTGCCGACGAGCAATGCATAGACATCACCCGGATGTGCGGACTCGCCCACGCCCCTACCGCCTACTTCCATTGGGACGCAGAGCCTTTCGGCCTGGACACCCACGACCTGAAGGCGCTCTACACCAAGAAGGCCAACGAGGCGAAATATGCCAAACGTGCCAGCAAGCGCAAGCGAAACAGCCAGAAGATGGTGGCACTGGGCAAGGGGGGTCCCTCGATGGACGAGGCAGCGCAGCACATACTGAACCTACTCGACACGTGGGGCTACAAGTTTGAGAGCGGTGCCCACAACGAGTATGTGCTCCACTTCGGCAAGGTGTGCGTGCGCTATGGCATAGACAAGGAAGAGGCAATGACCTACGCCAAGAGCAACTTCAGCTCCGACTATCCCGATGCTGACAGCGTGATGAAATCATGCTACAAGCACACCGAGAAACTAGGCACCTGGCACTTCTACCGCAAAGGCGAGAGCTTCTCGGGTAAGCCGACCGTCAAGGTAATCAAGCAGTGGCTCTCGATGAGATACGAGTTTCACCACAATGAGGTGACGGGATTTCACGAGGTGCTGAGCCGCGATATAATCAAAGGCAAATACCACAAGTGGACCCGCATCGACGACAACATAGAGAACACCATCTGGACCCAGATGGACGAGATGGGACTCGAAGTGAGCGCCATCAAGCTGCACGCCATCATCAACAGCGACTTCAGCGAGCCTTGGGATCCCTTCGACGAATATCTCAGGAGTCTGCCCAAATGGGACGGAAAGACCGACTACATCGACGAGCTTGCCAACCGGGTAACCATCAACTATTGCCCTGGCTACCACCACTCGCAGGAAGAGTTCAGATACTTCTTCAAGAAATGGCTCGTATCGATGGTGGTGGCATGGGTATCACCGAGAGTGGTGAGCCAGACCATCCTGATATTCATCGGGAGGGGTGGCATCAACAAAACCACATTCTTCTATTATATCCTGCCACCATGCCTGCGCCAGTACTTCATCAACGAGTCAACCGCCAACTATACCGACAAGGACTTCATGGAGGCTTTCTCAAGCAAGGCACTCATATGCCTCGACGAGCTGGAGTCTACCTTCGGCAAGGGGCTGAGCGCCCTCAAGAGCAACGTCACCAAGCTGGTGTTCTCCATCCGCCGCCCCTACGACAAGTATCGCTCGGAACTGCTGCACCGTGGTGCCCTCTGTGGCACCAGCAACAGCATACAGATCATCACCGACGAGGAGAACCGCCGCTACTCGCCCTGGTTCGTAGACAACATCGAGAGTCCTAGGGAGACCCCCATCGACTACCAGCACGTCTATGCCCAGGCTGTAGCTCTGGGACAAGAGGTAACCAATCGGGTGAAGAACCAGGAAGAGGGATGGGTATACTGGCTCACCACCGTCGACATCGACGTGATGAGGGAGCACAACGGCATGTTCATGGTTTCCAACTTCATGGAAGACCAGATACTGCGCTTCTACAAGGTGCCGAAATCAGACACCGCCCCTCAATATGTAAAGTTCCGCTATTCATCGGAAATCATGGAGCGCATAGGCGGAAGTCCCGCCCTGAGCCGCAACATGAGTCACCAGAATCTGAGCGCCGTGATGCAGCGACTGGGATTCAAGAAGGTACACCGCGCCAAAGGCAACGGATGGCTCGTGATAGAGAAGAATCCGGGAGAAATCAACACCGAGGCGATCTGCAGTCCAAACGAATGCGCAGAAACGTACCTGAAACCGTACAGAGCCGTAGCTACGGATAGCCAGAATGGTTCTGACCAACAGTAAACAGCGTTCTGGCAAGTGCTAACCAGCATTGCCAGCAACGCTAAGTATCATCAAGAGAAACGCTAAGTATTATTACCGCGATTCATAAAAGTCAAAACTATATGAAAATCAAGATATACAAAAAATTCGAGCTTGCCAAGCTCTACTTTCCGGAGCAGTCGAAACACGTGGCACTAAACCACCTGATGCGAATGGTAAACCACTGCCCGCCCCTGCTTGAAGCCCTGCAAAGAGAGGGCTACGAACGGTTGGCGAAGACCTTCACCATGCGCCAGACGCTGCTCATCTATGAGTATCTGGGCGAGCCATAATACTGAGTTTTCCAGTTTTATGCCCCATCGTATCCCTATCTCACCCCTATCGTACAGAAGCCTCTTCTGAAAGTCGTATCTTTGCAACCGTAAACAAGAAACAAGCACTGCGCAGCGCTTTAATACATGAAACACGAACCATAAAACAATTTATTAGCCTTATGATTGAGTACGATTTAAAGAAGAACAACAACAAGAAGAATGAGAAGGCTTATGGCAAGTACTACGCCAAGCCCCACATTAGTGAAACTGTAGATCTCGATGAGCTCGCCGACCACATGCATGGTCACAACTCTCCATTCTCAGCCGGGACCATCAAGGGCATCCTCATCGATGCCGTGACCCACATCAAGGAGCTCCTGCTCATGGGCAAGAATGTAAAGCTCGACAACCTCGCCATCTTCTACATCAGCATCAAGAACAAGATGGGTGCAGAGAACGCCGACGACTTCACCGTATCTAAGAACATCGAAGGAGTAAGAATGAAAGCCCGCGCCACGGGCGACTTCCGCTCTGTGAATCTCAACCTCGACGCCAACTTGAAGAAGTATGGTGCTAAGAAAAAGAAGTCTTCGACCACCACCGACACCGAAACAACTACGCCATCGGGAGATACAGGCAAGAGCGAATCTGGCTCTACCACTAACCCAGGCAGCGGTTCGGAAGGCGATGGACTTGAGTAACCGGGATAGCATATCCCCGTTATCTCTTAACGGGGATTGCAAATCCCCTTAACATGTTTTTTTTAATATATTGACCGAAAATGACACAAGATCGATTTCCGATGACGATTGGCGGCGAGGAGGCGCTCAATGAGCATCTCCTGCTCGCCTACACAGAGAACGGCGAGATGATGGACTCACCTCTGAGCGTCCGTTTTCTCGTAATCCATTGCTCGGCAACACGTGCCGACCGTAACTACACCGACAAGCAACTGATGCGCGACCACAAGAAGCGTGGATTCCGCACCGTGGGCTACCACTTCTATGTCCACAAGGACGGAAGCATCACGCAGTTCAGAAAGCTGCTGGAGGTGGGCTCACATGCCCGCCCATACAACCGCTGCTCCATCGGCATCTGCTACGAGGGCGGGCTGGATGACGAGGGGCGTCCTGCCGACACCCTTACCCGCGCCCAGTATGACGCAATGTGGAATCTGCTGCGCAAGCTCAAAATCACGTTCCCACAGGCTAAGATAGTGGGGCATCGTGACTTGCCGGGCACCACCCCGAAGGCATGCCCTTGCTTCGATGCAGCGAAAAAATTTCCACTTTAATGCTTAATGTTGAATGTTGAATTTTTAATTTGAACTATGAAGAAAGAAACCATCAAGAAGGTGATCAATTTCATCATCACCGTACTTACCGCCGTAGCTAGCGCATTCTGCGTACAGAGCTGCCAGTAAATTCCCAGTAATCAAACCTTAACCTTAAGTTCTAATTCTACCAGTATTGCCTGAAGATGCCGAGGCGGTGCATGTCGGAGCCCACCATGTCGTACATATCGTGCTTCATGAGCCACTTGCATCGTTTCTGCACCTTCTTGCCATACTGCCCATCTATCGAGAACGCATTTCGCTGGAACTTGATGCCCATCAACTTGAGCTTCTCGTAATCGCGCTTCTCCATATAGAGGTAGCGCTCAGGATGGGCAAGCACGGGCGTGTAGCCCTTGTTCTTGATGCGCTCCAGGAGGGCATGAAAATTCATCGGGGCAGAGAAGATGCTCGTCTCCACCAACAGGAGCTTGCCATCCTCGCCCAGCGGCAACAGGTCGTTTGCCTTCAGGCGCTTTTCGAAGAGCGCATCTAGCATATTTTCGGCTGCGAGATGCAGCCGGAGCATTATTCTGTCAGCAGGGTTTCGCTCGGCGAAGTCCTGCTGATATTGTTTCTGGAAGTCGGCAAATACTTGGCGCAAATGGGTGGTCTCGTTGGGTACGTCTTCCATAATATGAGGCGTAAGCCAGACATCCCTCATGCCTGCGCCTTCGTAAAAGCACAACATTTCCAACGACTTCTTTACCTCTTGAAATCCGTCGTCCACGCCGGGCAGGATGTGGCAGTGCCAGTCGATGCCGCCGGGGAGTCTCTCTGATGGTGCTTTCTTGCTTGCCGTCGGATTGCAAATCCAACGGAACGCCTCACGGAATTTATACATATTTTTCTATTCTTTTATCCAATTTTCTACTTTCCTATTTTTGCATCCCCATTCTTGTCGGAGCCGTAGTGGTAGCCGTAGCCATAGCCATAGTGGTAGCCATAGCGATAGTAGTGGCCGTAGCGGCCGCCCTGAGCCTTGGTTCCGTTCAGAATGAGCGACATATTCTTGAATTTCTTGTCCTTGTAGAACTGCTCGATGTCGCCCAGCATGCTGCGCTCCATCAAGCCGCTGCGAACCACGAAGATGGTGCGGTCGGCATATTTCTCGATAATCTGGGTATCGGCTACAATCTCTACAGGAGGACAGTCGATGAAGATATAGTCATACTCCTTACGGAGCTGATTGATAAGCGATTCCAAACGTTCGCTGAAGAGAAGCTCCGTTGGGTTTGGAGGCATGGTACCGATAGGCAGGATGTCGAAATCCTTCACCAGTCCGTTCTCCTCACCATGGCAGATGATGCCCTTCAGGTCGTCGGTTCTGCCATTGAGGTAATCACTCAAGCCCTCGGCAGGATTGCCTACGAGCATAGAGGTGGAACCATGGCGGAGGTCACCGTCGATGACGAGCACCTTCTTCTCCTTGATAGCGAGCGACATGGCGATGTTGGTAGCCAGATAGCTCTTGCCGGAACCCGGATTAAAGGAAGTGATGACGATGACGTTCTTTTCAGGATGCGCTCCGATGGTGAACTCGAAGTTGGTACGCAATACGCGGAATGCCTCGTTCACGATGTCGCGCTTGCCAGCCTTCACCACAATCTGACGCACCTCCTTCGGCTTCTTCCAGAACAGAATGAGCTGCTTCAGGGTTGGACGATTCTTGCGGCTGATATAGAACGGAATCTCGCCCAGGAATGGGATGGTTACGTTCTTCAGATCCTTGCGGCCACGCACGGTGGTGTTCATGTTTTCACGCACGAAGATGATGACCACAGGGATGAGGAAGCCCAGTGCGAATGCCACCAGCAGGATGTTGCGGCGCACAGGAGCCACAGGCAGGTTGCTGCCTGTAGGAGGAGTGATAACACGGGTGTTATAGGCGGTAAAAGCCTTGGAGAGCTCGTTTTCCTCACGCTTCTGGAGGAGGAAGAGATAGAGCGCCTCCTTTACCTTCTGCTGACGGCCTACGGTCTGCAGATACTTAGCCTGGTTAGGGTTGCTGGCAATCTGCGAGGTGGTATGCGCCTCGTTAGCCTGCAGGGTGCCCAGCTGGGTGCGGAGGGTTACCACGAAGTTGTCGATACTTGCCGTAATACTTCTGCGCATGGCATTCAGGTTCTGGTCGTAATCGGCAACCAATGGGTTCTGTTCGCTGGAGTTTGCCACAATGTTGTTGCGCTCCAACAGGGTCTTATTGTATTCAGCAATCTGCTGCTCGATGCCCGGACTGTCGATACCGGTATTGGATGGCAACACCTGGTTCTTGCTCACTCTGCCTACGAGACTGCTGCGGATATACTGTGCGATGGAGAGGCGTGAGTTGAGATCCATGATCTGCTTGCTCAAATCGCTGCTCTTCTGCATATACTGCTGAGCTGCAGTCTCTACATCAGGCAACAGGTTGGCACTCTTGAAGGAAGAGATATCCTTATCCACATCGCCCAGCTCATGCTCGATAACGCCGAGGCGCTCGGTGATGAAACGGGAGGTGGAAACGGTCATCTGGTTCTTGTCGTCGAGCCAGTTCTTGCGGTATACGGCGATGATGGTGTTGAGGATATCCTCGGCACGCTTGGTCTGTACATCCGTATAGGTAAGATTTACGATGGTAGTCTTCTCCTCGTTCAATCCCACCGTGAGCGAGCCCAAGATGCGATTGGTCATGGAATAGAGGTCGGTATGGCTTACGTAGAGTGCCGGTGCATCGCCACCCTTGATAAAGGCAGCGTATGACGGTGCAGCCTCCAGCTTCACCTTACCCAATGGAGTCTGAACCAGTTTGCCCAACTTACCTGTGACGGTCTTGTTGGTCTCCACAGGAGTTCCATTAGAAGAGGTACCCTTGAAATCAGTGAGTTCAAACTTATCTCCGCCCTTCAGGTAAACGGTCATCGAACCATAGTGTTCTTCGCCGATGGTGAGGAACTGCACGGTGACAGGGAGGTCGTTGCCATAGAGCACATTGCGGTGGAATCGTCCGTCAACAGCGTAATCTACATTGAGTTTCAGCTGCTTTCCTACTTCCAGAAGAACGGAAGGCGACTTGATGGCAATGAGTTCGTTATTAACGTTCGACTTGGTGCCTCCCAATCCCATATCAGAGAACATCGACTCCACATCATTATTGATGGAACTACCTTTGCTTTCATCCTTGATAAGCAGGGAAGCCGTGCGCTGGTATACATTCGGTGTAGAGAGCAGATAATAGCCGGCTGCTCCCATCGTAACGAACAGGGAGAGCACGAACCATTTCCATCTGGCTAAACAGAGATAAAAGAGGTCTTGCAGGCGGAGGAAATCATCCCCCTGGTTGCGGCGAAGCATCGGATTTGGAGCACCCTGATTATTCGCCGGATTTGAATTCTGTATCATCTATAATTTATAAACTATAAACTATTAATTATCAATTATTAATTAACCTTGAGGAAGGTGAGGATGGCAACGGCGAGTGAAGATACGCTCAGCCAGAAGCCCGTAGACTGGATGGTGTTTCCATTGACGGTAGAAGTACGCTTCTTGGTATCGTTAGGCGAAACATACACCACGTCGTTCTGCTGCAGGTAATATACAGGCGAGCTGAACACATCCTTGCCCGAGCAGAGGTTGATCTTATAAATCTTCTGATGGCCGTTTTCCTGACGAAGCACCATCACGTCGTCGCGCACACCGGTGATGGTCAGGTCGCCGGCATTGCTGATGGCATCGAGGATGGTAACCTTCTCGTCTTCGATGGCAAACTGTCCAGGATGGTTTACCTCTCCCATCACGGAGTAATGGAGATTGCTCAAGCCCACGGTAACCACAGGGTCCTTGACCAGGCTTGCGTCTATCAACGCTTTCTTGATTTTCTCAGCCACCTGCTCACGCGACAGGTTTGCCACATGAACGGTTCCCAACACAGGGAAATCGATATTGCCCTTGCTGTCTACCGTATAATAATAGGCATCCTTGGCGACGGTCGACGTGGTGGCGGTTCCCGTAAGGTTGAAGAGCTGTGAGATCTGTGGATCCTTGCTCTTCACGCCGATGTAGAGTTTATCTGTTGGCTTGGCGGTGATCACCGCACTTTTCAGATTGATTAGCGTGTCAGGATTTTGGTTAAAATCCTGGAAATAAGCTATTTGTTGTGGGGCTCCACAAGCTGACAGGGCAAGAAGTCCCGTACAAAAAGCTCCAGAAAGCAATGAATTACGATATTTCATATGATTTTATATTTTTTCTAGAAAACATCTTGGTATATAGGTGGTGGCGACGGCACAGACCCCGTCTATCGACACGATGAGGCGATGGTCGCCATTGATGCGCTTGATTTCGCCCTCCAGACCTTTGAACCTGCCGTCGATGACCCTGACACGTTCACCTTTCTTCCAGTTGAAGGCTCCATCCTCGAAATATTCCAGCCCCTCCTGATCGCCCGACGATACCATCATGAACATCTGCATCTGTCGCTTGGGAATGGCGATGGGCTGTGGGTCGAAGTCCACCAGCTGGCGATATAGCCTTGCCTTGCCACACAGTTCCCGCTCCAGGCATAGCGCCTGTCGCTTGTTGCTGCGCATGAAGAAAAGCGAGGGTATGAGTGGGCGCTCCACCACAATCTTCTTGCCTTGGCTGTTTACATGTCTCTCTTTTACGAAAGGGGCGTAATATTCCATCACATCGCCCATCATGTCTTCGGGGAATGTGTTTTTCATCTGGTCAGGATCCTTAAGCGCGTTGTTGAACAGGTTGAACAAGTCTCGGCAAAGCGCCACTTTGTTCATGAACACGCGCATGGCATACCATGATGCCTCTGTCTCAGCTGGTTCGCCAAGAGTCTCGGCTTGTATGCTTAGAGAATGATTGATATCTTTTATTGAATTGTCCATTCTTTCATTTTAAGTATTCTTATACAGACACATTTTCTCTTCCCCCTTATGTCGAAACGAGTCGTCACAAGCAGCAAGGAGATTGAGACAGTATACTTCTCATAAAGCTTCTGTCGTTCGGAGCAACCCTGATCCAGGCGATGCTGTACCCGCAATCCCATTTGGGTAACTAAGCCTCATATTTTCTGGTTTAGTTCTCAAATGCGCCGCAAAGTTAACAAAAAAAAAAAAATGAAAGAATGTTAGCGCAATTTTAGATAAAATTAGTTTTTTGAGCCATTTTCTTAATATTAGTTAATTTTACTATTTTATTTGCATACAAAACATAAAATCGGGGTAAATCTCTTTCAATAAGTGATTTACCCCGATTAAACATTATACAGATGGAAGGAAACTTAGTTGTTTACGCTACCTCCCACAATATCAAGCAATTCATTGGTAATGGCCTGTTGACGACTCTTGTTGTACTGCAAGTTGAGTTCGCGCAAGAGTTCATCGGCATTATCCGTAGCGGTCTGCATGGCCACCATTCTGGCAGCATGCTCACTCGCCTGGCTATCCAGCAACGCTGTATAAATCATCAGACGAAGCTGCTTAGGAATCAAGACTCCCAAAACAGTCTCCAAGTCTGGCTCTACAATGAAGTCATCATTCAGAGGTTTTGCCTCAAAACTCTGGCGTCCGTCAGCTTCAGCCTGCTTTTGGCGCAGATATTCCTGAGCCTTTGCCGTAGCCACATTAGAGGTAAGGTCACGATCGTTGTCCACTCCTATCGACTCAGTGCTGAGGTCAATAGGCAAGAAAGTCTTGCGGGTCAGAATCTGTGAACCGGCACTCTTAAAGTGATGATAAATCATCTCCACCTTATCGAGCTCACCAGCAGCATACTGTCTGGCAAGTGAATAGGCGATATCTGCACAGGCGCTGGCACGAGGATGATCGGCAAGATCATTAAAGTTACCGCCAATCTTCAAACCCAGTTTCTGTGCCTTCTCTGCCACTTTTCGTCCGATAGGATATACCGTGATGTCGTCAATGCCTTGAGCCTTATACTCGTCCACCGCATGCATCATCATCTTGATAACGTTGGAATTGAATCCACCACACAAGCTGCTGTTAGAACTGTATACCACAAGAGCTACACGCTTGGTCTCCTTGTGCTCCAACTGCAACGGATGGTCGACATTCGGAGTACTTACCAGGAAACTCTTGAGGATATGTTCCAACATATTTCCATAAGGCAGCATATTCTGGATAGCTACCTGAGCATGATGCAACTTACTGGAAGCCACCATCTTCATTGCACTCGTAATCTTACGGGTACTGTTAACGCTGGCTATGCGAGTTTTAATCTCTTTTAATGACGGCATAGGCTATTACGCTTTATATTGTCCTGCAACATTAGCCATGGTCTCCTCGACTGCCTTAATGGCATCATCGGTGAGTTTACCATCGCCCAAAGTCTCAATCACATCAGCGTGCTGGCTGCGCATTGCATCGAGGAACAGATCCTGACAGTCGCGAACCTTATCCATTGGCACGTCGTGCATCAATCCGTGAACACCACAGTAGAGAATAGCTACCTGCTCGCCTACCGGCATTGGGCGGTACTGAGGCTGAACCAGCAACTGGTCGTTCTTACGGCCACGGTCCAGAGTCATCGCTGTTACGGCATCCATATCGCTAGAGAACTTAGAGAAGGCCTCCAGCTCACGATACTGAGCCATATCAATCTTCAGTGTACCAGCCACCTTCTTCATACTCTTGATCTGGGCAGAACCACCTACACGGGATACGGAGATACCTACGTTGATAGCTGGACGGAAGCCCTGGTTGAAGAGGTCGGTCTCAAGGAAGATCTGACCGTCGGTGATGGAAATCACGTTGGTTGGGATGTATGCTGATACGTCACCTGCCTGTGTTTCGATGATAGGGAGGGCTGTCAAAGAACCACCACCCTTAACGTGACCCTTCATGCACTCTGGAAGGTCGTTCATCTGCTCGGCTACCTCCTGCTGGTCGTTGATACGAGCGGCACGCTCCAACAGACGAGAGTGGAGATAGAACACATCACCAGGGTAAGCCTCACGTCCGGATGGACGGCGGAGGATCAGAGATACCTCACGGTAAGCCACAGCCTGCTTACTCAAGTCATCGTATACGACGAGAGCTGAGTAACCACGGTCGCGGAAGTACTCACCGATAGCTGCACCGGCAAATGGTGCGTAATACTGCATGGCTGCAGGATCGGCAGCGGTAGCACTTACGATGATGGTATATGGCAGGGCGCCATGCTCCTTGAGGTTCTGTACCAATGCTGCAACGGTAGATGCTTTCTGACCGATAGCTACATAGATACAATATACTGGCTTGCCAGCCTCATAGAAACTCTTCTGGTTGATGATGGTATCCACTGCGATGGCAGTTTTACCGGTCTGACGGTCACCGATAATCAACTCACGCTGTCCACGACCGATAGGAATCATAGAGTCTACCGCCTTCAAACCAGTCTGAAGAGGTTCCTTTACTGGCTGACGATAGATTACACCAGGTGCCTTACGATCCAAAGGCATCTCGAAAGAATCGGTGAGGTCGATGTCACCAAGACCATCAATAGCCTGCCCCAGAGGGTTTACGACACGTCCGAGGAAGTTGTCGTTTACGCGGATAGAAGCGATACGGTGTGTACGCTTCACGCTCTGTCCCTCCTTGATGCCAGCTGTAGGACCTAAGAGGACACAACCTACATTGTCTTCCTCCAAGTTCATGACGATAGCCATGGTTCCGTTCTCAAACTCAAGAAGTTCATTAGCCTCGGCATTACGCAGACCATAGATACGAGCCACGCCATCGCTGACGGTAAGCACGGTACCCACCTCGTCAAACTGCTGAGAGCCATTAACCTCCTGGAGCTGCTGCTGAAGAACCTCAGACACCTCACTTGGTTTAATTTTATCTGACATTGTTTATTTACTTTAATTATTTTTACTTTTTGAGCTGTGTCAGAATGTTGTTGAGCTTAGTCTTTACGCTCGCATCCATTCTGTAAGTATCATACTCAAGGATGAAACCGCCAATCAGTTCAGGGTTCACCTCGGTCTTGAACTCCACAGTACCTTTCGTTCTCTGCTCCACCATCTTGCGCATCTTATCCTCCGTAGAGGCGTCAACGGCAGTGGCGGTGATCAGCTTACCGCGGATGATGTTCTTCTGTTTCCTGTAAAGAGTGATATACGAAGCAGCCATGAATTGCAGGGTGCTCTCCCTATCCTCTTTCAAGACGAGAGCGATAAACTTCTTGCTCAGTTCCGTAGGCTCTTTGCCCAGGGCTGTGATGAGAAGTGCCTCTTTCTTGTCTTTGGAAAGCATAGGGTTGTCTATCGTAAATCTCAGTTCAGGCACGTCGATGTAGCTCTTAAAGAGCGTCTGCATCTCCTGGTAGACCTGATCTTCGAGCTTCATGCCGAGTGCAGCCTTGATGAGGGCACGGGCATAACGCACCGATATTACACCTATATCCATAAGCTTTACTATTTGTTGTCAGAAGAAACCTCGTCCAGCAGTCGATTTATCATATCCATCTGTGCCTTGTCATCAGAGAGCTTAGCCTTGAGCACCTTCTCTGCAATCTGAACAGAGAGTTCGGCTACCTGACCTCGGATTTCACGAATGGCGTTCTGCTTCTCGGTCTCAATCTGCTTCTTGGCATCAGAGAGGAGACGTGCGCCTTCTTCGCGTGCTTTATCCTGTGCTTTCTCTACAATGGCATCGCGGGTTTCGGCAGCCTCCTTGAGGAGGGCAGCCTGCTTCTCGCGAGCTTCCTGCAAGATGGATTCACCTTCTTTTTGGATATTGGCAAGCTTCTCGTTGGCTTCGTGAGCCTTCTTCAGACTATCATCAATGAAAGCCTTGCGTTCGTTCACCATCTTAATGATGGCTGGGAATCCAGCCTTCCAAAGAATGATGAAGACGATGATGAAGACCAGCGTCATCCAGAAGAGCAAACCGCTATCAGGAATTAATAAATCCATATATACTGGTTAAAGTTTTACTTAAACGTTTTGTTTTAACTAACTCTAGAATCATCTCTATCATGCCCCGGAAAGACATCAGGCAGATGCCTGAGACTTCCTTTTATCGGGGCAGATGATAGTGACAGATGAGATGATTACATAACGATTGCCAGGATGGCGATGATGACAGCGAAGAACGCAACACCCTCAACCAACGCAGCTGCGATAATCATAGAAGAACGGAGGTCGCCCATCTTCTCTGGCTGACGAGCCATAGCGTCCATAGCCTGGCCACCAATGCGACCGATACCAATACCTGCGCCAATAGCGGCCAAACCTGCACCTACTGCGGCACCCAACTTTGCAATCTCTGCTGCTAATAAAAGTGATAACATAATCTTAATAATTTAAGTTGTTAATATTTTCTTTGTTTATTATCTGAATGAAATTAGATCCGTAATCTATAATCTATAAACTACTTCACTACCTCTGGCTCAGCCTCATGAGACTTTACATGAGCCAGCGAGATGAATACTGCACTCAGCATGGTGAATACCAATGCCTGAATGTAGCTTACCAATACTTCGAGGAGCATCATAAAGGCGCTCATCGCAACACTTACTATTGTCATACCCGTACCTGCCACATAGTTGGCGATAGCATTCTCACTGATGTTGAACATGATGAAAATGATAGCCGCAAACGAAAGTGCGATGGCGTGACCCGCCATCATGTTGGCGAAGAGTCGGATAATCAGAGCCAGCGGTTTCGTAAAGATTCCGAAGAGCTCGATGAATGGCATCAGTGGCACTGGCACCTTCAACCACGTTGGTACCTCCGGCCAGAAGATTTCCTTCCAGTATTCCTTGGTACCGGTGAAGTTGGTGATCAGGAATGTCGTTACACCGAAGAATACGGTGCAGGCGATATTACCCGTCAGGTTACCACCACCTGGAGGGAATGGTACGATACCCATGATGTTCGCCACGAAGATAAAGAAGAAGCAAGTAAGCAACCATGGTGCGTACTTTGGGGCTTCCTTACCCAGGGTGGCCTCTATTACATCGGTATATACCGACATGATGAACATGTGCATCAGTCCCACAAAACCCTTTGGTGCAGGATCATCCACCTTGTGCTTCCTGCACCAAAGGGCTGGTATCAGGACACAGAGCAACAGGATGATAGCATCGATGAAGAGCACGCAAACGGTCTTCGTGATGGAGATGTCGAGAGGACGAACCTCCTGGTCTCCCACCTTCTCTACTATCTTGTTGGGATTCGCCTGCGCATCAGCGTTCTTGATCACCAGATTATAAGGGCCCGGACGGTCTCCATTGGCATCCTTCTCTTCCGAGAATTCGCTGCTGCAGAACACGTGCCAGCCCGAAGTGGTGTTAACGATGATTGGCAGATGAATCACTACGGGATGATCTCCCACCTTGGTGATATGCCATTCATAAGAATCCTTGATATGACCCCACAATATCTCTTTCACATCGATGTTCTCCTTAGCCGATACCTGCAGAGGTGCCAGCGTGAAGAGCAGCATCGCCATCAAGAGGAATTGCTTGAGATGTTTCATATTCTTTAATTCTTACTTTTGTTTATTAATTAATTGTTCAGAACCGCTTATGAAAGACGGTTCTTTTTCTCTACCCGAGCGAAGTAGATGCAGTCGAACACGAGAAGTACGACATAGAAAAGGGCAAAGATTGCGGTAAAACCCAGAATGTTCTGCTTGTCGCATACCAGCACATAGATGAGGAATACCAATGTACCGGCCATCAGTTTCAAGACCAATGCCGCCAGATAGAACTTGGCGAGATTGGCTGGCGATGACTTTGCAACAGCCTTCCATGCTTCACCATAAGCAGTACTTGCAACGAGTGAGAATATCGCACTCACTACCAACGGGTTAACAACCTGGGCTATCATATCATCGCATTGAGCAGATAATCTGCAGGCAAAGAGCACGGCAAGAGCCACTGCTGCTGTAAGCCACAAAGAAATCTGCTTATACCTGATACTCGCCTGTCTGATAGTCTGCAAGCGCAACTTTTCGTCTTTTTCCATTATCTAATAATTAATCACTAAAAATTAATCACTTATCTAAACTTCTACGCAAAGGCTTACTTCGTTTTTCTTACATTCCACGAATCCGCCCTTGATGTTCATTACCTGCTTGCCTTCCTTGGTAGTGTATTCCACCTTGCCCACTTCGAGCGAAGAGATGATAGGCGCATGATCCTTGAGAATCTCGAACGAGCCGAGGGTTCCCGGAACCAGTACGCTCTCTACCTCACCCTGGAAGACTACTTTCTCAGGAGATACTATCTTTAGCTGTAACATAAGCCGTGGATTTAAAGATTATCCTTGTGCTGCTGCGAGCAACTGCTTAGCCTTCTCCTTGGCATCCTCGATAGTACCTACGTTGAGGAATGCCTGCTCTGGCAGGTCATCTACCTCACCGTCGAGGATGGCGTTGAAGCCCTTGATAGTCTCTTCGATAGGAACCATCACACCCTTCAAACCGGTAAACTGCTCTGCTACGGTGAATGGCTGACTCAGGAAACGCTGTACACGGCGTGCACGGTTCACGGTCAACTTATCCTCATCAGAGAGCTCATCCATACCGAGGATGGCGATGATATCCTGCAACTCGTTATAACGCTGCAACAACTGCTTTACTCGCTGTGCACAATCGTAGTGTGCCTTGCCCACAATCAGCGGGTCGAGGATACGAGAGGTAGAACCCAGCGGGTCTACGGCAGGATAGATACCGAGAGATGCAATCTTACGGGAAAGCTCAGTGGTAGCATCCAGGTGAGTAAAGGTGGTAGCTGGAGCAGGGTCGGTCAAGTCATCGGCAGGCACATAAACGGCCTGTACAGAGGTAATGGAACCATTCTTAGTAGAAGTGATTCGCTCCTGCATGGCACCCATCTCAGAAGCCAGCGTTGGCTGATAACCTACGGCTGATGGCATACGACCCAACAGCGCAGACACCTCAGAACCAGCCTGGGTGAAACGGAAGATGTTATCAATGAAGAACATGATATCCGCTGCCTCACCATTCTTACCTCCGTGATCACGGAACTCCTCAGCTACGGTCAAACCAGAGAGAGCTACAGAAGCACGTGCCCCAGGTGGCTCATTCATCTGACCATATACCAGGGTAGCCTGACTCTTGGCAAGTTCCTCAGGATCGACAAGTGAGAGATCCCACTTACCTTCTTCCATCGCTTTACGGAACTTCTCGCCATACTTGATAACACCAGACTCGAGCATGTCTCGAATCAAGTCGTTACCCTCACGGGTACGCTCACCTACTCCGGCAAATACAGAGTAGCCGTTGTGTCCCTTGGCAATGTTGTTGATCAACTCCATGATAAGCACTGTCTTACCTACACCGGCACCACCGAAAAGACCAATCTTACCACCCTTCATGTAAGGTTCGAGCAGGTCAATCACCTTAATACCGGTAGCAAGCATCTCCTTGTGAGTAGAAAGTTCGTCAAACTTTGGAGCCTCACGGTGGATAGGATAAGCACCCTTCATGTCCAATTCATTCATACCATCAATAGGCTGTCCGATGACATTCATCATACGGCCCTTGATTTGCTCTCCGGCTGGCATCTGGATTGGGTTACCTGTAGAGATAACCTCCAAGCCGCGCTGCAAACCGTCAGTATTATCCATAGCGACACAGCGAACTGTATCCTCACCGATGTGCTGCTGCACCTCGATGACAAGTTCGCGGCCGTCTGGACGTTTTACCTTCAGAGCTTCATAAATTTTAGGAAGCACCTTCTCTGGATTCTCGCCCTTTGTATCGAAGTAAACATCGATAACAGGACCGATAATCTGAGAGATACGTCCGTTAATTTGTGACATAAGCTTATTAGTTTAAAAGTTATATATATATTTATATTATTCTTGACTGCAAAAGTAACAACAATTTATGGAAACCACAAATTAATTTAAAGTTTTATTCGGCTTTTATACCTTATTAAACCATTTTTAGTTCCCTTTAAACCATTTTCCTATGCAAAAGCAAGAAGTCAGGAGTTCAAACTCCTCTCTTCTTACCCTTATCTCTATAAATTAGATACTCAACTCGTCCAAAACCTTGATCAGTTTACGGTCGAATGGCTTATCTGAGCGGATAGCTTCAGAAAGCGGAACGTATACTACCTCGTTATTGCGTACACCAATCATCACATTGCGCTGTCCCTGCATGATAGCCTCGATGGCACCACAACCGGTACGGCTCGCAAGAATACGATCACGGGCTGACGGACGGCCGCCACGCTGCAAGTGACCCAGGATAGATACACGTACATCAAACTCAGGGAACTCCTTGCGCACACGGTCGGCATAATAAAGAGCACCGCACTTAGGACTCTCTGACACGATGACGATACAACTTTTCTTAGACTTACGGATACCACGCTCCATGAATTGAGCCAACTGGTCTACGTCGGTAGAATCCTCTGGAATGATAGCTGCCTCTGCTCCACTGGCGATAGCTGAATTCTGCGCCAGGAAACCGGCATCACGGCCCATCACCTCGATAAAGAAGATACGCTCGTGGCTCTGCGCAGTATCACGGATGCGGTCTACACATTCTACAATGGTATTCATCGTAGTATCATAACCGATTGTATTGTCTGTACCATAAAGGTCATTATCAATTGTTCCTGGCAATCCGATGCAGCATACATCAAACTCACGTGCGAAATTCATCGCACCTGTCAGCGAACCGTTACCGCCAATCACGACAAGCGCATCTATTTCCTCTTTCTGAATCGTTTCAAATGCCTTCTGACGACCTTCTTCGGTCATGAATTCCTTAGAACGGGCTGTCTTCAGCATCGTACCACCTGTGCCGATGATACCGCTTACATTCTCTGTAGAAAAGGTTTTAATTTCATCATTGATGAGACCATCGTAACCACGATAGATACCTTTCACAGTGAAACCGTTGTAGATAGCCGAACGGGTAACCGCACGGATAGCAGCATTCATACCTGGAGCATCTCCTCCAGATGTTAAAATTCCAATAGTCTTAATCTTTGCCATAACTATACCTTGATTATATTATATATATTTTTTTAATGTTAGTTTATTATCCTCTCAGGATGATGTTTTTCATCCATTACCCCTACATATACAGTAGGCATCCAAGGGTATACCCCTTGCTTTGTTTGGGTTTATCGATTTAAATAATTAGGTTTGCGGCACCAGCCACCAGGATATGAGAGAGCCAAAGGATAGCAAGTCCGATGACGCCACCCATCAAAGCTTTCCAGCCAATATTGCGGAAATACCATCCCATGTGCATACGTTCCATCTTCATCAGGGCAAGACCGCTGATTGTACCGATACCAAGAACGTTACCACCAGCCATTACGCAATATGCAATCATCTGCCAGTAGATACCATTGGTATGATAATCAGCAAGCATGCTGAATGAAGGATCATTCACATTTGCCAGATCATGAAGGGAGAAAAAGTTCATGGCTGTAGCAAAGTTGTCAAGTACAGTACTGATGATACCAGCCAAGACGCCATGCAACAGCACGCCAGGACGCTTATCATCCATACCGAAAGAGTTGAGAAGAGTAGCAAAATCGTCAAAAGCGCCGGTCTCCTTCACCACTCCGATGGCAAGCATGATACCCATCACGAAGAGAATCATCTGGACGACTCCGTATTGGAACACTCTAGGAGTACGACGGTCAGCCATCGCATCCATATTCATGAGTTTACGGTTGAATATCTCGTTCACAATCCAAAGTACGCCCAATACGCAGAGCGCACCGAGGAAAGGACTTAATTTCGTAATATTATGGAAGGTAGGGATAAACCACAATCCACCGATGCCCACAAAGAGCATCAGCAAGCGCTGCCATACATTGAGACGGGTATCATCCCCGCGGTATGGCATAGCAATCCATTCTGTCTCTACTCTTTCAGGCAGCATGCGCTGCATCATCAACAACGGAATGAGCCAGGCTGCAAGACATGGCAGCAGAAGCGACAGGAAATAATGAGTAGCCGTTACAGCACCCATATTCCACATCACCAGTCCTTCCGGATTTCCGATAACGGTAAGAGCTCCGCCACAGTTGGCAGAAAGAAGAATGGCACCTCCATACACCATGCGCTGACGACGGTTTGGAATTACCCCATGCATCATCGTAAGCATCATCACAGTTGTAGTAAGATTATCGAGATTTGCCGAGATAACAAAGGTTACGGCAGCGAGAATCCATAGCATTTTTTTGGCGCTTCGGGTACGTAACAACTGGCGTATAAAATCGAAGCAACCATTGTTATTGAGAATTTCAACTATCGTCATAGTAGCAAGCAGGAATAGTACGATTTCTGCTGCTCTACCCACATAAGGAAGGAAGATGTTACGGGCAATAAAATACTTCACCGTTGTACTGGTGGATTCTATCTCGTTCCACATTCCGAGATTCAGATAGCGTGAATAATCTGAAGAGTGTTCACTGGTCACGAAGTCCATACCGAAACAGATATAGAGAACCCATCCTACCGTTCCAGCAAAAATGGCTACGGCAGCACGGTTCACCTTGGTAATATTCTCGGTTGCAATGAGAATATATGCCAGTATCAGTATGGCAAGGATGACTAGTGTCATATCATTAATTTTATTATATTCATTACATTTTGAGCGCAAAGGTAACAATTATTTTGTTATCGCCAACATTTCGGTGTCTTTTTTTAATGAATTTAACTCATTTTCATACAAATGAAAATTTCGCCCGTTTTTTTCTTTCGCCATTATTTTTCTTCCCTCTTCATTTTCATCATAGAATCAGATAAAAACACGGATAACAGAGAAGAACATCACAGGAAGAAATTTCGAGGAGGAAGTTATCAGAATATTTAAAAGGTTATGCGTATATATATATATTATGTATTTCCCCGAAGGAACCCACCAAAAATAGTGATTTTAGTTAAATATTACTAACAAAAAGAAGAAAATCAAGAGTAAATGCCTGTAACTCAAAGAAAATGAGTAATTTTGCGCCCGATTTATACAATTCACATAAAGTCAAACTTTATTAATTATTTTTTATGTCAGATTTAAAGAACGTAAAGCCATTGGACGACTTCAATTGGGATGAGTTTGAGAATGGCACAAGCGCAAACGTCAGCAAAACAGACCTCGAGAAGGCCTATGACGAAACTCTTAACAAGGTAACAGAACACCAGGTTGTAGAGGGAACAGTAATCTCTGTAGACAAGAAAGAGGTTATCGTAAACATCGGTTACAAGAGCGATGGTATTATCCCAGCTTCTGAATTCCGTTACAACCCAGACCTCAAGGTAGGCGACAAGGTTGAGGTTTATGTAGAGAACCAGGAGGACGTAAAGGGCCAGTTGGTACTCTCTCACAAGAAGGCTCGCCTCAGCAAGTCTTGGGAGCGTGTGAATGCAGCTCTCGAGAACGAGGAAGTTATCCAGGGTTACATCAAGTGCCGCACTAAGGGCGGTATGATCGTTGACGTTTTCGGTATCGAAGCTTTCTTGCCAGGAAGCCAGATCGACGTTCACCCTATACGCGACTACGACGTATTCGTAGGCAAGACAATGGAGTTCAAGGTTGTAAAGATCAACCAGGAGTTCCGCAATGTCGTTGTATCTCACAAGGCTCTCATCGAGCAGGAGCTCGAGCAGCAGCGTAAGGAGATCATCGGCAAGCTCGAGAAGGGTCAGATCCTCGAGGGTACCGTTAAGAACATCACTACTTACGGTGTATTCGTTGACCTCGGCGGTGTTGACGGTTTGATCCACATCACAGACCTCTCTTGGGGCCGCGTAAGCGATCCACACGAGGTTGTATCTCTCGACCAGAAGATCAACGTTGTTATCCTCGACTTCGATGAGGAGAAGAAGCGTATCGCTCTCGGTTTGAAGCAGCTCACTCCACATCCATGGGATGCCCTCGACGAGAACCTCAAGGTAGGTGATCACGTGAAGGGTAAGGTAGTGGTTATGGCTGACTATGGTGCATTCGTTGAGATTGCTCCAGGTGTAGAGGGCTTGATCCACGTATCTGAGATGTCTTGGAGCCAGCACTTGCGTTCTGCTCAGGACTTCATGAAGGTAGGTGACGAGGTAGAGGCAGTTATCCTGACTCTCGACCGCGCTGAGCGCAAGATGAGCCTTGGTATCAAGCAGCTCAAGGAAGATCCATGGGAGGCTATCGAGACTAAGTATCCTGTTGGTAGCAAGCACACAGCTAAGGTTCGCAACTTCACTAACTTCGGTATCTTCGTAGAGCTTGAGGAAGGTGTTGATGGTTTGATCCACATCTCTGACCTCTCTTGGACTAAGAAGGTTAAGCACCCATCTGAGTTCACTTCTGTAGGCGCTTCTATCGACGTAGTAGTTCTCGAAATCGATAAGGAGAACCGTCGCTTGAGCCTCGGCCACAAGCAGTTGGAGAAGAACCCATGGGATGAGTATGAGGCAATCTACACTCCAGGTTCTGTTCACCAGGGTACTATCACTGAGTTGATGGACAAGGGTGCTGTTGTAGCTCTCGCTGAGGGTGGTGAAGGTTTCGCTACTCCTAAGCACCTCACTAAGGAGGACGGCACAGTGGCTAAGAAGGGCGAAACTCTCGACTTCAAGGTTATCGAGTTCGTTAAGGAGACAAAACGCATCATCCTCTCTCACTCTCGTACATTCGAGGAGGGTAACGAGCCAGTTGCTAAACCAGCTCACAAGCGTGCAAACGGCGGTCGCAAGAGCAACAACGAGACAGCTATGATCAACAACGTTGCTGCTAGCACATCACTCGGTGATATCGATGCACTCGCTAAGTTGAAGGCTCAGATGGAGGGCAAGGCTTAATCTTATACAGATCAGGCATTTGCTATTCATTAGCTAAATAACATTCAGGGGACTGAAATTTCAGTAATGAGATTTCAGTTCCCTTTTTTATTATCATTATTTTTAAGAAAAGGCTATCAGTCGCCATTCGCCAACTCCAGCAACTCTTCTCGACTAATTTATGTCCTAAAACCATTAATTCATGGTATTTTTCTATCAAAACATGTCGAAAAACACAAAAACCTTTGGTAGTTTCAAGTTTTCTGTTTATCTTTGCAACCAAAAACAATCTAGAGAAATCATTCTCTCAAGAATTATCAGAAAAGAAAGAGAAGCGATTCTCCAGATTTCAAAAGGAAAAGAAAGTTCAAGATATGAAACAGTCAAGATTTATAGTAGCCGCTCTATCAATGAGTTGCATCACTACCCTCTCCTCCTGCTTTAAGGAAGAACCGCTCAATGCCGAATGCGACATCGAGCAGGCCTTCATCCCCAACAGCGGCAACTGGGAAGAATGCTTCCTCAAAGCCACAGATACCCTACAGAACGTGATGCCTACAGAAAATGAAATCTGCTTCCTCGTAAAAAAGGGAACCGATCTCTCGCACTTCGCACCGAAATTCCAGATTACCCCAGGTGCTACCCTATCGCCTGCCAACGGTTCGGTGCAGGATTTCACCAACGGGCAAGTAACCTACACCGTTACTTCCGAGGATGGCAACTGGAAACGGCAGTACAGAGTGGGATTCATCTTCCCGCCCGTGGTTTACGAAGTGATGAAGTACGACTTCGAAAACTATTTCCTCAACGAAAACAAGCCCGTTCATAAATATTATGTCTGGAGCGACAAGAACGACGACGGTACGCTTGCCAACAACTGGGCTACGGGAAATCCGGGCTTCTACATGAGCCGAAAGTCTGCCAAGCCAGACCAATATCCATCGGTGCCTGTGGAGGAAGGCTACGACGGCGCCTGCGTGAAGCTCACCACCAGCGATACCGACCAGTTTGGCGCAATGGCCAAGATGCCTATCGCTGCGGGCAACCTCTTCATCGGAAAGTTCGACGTCAGTCAGGCACTGAAGGATGCCATGAAGGCCACCCAGTTTGGCGTGCCCGTAAGTTTCAAGCCTACCAAATTCAGCGGCTACTACCGATACAAGCGTGGCGATGTGTTCACCGACCGCCAGAAGAAGCCAGTGGAAGGCAAGAAAGACTACGGCACCATCTATGCCGTGTTCTACGACAACCACGACGCCGAGGGCAACAGCATCGTGCTCTATGGCGACAACGTGCAGACCAGCCCTCAGGTGGTGGCACTCGCCAAGGTGCCAGACATCGACGACACGCCCGAGTGGACCCATTTCGACCTCGACTTCGTTTATAAGAAGGAGGTGGATGCCCAGAAACTCAGAAACATGGGCTACAGCATGGCCATCGTCTGCTCATCGAGCGTAGAAGGCGCCTCGTTCATGGGAGCCATCGGAAGTACATTGTGGGTGGATCAGTTCCGCATCACCTGCGAAAAGGAATAAATGATTCTGCCAAAGAAGATTCAATGAGAAGATTCTTACAAAGAAGATTCATTAAGAAGAGATTGAGAAGATTTAGAAAAAAGAAGACAAGACAATGAAAAAGCCATTCATCATATCAGCCGCAATCCTATGCCTCTGCTCTGCTGAGGCATGGGGACAGAATCTGGGAGAACTGCTCCACAAATTCACCTACCAGGCACGCATCGGCTACAACCTGGGTGGCACTGCCCCTATCGGCATGCCTGCCACCATCCGCACCCTCCACAGCTACACGCTGCAGCCTAACCTGCAGCTCGGCATCGACGCCCACTATCCCCTGAACAACAAGTGGGGACTGATGTTCGGCCTGCACTTCGAAGGCAAGGGCATGAAGATTGATGCGGGCGTAAAGAACTACCACATGACCATGGTGAAAGGTGGTGAGCAGCTGGATGGCGTGTTCACGGGCAACGTTATAACAAAGGTTGACCAGAGCCTCGCAACTATCCCAGTGCAAGCCACTTACGACGTTACAGAGAAGGTTCGCCTGAAGCTGGGTCCTTACTTTTCCTACGTCACCTCGCATAAGTTTGAGGGCAGTGCCTACGACGGTTATCTGCGCCAGGGAGACCCTACGGGACCCAAGGTAGAACTGGGACATGAGGACGGAGAGCGTGGCGAATACGACTTCTCAAGCGATATGCGCAACTGGCAGTTTGGCATCGATGTGGGTGCCGACTGGTATTTCTCGAAGCGCTGGGGAGCCTATGTGGGCCTTACCTGGGGCTTATCAGAGGTATTCAAGAAAGACTTCCACGTGATAGAGCAATCGATGTATCCTATCTATGGTACCATCGGATTGAGCTATCAGCTGAAATAGGAAATCTGCTCCAGAATATCTTATATATAATAATGTATAGGAGAGAAAAATCAATTATATCATAATAAAAGAAAGGAAAACTTATGAAGAAAATTTTTACTTTAGTAGCAGCAGCACTCTGCTCTATGTCGATGATGGCAAAGGACTACACCTGCCCTCTCGTGGTTAACATGATGGGAACGGACATGCCTGTGGGCGACATCAAGGTGAGCGTGGATGAGCAGAAAGACGGCAAATACACCATGAGCCTGCTCAACTTCAAGATGAACGAATTCATGCAGATTGGTAACATCGTTATCAAGGATGTAGAGGCTACCAAGTGTGGCAACGTGATCATGCTCAATGCAGCAAGGGATATCCAGATAACCAAGGGTGACGATGAGAACGTAGAATGGATGGGACCAGGTCTCGGCAACGTGAACATCCTCCTGAAGGGTGAACTGAAGGGCGATAATTTCAACGCCTGCCTCAATATTCCATTGGCTGGCAACATGATTGTTGGCGTAAAACTCGGCAAGAATTGCAACGAAATGGGTCAGTTGCCAAACGCCGGTTTCGAGAATTTCCACGAGGCATCCTATAGCAGTGCCAAGAGCAAGGAGCCTAATGGATGGCACTCTTTCATGAGCTCTACGGGCAGCATGGCAAGCATGGTTTCAGAAGCTGTACATACCTATGCTTCTTCTGAGGTGCGCGAGAACGCAGCAGCAGACAACAAGCAGTGTGTAAAGATTGTTTCTACTCCAGTGAAGGTGGGTTCATTGGTTGCAGCTTCTGCCAACGGTACCATCACCACCGGTCGTCTGAAGGCAGGCAACATGACTGCATCAAGCAAGGACAACTGCTCATTCCTGGATTTCAGCTCTACAGATGTGGATGCCAACGGCGATCCATTCTATGCTGTGCTCAACAATAAGCCTGATGCCATGAAGGTTTGGGTGAAGTTCAAGGCTGGCGACGGCAACAAGAATCCTAAGGCTACCATCAGTGCCCTCTTGACCAACGGCAACATGGTTCAGGACCCGGAGGACGACAAGTATGCAGCCAACATCATCGCCCGTGCCAACAACTCTTCTATCGAGAGCAAGGACGAGTGGCAGGAGATTACCATCCCATTCACCTACGATAATAAGAATGAGATGCCTAAGGCTGCCCTGGTTACCATGTCAACCTGCGCTGTGCCAAGCGGCGGCAGCAAGAGCGAGACCAATCCAGACGTTTTGTATGTAGACGATGTAGAGATGGTTTACAATGCTGGCGTGAAGAAGGTTACCATGGATGGTGAGGACATCACAAACAAGTTTAATGAAGCCGGAGAATTGGAGATTGAAGGCTACAATAAGAATTTGGATATCAACAACTTCCAGTTGGAGGCTATCGGTGCTGGTGCCTACGTTACCAAGAAGATTACAACCGATGATTTTGATACCTACGTAACCTTCACCGTTACTTCTAACGACCTGAAGAATTGCGTAACCCGTACCATCACCCTCAAGGATTACACCACTGGCATCAAGAAAGTTGAGACCCTCACCCTGCCAAACGGTGTGAAAGCTATCTACAACATGGCTGGTCAGCAGGTTACAGACATGCAAAGTGGCCAAGTTTACATCGTAAAGTATACCAATGGTGAAACCAAGAAGATGATTAAGAAGTAATAGTTTTTTAAAACAGCAATAAAAAGACATGCGCCCCCAGGACGCATGTTTTTTTATATATGCGAGATGAAATATGCAAGAATGGGATATGCAAGAATGGGATATGCAAGAATGGAAGCTAGAGAAAATAAAATACAGGAAGTGGAGAAAACAAAAATCCCCAGCCATCAAATGAATGATAGCTGGGGATTCAATCTTTTCAAAATCTAGAGGCTAAACTCCCTATGTGTTATCACTAACACGATAAAAAATTTAGCGTCGGATTTACTTCACCTTTGCAACGATAGCCTTGAAAGCCTCAGGGTTGT
>OHCL01000063.1_pt1 | contig 35449 bp, 30 predicted proteins | sample 1577591 | NCBI WGS metagenome assembly OHCL01 (sample SAMEA3879549, study PRJEB24766) | human gut metagenome | biome: human-associated habitat; feature: feces | place: USA | collected 1985/1987
CAGAGCGGCAAAATTTGAAACAGTATTCATGATTAAGAAAAACCATGAAAGTTTTAAGAACGATATGGAAAAAGATCGCTCTCTTGATGATTCCGGAAGAACTGTCGGATACAACGAAATGCTTCAAAAAAATTATTATTTTGTTATTCAGGAAACAGATATCAACGGCATAGACTTTTGGCAGGCTGTAGTCTATACCGAGTAGAAAATAAGAATCACAACCACCCCGGAGGGAATGCGTAAAGATGACATTTCTTTACCAAAATTCCTCCGGGGTATTTTTTTGTTAAAAATGGATTGACATAGTGGTCTAATCATTGTAGACTAAAATCAAGAAATGGTTTACTGGCATTAGACCAAAGGAGAAAACACATGGACGAGCTGAAATTAGGAGTTGTAGAAGGAAAATTTGCAGACATTATCTGGGAGAATGAACCGCTGTCATCCGGCATGCTGGTAAAATTGTGCGAGCAGAAGCTGGAATGGAAAAAGTCCACCACCTACACCATGCTGAAAAGACTGTGCGAGCGCGGCATTTTTCAAAATGAAAACGGTGTGGTTACGGCTCTTATGAGTAAGGAAGAATTCGGTGCGGCGCAGAGCGAGAAAATCATAGAGGATAATTTTGACGGTTCCCTGCCCGCTTTTATCGCAGCATTTGCCTCGCACAGGAAGCTGTCCAAGAAGGATGTCGAGGAAATCCAGAAGATGATTGATAAAATGAAGGAAGATTAGTGTGAGAAAATTTTTTCACAAGTTATGAAAGAAACGAGGGACGTGAGATGGAAAATGTCTTTTTGCAGATATTAAACAACGCCATTACCGTAGGCATACTAATTCTTGTCATTATGCTGGTCCGTGTTTTATGCAGGAAAATGCCGAAATGGATAACCTGTCTTTTGTGGATTTTAGTGGCGGCGAAACTGATGATGCCGTTTCCGGTGGAAAGTGTATTCAGTCTGGTGCCCACGAGCGAACCCATTTCCGCCGGTATTGCCATGGAAAGCAATCCGCACATCAGTACCGGCATAGAAAATGTGGACAACCTGATTAACCCGGCGCTGCAGCAGCATTTTACCCCCGATAAAACGGCAAGTGCAAATCCGCTTCAGGTATGGATGTATGTGGGTACGGTTGTCTGGTTAGCCGGAACGGCGGCGCTGCTTCTGTATGCGCTGGCAGCCTATGTTGCGATAAAATGGAAGGTGAGGGCGTCGGTAAGGACCGAAAAAAATATATATGAGTGTGACGACATTGCGGACCCGTTTATTCTGGGCGTCATTCGTCCCCGGATTTATCTGCCGTCCGGACTTGACGAAGAAACAAAAAAATATGTCCTCAAACATGAAACGGCACACCTTGGCAGAAAAGATTACCTGTGGAAGCCGCTTGGTTTTCTGGTTTTATCCGTATACTGGTTCCAGCCGCTTTGCTGGGCAGCCTATATTCTGATGTGCGTGGATATCGAATATGCCTGTGATGAAAAAGTTATCAAGGGAGAAAAGGAAAGTGCAAGGGTGGACTACTGCAAGGCATTGTTGACTTGCAGCATGCCGAGGAAAATGATTGCGGCATGTCCGGTTGCCTTTGGAGAAAACGGAGTGAAAGGGAGGGTGAAGAACATGATGAATTACAAAAAACCGACATTTTGGATTTCAGGCATTTCCATTGTAATAGTTGTCATTGTGGCGGTGTGCTTTGCGACCAGCCCCAAGGAGAAAGAAGCAGACAACGGAAAAACAGCACCTGCCGCCAACAGCAAAATGGAAACAGGCAGCACCGGAACACAGGCAGACAGCGCCGGAACACAGGCAGACAGCGCCGGAACAAATCCGGGTGAAACGCAAACGGACGCTTTAGGGGAAGCCATTCCGGAAAGAATTACCAAGGAACAGGAGGCTTTAGCCGGTAATCTTGTGAATACGGAACAGGGGAATATTATTCCGGTAAGAGATGACGGACAGGACAGCGCGGAGCTGGTATGGTATGATACCTTTGATTTTGAAGGACTTGATATCCAACCGCGCTGGTACGACTTTGACGGGTATATGCTGTATTATGCGTATGATATCATGAATAACGAGGATGCTTCTGTGGTGACAGTGGATGTGAAAGACGCCACGAGTGAAGATTTCAGCCAAGTTTATTATAAATCCGGTGAGAATACAACGGAGGAAGGTTCCCGTATTTCAATGTGGGTTATGATTTATCTGGGAGAATACCGTGATTTCTGCGAAGTGACAGTAGGCGCCAAAGGGGATGACAAAGAGTACCGGCTGATACTTCCGAGAAATCTTGATGTGAATGAACAAGGTATGGTAGAAAAGGTGGAAAAGCTGAAAGGCAGGCAGCACCTCAACAGCAATAAGTAAAAAAGTTATAATAAGTCCGTAAGGGCAACAGGAAAAGCCAGCGTCTTGCACACGCTGGCTTTTTTTACACCCAATTTACAGCTCTGTGATTTTGGGTTTTACGGCGCCGTCTTAGAATTAGCATCGAAAAAGGTCTTACGACGTGCGGCAGGAAAGAGAGCTGCAGCAAAAGAAGGACCGGAATACGGAAGGAAGAAAAAGATGGACGTAACAGGAATGCTTCCGGTAGAAAGACAGTACCGGGGCAAAATCAGCATAAACAGAGAACATATCCGCAGAAAACATCTGGTGAAGTAAAGAATGGTATTTGCCCTGAAAGGCATTTGTTTAATAGTACTGCTGTTTGCCGCACTGTTTCCCGTTTACTGGCTGGTACTGATGGCAATCCGGTCTACGGCGGAGACAAGCATGGGGGCAGGTCTTATCCCCCATCAGATTACCGTAGAGCATTTTACAGAGCTGTTTGTGGGAAAAGGCTTTGGCACGGCGCTGAAAAACACCCTGTTTACCAAATGGAACCTGATGGGCACAAGACTTCCTATTATATTGTCCTGTATGCTGGTGAACATTCCGCTGGTCATCTGGTTCATGGTTTCCTTTTTTGAAGAACTTCCCGAGGAAGTGGAAGAGAGCGGCAATCTCCATGCTTTCCTTTATGTATGCATGGAAGTGGACTTTGCAGTGCAGCAGTTTATCCGCAGGCATTTGGAGGAGCTGTACCCGGCGGACAGGTGACGGACTACCGGGGAAACGATGCAGATACAGAGATGATAAGCAATATCACAGCCGCAAACCCAAAAATAAATTCTGTCCTAACAGAGAAGTATCTGCACCTCTCAAAGTAAATTCCCTGCTGACCGCGAAGTACCTGCAGGTGTGACTTATTCCTCACCCGTAATATATTTTTCAATTTGTACCAGCATAAATTCGATGGTGTCCGGCAGAGCCTCCTCCACTAAATTGGCACGGACCTCGCGCATGGCATAAATGCTCTTGACGAGGTTCATGACCAGCCCCTTGTTCAGGTCCTTCCGGGCATCGGACATGAGGGCGAGGCAGCGCTCCAGCACGGGCATCTGCTCTTTGGTATAAAAATTTTCCGGGGCGATTAAATGGCGCTGCACCCACAGAAAATCCTCGATGGACATAAACTGCAGCAGGTCGTAATCACACTGCAGGTATTTACGGAAAAACAGGAAAAATTCGTGTGTGGTCATTTGTTTGCGGCCGCCTAATGCCTCCGCTAACATCATCGCGATGTGGTTGCTGCAATATTCTTCGAGAGCTGACAGGTAGGTCTCCTTTGACTCATAAAAATGGTAAAAGGTGCCTTTGCCGATGCCGCAGCTTTTGGTGAGCTTGTCCACGGTAAGCCGCCGGGGACCGTACTGCTTGAAAAGCTGTATGCCCTCCGTAAACATTTTTTCCCGGATAACTGCCTGTTCTTCTGCTGTAAAATGCATTATTTATCCTCTTTTACACGGAGCAGGGTTTCATCCCTTCTGTCAAGCATTTCCAGCCACAGAAGAATAGTGTCCATGGCTGCCTGCTGGTTGCCCACATTGCAGTGGTCCGCTCCCTGTTCTTTTTCTGTAATTTCCCGGGCGGTAATGGATTTCGCGTTTTTCAGCAGGAACATCTGCTTGCCGATGGAAGCTCTGGCGCTCATGGTGTCCTTGCTTCCGCCGATAATCAGGTAATCCTTCGTCAGCTTGTCAGCAAGGGGATGCAGGTCTATTCTGTGCAGATAATGCAGCAGGGAATAGACGCCCTTTACACCGGTGCGGTGGAAATACGTGTCAAAAAATGCCATCCCTTTTCCCTTCTTAACAGTATACATCAAATCAATCAGCCAGCCAAATAAAAATAATATAACATTGAGCAGTCCCCAGATAAGACCGGCTGCGAAGGAGGAGTTGTGGAGGTTCGTGCGGAGTGCGGGAAACTGGGCAACACTGACGCAGCGGGCAATTCTGTCATCGAAAGCCGAGGCTCTCGGCGCATAGAAGCCGCCGTAGGACTGACCCACCAGGGTCACATTTGTCAGCTTCATGTAATCTAACACGGCTTTGACCGGTTTTTCCCATTCAATGGGAAGCGTTGCACTGTGCAGACGGATAGTGGCGCCCTGACCGGGACCTTCAAACAGATAAACGGTGTAACCGTTCTGACGCAGATACATGCACTGCGGGAAAAATTCCTCGTAGTTGGAGTCAAAACCGCCGTGAACCACAATATCGCCCCTGGAAGCTCCGTCGGGGTTCATTTTGAAAAGCGGCAGGGTATAGGTTTCGTAAGGAACCTCGATTTTTTCCACGATGGGATGTTCGCCTGCAAAAAAGTCTTCAAAGTAAGCAAAGAAAAGCTCGCGGGCCTTGCGCCAGCATCTTAAAGACTCCGGGTCCTTCCAGTCCATGTAAAATTCCGCCATCCGGTAAAATCCCATGGCGCTTTTGATATTGCCGGCAGCTTCTTCCTCTTCTGCCGCCTGCGTTAAAACAGAGATCCAGCTTTTGATATCCTTAATTCTGGCTCCCACGGTGCGGACCTTGTCCAAATCGCCCATATTCATGTTAACAAGACGGTTCAACTGGAAATTGAGGGAGGGGTTGTCGTTCAGATGATACATGCCCGCAGGCAGGACAATCGGCTGTGTAATATCATATTTTTCATGCTGCTCCATAACTTTTTCTCCTTTACGTGACTAATTTACATTGATTCGGTCACGTATATGTTAGCTTAAGCTAACCAATATGTCAAGAAGACAAGCGAAAATTTCCGTAAGCCTTGACGGCTGCCGGTGGGATGCGGTAGCATGATAAAAATACAAAAGCATTTTGACCGTGCAAGGGAGGGATTTTTTGAGCAGTTATATAGCGGATTTGCGCAAAATCGTAGGGCACCGGACACTGATACAGTGCGCCGGCAGCATTATTATTGAAAATGAAAAGGGTGAAATTCTGCTGGGCAGGCGCACCGACAACCATATGTGGGGGTATGCCGGCGGCTCCATAGAAATAGACGAAAGAATAGAGGAATGCGCGAAAAGGGAGCTTTTTGAGGAGACCGGGCTTATCGCCGATGAAATGACTCTTTTTATGATAAATTCCGGCCCGGAGGTTCACTATGTGTATCCCAACGGCGATGAAGTTTCCAATGTGGAAATTATTTATCTTTGCAAAAAATACCACGGAACCCTGAAACGCCAGGAAGAAGAAATCGAGGAGCTGCGTTTTTTTGCCCCTGAAGATGTGCCGGATGCCATTTCCCCGCCCATCCGTCCGGTGGTGGAAAAATATCTGCGGATGCGGCAGAAAGAAAAAATGTCCGACTGACAATTTCCGTCAGCAGGAAAATCTTATGCTTGACATTCTCCCGTTTTATGATATAGTTCTAAATGCAAATGAATTGCATTTGCAAATAAAGACAGGGAGATTATTTTATCATGTGGGACGTTATACTTGATACCGTTATAGACAGTGTAAAACTGATACCTTTTTTATTCCTGACCTATCTTGTCATGGAATATCTGGAAAATAAAGCAGCGGATAAAATGCAGAATGCCGTGAAAAAAGCGGGAAAATTAGGACCTTTGTTCGGCGGCATTTTAGGGGCGGTTCCCCAGTGCGGCTTTTCGGCGGCAGCCACCAGCCTGTATGCCGGCAGGGTAATTACCCTGGGCACCCTGATCGCCATTTATCTTTCCACATCGGACGAGATGCTTCCCATTCTGATATCCGAAAAGAGCATCGGCACACTGACTATTATCAAAATTCTGATACTGAAAATGGTAATCGGTATGATTGCCGGTTTCCTGATAGATTTTTTTATACGTAAAAGCCATCACGGAGCAGGCGAAGATAAGGAAGAGCATATTCATGAACTGTGTGAGCATGACCACTGCCACTGCGGAAAAAGCAGCAGTATTGTGGGTTCTGCCTTTATCCACACCATAAAAATCACCGGGTTTATCCTGCTTGTTACCTTTATTTTGAATACAGTCCTGCATATGTGGGGAGAAGAAAATCTGCGCGGTCTGTTTTTGAATAAGCCTGTCATCGGGGAACTGATTGCCGGTGTTGTTGGCTTAATTCCCAACTGCGCGGCGTCCGTAGTGCTGACCCAGCTCTATGTGGAAGGTGTGCTGAGCTTTGCCGCCTGCATGTCCGGACTTTTAGTCGGCGCCGGTGTGGGCGTCCTGGTTTTATTCCGTACCAACCGGAATGTGAAAGAAAATATAAAAATTGTGGCGCTCCTTTATGGTATCGGCGTCGTGGCAGGTCTGCTTTTAGAGCTTGTGCCCGCAGGATTTTTCCGCTGATGCTGTTTCAAGGGAAAAGTGGCATGACCCGGAAAGAGCAGTCATTATAATACAGAAAGAATACTGATTATGGAAGAAAAAGAATATTGTTACCCGAAGGGTATTAAATGGACAAAACAGAGAAAAGATGTATATCATGTGCTGGCGGAAAGTAAAGAACCGCTTTCCGCAACGCAGATTTATCAGGAAATCCTGAAAAAAGAAGGCAACGTGGGGTATGCAATCTCCACCATTTATCGTATTCTTGCCACCTTTGAGGAAATGCATTTTGTGGAAAAAAGCAATTTTATCGGGGACGGTACGGTAGTGTACGAATGGAATAAGGGCAGCCACACACACTATGCCATCTGCCTGCAGTGCCACAAAAAAGTAGCGTTGCAGGTATGTCCTTTTGAGAATCTGCACCTGCACGGCGAGGCAAAGGATTTTGTGGTGACAGGGCATAAATTGGAGCTTTATGGGTATTGTAAGGAGTGCGAAAAGAAAAAAATCAAAAAAATTACAAAAAATTAAAAAAAGGGGTTGCAATTTTTCAAAGTATGACATATAATAACACTTGCGTTGTGAAACAACAAGTAAATACGCACCGCTAGCTCAGTTGGTAGAGCACCTGACTCTTAATCAGGGTGTCCAGGGTTCGAGCCCCTGGCGGTGCACTTACAAGTACCGATTTTCGAGGTTATCTCGGGGGTTGGTGCTTTTTTTGTTTACAGATTGCCCAAAATGTCATATGATATTTATATGCTGTATGACAGTGAGAAAACGAAAGGCAAGAATTATGATTTTTGAAACACATGCCCATTATGATGATGCGGCATTTGATGAAGACAGAGACAGCCTGCTTCCGTCACTGCCGGAGGCGGGGATTGGCAAAGTGGTAAACGTGGGAGCAAGTCTTGCTTCCTGCAGAAAAACCATGGAAATCATGGGAAAATACCCATTTGTGTACGGTGCGCTCGGCGTGCATCCCAGCGAGACGGCAGAGCTTAATGAGGAGAATTTTGCATGGCTTCGGGATGTACTGCTGCATGAAAAATGTGTGGCAGTGGGAGAAATCGGCCTGGATTATTACTGGCCGGAGCCCGACAGGGATACACAGAAAATCTGGTTTAGGCGACAGCTGAATTTAGCAAGAGAACTGCACAAGCCCGTTATCATCCATTCGAGGGACGCGGCACAGGATACCATGGAAATTTTAAGACAGGAGCACGCAGAGGAAATCGGCGGCGTGGTACATTGTTTTTCCTATTCCGAGGAGATTGCGGAAACGGCAGTGAAAATGGGATTTTATATCGGCGTCGGGGGAGTTCTGACCTTTAAAAATGCCGCAAAGATAAAAGAGGTTGTGAAAAAGATACCGCTTGACAGAATTGTCCTGGAAACGGATTGTCCGTATCTTTCACCGGAGCCGTTTCGGGGAAAGCGCAATTCATCTCTGTATATTCCCTATGTGGTGGAAAAAATTGCGGAGCTGAAGCAGGTTTCTGCGGAAGAAGTGGAAGACATTACCTGGAAGAATGCGGAAGATTTATATGGTTTATCAAAAAAGTAAGACAAAGAGTGGGGAAAAGAAATGAAAAAGGAGTATACAGCAGGCGGACGGAAAAGAATTGTTCCACTTATGACTCTTTTGTTTATTGCGGTTATATGTATACTGACAGGGGTAACATCCTATGCAAAAGAGGAAGAGGTTAACAACAACAGAATTTTATTTATCAGTTCTTATTCACTGTCAAGAGATACCGTACAGTTAGAAATTGAGGGGATCCAGAGTGCACAGCCGGATGATTTTATACTGGATTATGAATTCATGGATACATACAGAGTATATGACGATACGGCTATGCAACTGTTTTATGAAGGACTGAAATATCGATTGTCCCAGGTGGAGGAATACGATGCGGTGATTCTGGGAGATGATGCGGCGCTGCGTTTCTTCCTGAAGTACCGTGAAGAACTGTTTTTGACACAGCCGGCCTTTTATATAGGGGTAAATGATGAAGCTTTAAGTAAAAGGGTAGAGAAAGACCCCAATATAAAAGGGATTATGGAGCGGCTGCCTGTAAAAGAAAATCTGGAAAAGGCACTGGAAATCTACCCCGAAGCGGAAACGGTGTATGCCATTGTGGATGACAGCCTGACGGGAACTGCCGAAAGCCAGAATTACGATGCCATGCAAAAGGAATTTCCGGATCTTAATTTTGAGAAAATCAATACCTCACAGTTGACGCAGGAAGAGCTTCGCAAGCAGATTATGGCCATGCCGGAGAAAGCCATTCTGATTTATTACTGCATGAACGAGGATGCGGAAGGCAGACAGTACACCAATAAAGAAGCGGTAAATTTTATATCCCTTTATACGAAGATTCCGATTCTGTACTTTCTGGAAAATGACCGGATTGGTGAAAACATACTGGGTGGATATTGCTTTTCTATAAAAAATTCTGCGACGGAAGTTATGAAAGAGGCGGTCAAAGTGGTTCGCGGCGACCGTAAAATGCAATATGTGTATTTTAAGGATAGTGGACTTTATGTCTGGAGTCTGAATGCGGATATGTTGAAGAAGTTTCAAATCAGCCGCAAATATTTCCCGGATGATACGATTTATGTAAACGATGTTCCGTCCTTCTGGGAGAAAAACAGTGAGATTATTACGCCGATTATCCTGATTGTTGTGGTTTTGAGTGCTATTTCCGCCTGGCTGTGCCTGGATAACGTAAAGCGACGTAAGATGATGAAGGAGATGGAAGAAATGAAGGACCATCTGGAGAATGCATCCCAGCATGACTTCCTGACGGGACTTCCCAACCGCTCCAAATTTATGTCGGATCTGCAGGAGATTATAGCAAAGAAGCAGCCCTGTACCGTTATTATGCTGGATTTGGATAACTTTAAGGGTATCAACGACACCATGGGTCATGCCATGGGTGATGAAGCGCTGAAGGGAGTTGCCAACCGGCTAAAAACTCTTAAGACACCGCTTCTTACGGCATATCGTTTTGCCGGTGATGAATTCATTCTGATTTTGCGCAGCGACAATCCTAAGATTTCCGACAATGCGGTAATGCAGTGTCTGCAGGTATTCCGCAAGCCCTACAAGATGATGGGGAAGCCTATGGATATCCACGGCAGTATCGGTGCGGCATGCTATCCTGCCGACACCCTGGATATGGAAACACTGATTGTCTGTGCGGATGACGCCATGTATGCCATCAAGAAAGAGGGCAAGAACGGCTGCATGTTCTACCGGGATTTACCTAAAGATATTGATAAAAAATAAATATTTATTGAAAAACGATAAAAATATATTGACAGTCGATATGAGACCATGCTATAGTGAGTACACGTTAAACAGGTGTGCTTCTATGGCATGGTTTTTTCTGTGGCAAATCCCGCTACACGGCATTTTGTAATCGGAAAGGAAAGAGGTTATCATGAAAAAAGAAACGATTGTAAAAATAACGAAGTATCTTTTGGATTTTATGTTCTTTGCGGGCATTCTGGTGACACTGACGCTGCCTCTCAGCGTGAAATGGCTGGGCAAGTATTTAGATGCCTGCAAAAACCACTATGGAGAAACGGTGACGATTTATTTTGTGCTGGGTGTACTTGCCATTGCCATTCTGGGCGAGCTGCGTAAAATGTTCCGCACGGTACTTAAGGATGACTGTTTTGTGCAGGAAAACGTGGTGAGTCTGCAGCGCATGGGAACCTACAGCTTTATGATTGCTTTATTTTCACTGGTGCGCATGCTGTTGTTTGTATCCATTACCATGCTGGTAGTCATCCTGGTGTTTATCGTTGCCGGACTGTTCAGCAAGACGCTTGCCATTGTCTTTGACAAGGCGGTGAAGTATAAGGAAGAGAATGATTTGACGATATAAAGAGCCATCAAGGGTCATGTGTGAGCTGAAAAGCAGGAACGAAGCGGAAAAGACGATAAACACATGGGATGCATAGGCAGAAACGCATGGATGCAAGGGCAGAAAGGAAGATTGATATGGCGATTAAGATAAATCTGGATGTAGTGATGGCGCAGCGTAAAACAGGGCTTACGGAGCTGGCGGAGCAGGTAGATCTAACACTTGCAAACCTGTCCATCTTAAAAAACAACAAGGCGAAGGCAATCCGTTTTTCCACCCTTGAGGCTATCTGCAAGGCGCTGGACTGCCAGCCGGGGGACATTCTGGAATATGTGGAAGAAAAGGAGGAAGAGAACTATGAATGACAGGAACTTAACAGGTAAAATGAAAGAAAATTATCGCTTCTTTGGGATAGGTACGGCATTGTATGCCGGTTTTTACGCCCTGTGTCTGTATAAAAACAGCGGAGGCATTGCCTTTACTTTTTTTATCGCAGGAAGCCTCTGGTTTTACTGCTTATGTATGAAAAAGTTAGAGGTTTCCTTAAAAAAAGGCAGCATTTTTTATCTGGTGACGGTGATGCTGCTGGCGGTATCGACCTTTATAACGGGGGACGGCAGAATAATCGCCATGAATAAAACCGGTATCTTTTTCCTGACGGCAAGCTTTCTGCTGCATCAGTTTTTTGAGGATAAAAACTGGAGCTTTTTTAAGTACATGGAAAATATCATAAAGCTGCCCTTCGTCTGGATTGCCAAGGTGCACAGACCCTTTGTGGATTTCCAGAAGAAGGAAAATGAAAAGCAGGACAACAATGCACTTTACGTGGTGCTCGGTCTGCTTGTGGGTATTCCGCTGCTGATAGTTGTCTGGATGCTGCTGTGTGCGGCGGATGCGGCATTTGCCCGGATTAGCCGGAATATATTCGGAAACCTGAATTTTGGCAGTGGTTTTCAGATTGTGTTCATGGTGTTGGCAGTATTCTTTGTCACTTACGGCATTTTTGCCTATCTGGCAGAGCGTTCCCTGTCGGATGAAGCTCGGGAAAAAACACCGGCGGAGGCGCTTCCCGCCATTATTGTGCTGATACCGCTTACTGTTCTTTATATGGTTTTCTGCTGGATACAGATTTTCTGTCTGTTTGGCGGAAACTTTAATATGCAGGGAATGACCTATGCGGAATATGCACGGAGAGGATTTTTCGATTTGCTTGCGGTCTGCATCCTGAACCTGATACTGGTGCAGGCGGGCTATGGTTTTTTTAAGAAGAACAAGGTTCTCGATATAACTATGACAGTTATGTCAGCTTGTACATACATTATGATAGCTTCCTCTGCGTTCCGTATGATACAGTATGTGAAGCATTATAACCTGACCTTCCTCAGAGTGTTTGTCCTGTGGTTTCTGGTGGTGCTCACCGTGCTTCTGACAGGCGTGATTATCAGTATTTTCAAAAGAAGCTTCCCACTGTTCCGGTTCAGCATGGTGGTGGTGACGGTGTGCTATCTGCTCCTATCCTTTGCCCATGTGGATTACTGGATTGCCAGCTACAATCTGCACAGAGGCGAGACAGCAGGCACGGCATCGTACCACATGGGTCATACGGACTATTCCTATCTGCAGTACATGTCATCGGATGCGGCTCTGGCATTCCGGGAATATATAGAGGATGGGGGAAAAGAAGCTGCTTCCGCAGACGAGGGTGTATGGTATGGGGAAGACGGTGAAAGAGAATATTTTGTTCTGGAAGAGGACTGGCTCACATACTATACGAAGAGAATGGATACACGGTACGAAAAGATGGGTATCCGCGGTTTTAATCTTTCACAATACATTGCAAATAAGGTGCTGCACGGGAATTAACCCGGCAGCACCCTGCTGTTTTCATTCTTGCATATTTGGCACATCACCGGTACATCACCGGCAGCACCCTGTTGTTTTATAATTTCGTGGTCCACTTGGTGCAGTCCCACACGTCGGTTGCCCAGTCTTCATAAAATTCCGGTTCGTGGCAGACCATGAGGATACTGCCTTTATACTCCTGCAGGGCACGTTTCAACTCGTCCTTGGCATCCACGTCTAAGTGATTGGTGGGTTCGTCCAGAATAAGCACGTTGGTATTTTTGTTAATCAGCTTGCAGAGACGCACCTTTGCCTGCTCGCCGCCGCTTAATACCTTCACCTTGCTTTCGATATGCTTGGTGGTAAGACCGCATTTCGCCAGAGCGGAGCGCACCTCATACTGGCTCATGCCCGGGAATTCCTGCCAGATTTCTTCGATGCAGGAGGTTTCAATGCCGGCAGGAGTTTCCTGCTCAAAGTAACCGATTTCCAGATAGTCACCCTGTTCGGTGGTGCCGGACAGAGGAGGAATGAGTCCCAAAATACTCTTTAACAAAGTGGATTTACCGATACCGTTGGAGCCGGTCAGGGCAATTTTCTGACCTCTCTCCATGGCAAGGGTAAGCGGATGGGAAAGGGGTTCGTCATAACCGATAACCAGGTCCTTCGCTTCAAAAATATAACGTCCCGGGGTGCGGGCTTCCTTAAAGCGGAATTCCGGCTTGGGTTTCTCCGCAGCCAGTTCAATCACATCCATTTTGTCTAATTTTTTCTGACGGGACATCGCCATATTACGGGTTGCCACCCTTGCTTTGTTTCTTGCCACAAAATCCTTCAAATCGGCAATTTCCTTCTGCTGCCTGTTGTAAGCGGCATTGAGCTGCGCTTTCTTCATGGCATAAACTTCCTGGAATTTATCGTAGTCGCCCACGTAGCGGTTCAATTCCTGATTGTCCATATGGTAAATCAGGTTGACAACGCTGTTTAAGAAAGGAATGTCGTGGGAAATCAGAATAAAGGCATTCTCATAATCGGTCAGATACCGTTTCAGCCAGGCAATATGCTCGGCATCCAGGTAGTTGGTAGGCTCGTCCAACAGGAGAATGTCCGGTTTTTCCAGCAAAAGCTTGCCAAGCAGCACCTTGGTACGCTGACCGCCGCTTAAGTCGGTGACATCCTTGTCAAGTCCCAGGTCCAAAAGCCCCAGCGCTCTTGCCACTTCCTCCACCTTGGCGTCAATCATGTAAAAATCATGCATGGTGAGCAAATCCTGAATGGTACCGAGCTCTTCCATGTAGGCGTCCATTTCTTCCGGAGAAGCTTCCCCCATCCTGTCGCAGATTTCATTCATGCGGGTTTCCATCTCAAATAAAAAGTCGAAAGCCGAGGAAAGTACTTGGCGGATAGTCATGCCTTTTTGCAGGACGGTGTGCTGGTCAAGATAGCCCACACGGACATTTTTTGCCCATTCGATTTTGCCCTCATCCGGCATGAGCTTGCCGGTAATAATATTCATAAAGGTGGATTTTCCTTCGCCGTTGGCACCGATTAAACCGATGTGTTCTCCTTTTAAAAGACGAAAAGATACGTCCTGAAAAATGGCACGGTCGCCAAATCCATGAGTCAGATGTTCCACGTTTAAAATACTCATAATAATCTCCATTTCTTTTATAACCTGCGATTTAGTATAGCATGACCTTATTTTTTCATGCAAGAGGTATATTTTGCGGACGGAAGAGGCATACTTTGGAAAAGATTGCATTTTGCGGAAAAGCTTTGCAAAAAGCTGATCCAATCTGCAGAAAGAAAGGAAAGTAACAATGAAGAAAAATAAAATTTTAACGGTCTGCTCATTGCTGGCAGTGTCCGTGGTACTGCTTACGGCATGCGGAAAGAAAAATAACGGAAACACCGGGGAAAATACGGAAAGCACTACGCCCCAGACATCTTCCCAGGCGGGAAACAATACCGGAAATACCCTTGCGGAAAGCACGGAACCTGCACAGGAAAGCAGTCTTATGTACCTGCGTGATGCCGTAGCGGAAGCCCTTGGTGAGGACTACTGGCCCGACTCCGTATTGGAGCCTGAGTATGTGCAGGATTTGTACGGACTGAAGCCGGATATGTATGAGGATATTTTTGTGGAAACACCAATGATAGGTACGAATGTGGACACCCTGATCATTGTGCAGGCAAAAAAGGACCGGGTGGAAGATGTCGAAAAGGCTCTGAATACCTACCGGGAGGGCGAGATTAACAACACCATGCAGTATCCGATGAATATAGGAAAAGTGCAGGCTTCCCGCATTGAGACCATTGATAACTATGTACTTTTTATCCAGCTTGGCGGCAGTTCCGTTGATGCGGAAGAAGAGGGCGAAGAAAAGGTAATGGAATTAAGCCGGGAGCAGAATGAGAAGGCCCTGGAAGCCATCCGTCAGGCACTGGAGGAAAATTCCGCCGGCAGCGGACGCACCCGGTAAACCTATGGTTTTGTCCGGTGTAGTCTTTTTGTTCCGGTTTCTACCGATATTTTTTCTATTGTATTTTCTGACACCGAAAAAGGCTAAAAACGCAGTACTCCTTGCAGGGAGTCTCCTGTTTTATGCCTGGGGAGAACCGGTTTACATTGTCCTTATGCTGTTTTCCACGGTATCGGATTATCTGCATGGCATGCTGATAGAGAGAAACAGGGGGAAGCGGAGAGCCTTTTACTTTCTGCTTTCTTCCCTCACAATCAATCTGGCCATGCTCGGCTTTTTTAAATACAGCGGTGTAAATCTGCCGCTTCCCATCGGCATCTCTTTTTATACTTTTCAGACCATGTCCTATGTAATTGATGTGTACCGGGGTGAGGTGCCGGCACAGAAAAATTTTCTGCAGTTTGCGGTTTTTGTGACGATGTTTCCCCAGCTTGTGGCGGGACCCATTGTGACCTACGGCGATGTGGCGGAGCAGTTAAAGGAAAGGCATGCTTCGCCGGAGAACATGGCAGCAGGTATAGTGCGTTTCCTTGTCGGACTGGCAAAAAAGGTGCTTCTTGCCAACAATATCGGTGTTTTGTTTACGGAAGTAACATCGCTGTCATCAGAGAAAATGACAACTATGTCAGCATGGCTGTGCATTCTGGCTTATGCGTTTCAGATTTATTTTGATTTTTCGGGTTATTCGGACATGGCAATCGGGCTGGGAAAAATACTGGGCTTTACTTTCCCGGAAAACTTTCATTATCCGTATATTGCCCGCAGTATTACGGATTTCTGGCGTAGGTGGCACATGTCCTTAAGCGGCTGGTTCAGGGATTATGTTTACATTCCTCTCGGCGGCAACAGGAAAGGAATGAAACGGCAGCTTTTGAATATTTTTATTGTCTGGACGTTGACCGGCATCTGGCATGGGGCGGGTATCAATTTCCTTTTGTGGGGTATGTGGTTTGCTCTTTTTCTTATATTGGAAAAGCTGTTTTTGGGAAAAATTCTGCAGAAAATACCGGGATTTTTCGGCTGGCTGTATACCATGTTCCTGGTGCTTTTAAGCTGGAGCTTTTTTTCCATAGAAGACGGAGTGGTGCTTGCCAATGTGTGGCGTTCCCTGTTTTTTCGGGCGCCGGAAGGTGTATTCAACCGGGAAGCCCTTTATTTCTGGGAAAATTACCGGCTTTTGTTTTTCCTGCTTGCGGTCTGTTCCCTTCCCGTTGGAAAAAATGCGGTGGAAAAAATATGGCGGTGCCTCTTCTGCACAGAGCATATCCAATCGGTGAAAGTAAGGGTACTGTCCTGTGCAGGGGCGGCTTCCTATACGGCATTGGAGATTTTATATCTGGGCGGATTGTTTCTGCTTTCCGTAGCCAATATTGTGGATGCCAGTTATAATCCGTTTCTGTATTTTCGGTTCTGATGGAGGTGGGCAAAATGTCATCGGAGAAAAACTTCGCAGAACGTCTGCGGACGTTGGCAGTGCTGACGGTATTTCCGGCAGTTCTGCTTTTGATTTCCGTTGTGGACATGCTGCGTCCGGCAAAACTGTATTCTTCCTATGAAAATCGGAAACTGCAGCAAAAGCCGGAGCTTACGGTACAGGCTGTCCGCACCGGCAGCTATATGAAAGAATATGAGGATTATGTAGCCGACCAGATTTTGGGGCGAAACCGTTATATTGCCATAAAGAGTGCCACAGACAGGGCGTTGGGGAAAAAGGAAATCAACGGCGTGTATTTAGCAACGGATGGAACTCTCATAGAAAAGCACACGGAGGAATTTTCCGCACAGAATATAGAAAAGACCCTGGAAGGACTGCAGAAACTGGAACGGCTGCTGCAAGGGAAGAGCCGGAGCTTTCAGGTATTGCTGGCGCCCACGGCAGACAATGTATACAGTGAAAAACTGCCGGCTTATGCGGAGGTGTTTCCGGAAGAAGCGCTGTGGCGGCAGTTCCGGGATGTCTGCGGAGAAAATACGGTGTTTCCGGATGTGTTTTCCCCTTTACACAGCCATGCGGAAGAATACATTTATTATGGAACGGATCACCACTGGACCACACGGGGGGCTTATTATGCCTATCAGACCTGGGCAGCGGAAAATAATGTGACAGCAGTGTCGTATAATGCGGATAGAGTTTCGGAAACTTTTTACGGCACACTGCATTCCAAAACCAATCTGCCGGGACTGCCCTTCGATATTATAGAAGCCTATGCCTATGAGGGTATGCGTGATGTGTACTACGATCTGTCGGAGACACCGGAGTATTCTCTTTATGCGGAAAAGTATCTCTCCGGGAAGAACCAGTACGGGTATTTTTTAGACGACAGGAAGATGACAATCTGAAAGGTATTTTTTAGACGACAATCACATGCTGATAGAAATCCGGAATACCTCTTATAAAAAGGTGTCCACGGACAGAGAAAGAAAAAACAAAGGAACCTCTTTATTTATCATAAAGGATTCCTTTGCAAATTGTATGGTTCCGTATCTCAGCGAACATTATGAAACCATTTATATCTTAGATTTACGGTACTATAAAGGTAAGCTGACAAAACTTCTTGACAGGTATGTCACAAAAGATACGGATGTGCTTATTCTTTATAATATGTCTCATTTTGTAACGGAGTTCCGTTTTTGGGAATGATCTCTATATGGGAGTAGGTATTCACCAGTGTGACTACCAGCACAAGCAGGAGGACAAGTATCAAAACGAGAGTCACCGCATTTATGGCGCTGAACAACAGCAGTATTTCCGCAAGAATAAAGAAGCAGTAGAAGCCGGTCACGATGCGGTAAGCTAACAGCCGTCCGGGGGTCTGCGCAAAGATAAGTCGTAAGACTCCTGCAAAAACGGCGAGAAACACATGATAAATGACGGCAGCCCAGAGGATAATCCGGGCGAGCCACAAGCCTAAGGTTCCCATTCCGTAAACAATGGAATTTACCAACAGCCCATAACCTTCCGGGTCGCTGATTTCATCACCGGACAGGGTGGCTTCTATCTTGTCTGCTATCTGCTCAAGGCCGCTGTTATAAGAGTACAGACTTGCCAGAAACAGACCGGCAATGCCGGTAATCACGAGGAATACCAGCAATGCCGTGAATAAATTTACATTTTGTCTGCTAAAAACTTTCTGGTTCATGAAGAAACAGTTTCCTTTCGTGTACCTTTTTTATGCACATGTTCCGCCTGGTTTCGTTTACATGAAGTCCGGTTCGCCGTTTGCGTCGGTAGTTGCTGCTTTGGCGGGAACGGGTGCATCGGCTACGTCGTTATTCTTTAAGAAGCCGGAAAGCACTGCGTTCAGGTCTACGCCGGTGGACTCTTTTAAGCCGTCGGTTACCTGATTTAAGGTGTTCATAACGTCCTTCATGAGTTTTGCGGAGTTGCCGTCACCATACATGGTAATCTTGTCAACCTTGGCAAGAGGTTCGGCAGCGTTGCGGACTACGTCGGGCAGAGCCTTGAAGTACATTTCGAGCACAGCGGCTTCCCCCATCTTGGCCATAGCTTCGGCTTTCTTTTCGATACCTTCTGCTTCTGCAACAGCTTTTGCCTGAATGGCTTCTGCTTCCGCAAGACCCTTGATACGGATACCTTCCGCTTCCTGTTCCTTTGCGTATTTTTCGGCTTCTGCCTGGATTTTAAGCGCCTGAGCCTGCTGCTCTAATTCGTATTTCTTAGCTTCTGCATCACGCTGACGCTGATAGAGCTGGGCGTCTGCCTGCTGCTGTTTTGCAAACTTTTCCGCCTCCGCTTTCTTTTTAACCTGTGCATCCAGTGCCTGCTCCATAACTTCGGCTTCCTTCTGCTTTAAGAGAATTTCCTTTTCCTGCTTTGCAATGTTTGCGTTAGCGGTGGTAATTTCGATGGTCTTTCTCTGTTCCTCCTGCTGAATCTGGTAAGCGGCATCCGCTTCTGCCTTCTTGGCATCGGATACTCTCTTCAGTTCAGCCTGGGTAATAGCAAGCTCGTTGTTTTTCTGTGCAATGTCCGTCTGTGCGGCAATCTGCGCTTCGTTGGCTTCTCTCTGCGCATTTGCCTGCGCCTTTGCGATTTCCTTTTCACTTTCGGCACGGGAAATAGCGGCGTTCTTCTGGATTTTAACGATGTTGTCCACACCTAAGTTTTCGATAACACCGTTGCCGTCCACGAAGTTCTGTACGTTGAAGCTGACAATGTCAAGACCCATGGCAGCTAAGTCGGGCTCTGCGTTTTCCTTTACCAGCATGGCGAATTTCTGACGGTCGCTGACCATTTCTTCGAGGTTCATCTTACCTACGATCTCACGCATGTTACCTTCGAGAACTTCTCTTGCCACCTGGCCGATGTAATCGGTTTTCTTATTTAAGAAGTTCTGTGCGGCTAAAGCAAGCTGGTCGGGGTTCACACTGATTTTTACGTTTACGGCTGCGTCCACACGGATATTAATGTAATCTGCGGTAGGTACGGCAGATGAAGTTTTTACATCAATGGGTATTAACTGTAAATTCAGTTCATCCTTTTTCTCAAAGAAAGGTATTTTCACACCGGCGCGTCCGATAAGGATTTTGGGACGTTTTCTCAGACCGGAGATGATGTAGGCGGTATCGGGAGATGCTTTTACATATCCGGATATCAGGATGATTAAAACAACAAGTACAATGAGTGCGACAGGCACTACTTTTACAATCATATCTGTATTCATATGATTTCTCCTTTCAGTTAGGGATTAATGGTTGCTTACTTTTTTGTAAGATTAAAATTATTATAACATATCCGCCGGAAGAAAAAATAGAGGAGAATGGCACGTTATCTGTAAAATTTATGCAATATTTTTATTCTGATGCACGATGGAATGCAGATATGTGCAAAATGGGGTATTGTTATTGAGGGGAAGCTCATGCTATAATGATTTCACTGGGCTAAAGCGACTGCTTCCTATTAAAAGACGAGAGGAAAGACAAATGCAGATAGACAAAAATATGATAAAAGCAGTTATTTTTGACATGGACGGCGTTCTTTTCGATACTGAGAGGCTTTGCAAGGATGCCTGGGCAGCCGCGGCAGAGGAAGCCGGACTGGTAAACGGACCGGAGGATGAGAAGAAGCTTTACGATGCGGTCAACCATTGTATCGGTCTCAACGGCACGGACACGAAAGAATACCTTTGCAGTGTGTACGGCAGCAGTTTTTCCTACGAAGAGCTTCACGGACTTTGCAGCCGCAATATGTCACAGATGATAGAAAGGGACGGTCTTCCCATGAAAGTGGGAGTCCGGGAGCTTTTATCCTATTTAAAAGAAGCCGGTTATAAAATCGGGCTGGCGTCCTCAAGCCGGAGGGAAAGCATTGAGAGCCATTTAAGCAGAGCCGGAATTTCCGCCTATTTTGAGAGCATTATCAGCGGAGACATGGTGGAGCACAGTAAACCCGAGCCGGATATTTACCGGATTGCCTGCGCATCCCTTTCGGTGGAGCCGGAAAATGCCATTGCCATTGAGGACTCTCCCAACGGACTTAAATCCGCATACCGGGCAGGTATGTACCCGGTTATGGTGCCGGATATGATTGCACCTACAGAGGAAACCGATAAACTTATCGGCGGCAGAAAATTTGACAGTCTTATTCAGGTAAGAGACTGGATGAAGGAGTAAAGATTGGCGACATTAGGAATCCCGCAGAATACCATTGCGGTCTTGCAGAAATATAATTTTACATTTCAGAAAAAATACGGTCAGAACTTTCTGATTGACTCCCATGTGCTGGAGAAAATCATGGATGCGGCGGAAATCGGCAAGGATGACTGCGTGGTGGAAATCGGTCCCGGCATCGGCACCATGACACAGTATCTGGCAGAGCGTGCCGGAGAAGTGGTAGCCGTGGAGATTGATAAAAACCTCATTCCCATTCTGACGGAAACTCTGGCGGACTACAAAAATGTGTCCATTATCAACGAAGATATCCTGAAGGTGGATTTAAACCGTATTGTAGAGGAAAAAAACGGAGGCAGGCCGGTCAAAATCGTGGCAAACCTTCCCTATTATATAACGACTCCCATTATTATGGGACTCTTTGAAAATCATGTACCGGTGAAAAGCATCACGGTTATGGTGCAGAAGGAAGTGGCGGACCGCATGCAGGTAGGTCCCGGCACAAAGGATTACGGCGCCCTGTCTTTAGCGGTGCAGTATTATGCCAAGCCGGAAATTGTGGCAATCGTGCCGCCCAATTGTTTTATCCCGAGGCCCAATGTGGCAAGTGCGGTTATCCGTCTTACCTGCCATGAAAAAAAGCCGGTGGAAGTGAAGGATGAGAAAGGCATGTTTGCTCTTATCCGGGCTTCCTTCAACCAGCGGAGAAAAACGCTGGCAAACAGTCTTTCCAATGCGCAGAACCTTTCTCTCACGAGGGAACAGGTGACGGAGGCGCTTGAAAGCATGCAGCTTTCTCCCACAATCCGCGGAGAAGCCCTTACTTTGGAACAATTTGCTGCTCTGGCAGATATATTGTTATAGAAACTTTTAATTACTTTTCTATTTTGAAAAAATGAAAGGCGGAGGAGATATGTTTTGTAGAAAATGTGGTAAAGAAATCAACAATACTTCCAGGTTCTGTCCTTTTTGCGGTACGCCGGTTGTGATGCCGGCAGCTCCGGTTCCCGTTACAGATCCTGAGCCCGCAGCGCCTGCATCTGCAACGGTTGAAGCACCTGCTGCGGCAGAAGCGGCAGCACCCGTTATGGAAGCGCCCGCAGCGGAAACAGCACCTGCAGCGGAGACACCTGCGGAAGCAGCGCTGGAAACGCCCGTGGCAGAAGCACCCGCGGAAGCAGCGCCGGAAACGCCCGTGGCAGAAGCACCCGCAGAAGCAGCGCCGGAAGCACCCGCGGCAGAAGCACCTGCAGAAGCAGCACCGGAGGCGCCCGTGGCAGAGGCAAACACAGCAGCACCTGCACCGGAAGCCGTTCCGGCAATGGCAGCACCGGCAACACCCGTACAGCCCGCACCGGCACAGCCGACGATGAACCAGGCACCTGTACAGCCTGCACCGGCACAGCCGATGATGAACCAGGCACCCGTACAGCCTGCACCGGCGCAGCCCATGGGCGGTCAGCCTTATCCGCAGCCCGGCGCACCGGTTCCCCCTGCTTATTCTCCGATTCCCGCAGATAAGCCGGAAAAGAAGAAAAAAGGAAAAGCAGGCGTGGTAATTGCCATTATCCTGATTGTGTTACTGTTAGCCGGAGGCGCAGCAGCCGCTTACTTCTTTATCTTTGCTTCTCCTGCAAAGAAGATCAGCAAAGCCATTGAAGCCGGCAATATGGAAACTGTTACAGAATTGTACGAAAAGGTGAACAGTGAGAAGGACAAAGACCAGATCAAGAGTGAGCTGCTTACTTATGTGCAGACACTGGAAGACAATTATCTGGCGGAAGAAATTACCTACGAAGATGCTATCCGGACCATGGAAGACCTTCGTGATGTTGTTTTCACGGACGGTGAGATAGAAGACATCATGCATATGGTAAGCAAAATCCATGACTCCCGTGAAAATTTTGCCAAGGCAGAAAAACTGGCTGCGACCGGTACCTGGAAAGATTATTACGATGCAATCGGCTACTATGAAGAAGTAGTTTCCGATGATACCCTGTATTATGACAAGGCACAGGATGCGATTGCAAACTGCAAGACAGAATGCATCAGCGCTGCGGAAGCAGAAGCGGACGGCTACATAGCAGACGGTGATTATGATGCGGCGGTAAGCTTTTTAGAGGACGCTTACTATGACACCGGATACAATGAACTGTATGATAAAATGGATCAGGTAAAAGCCGATATGAAGGATGCTCTGCTGGAAAAGGCAATCGAGAATGCCAAGGCAGAAGTAGCGGCAGGCAATTACACTGAAGCAAGAAGTATTATTAACAACGCAAAAGAAGACTACGGTTATGATTCCCGTTTTGATGACATTCTTGCCGGCATTCCGGTAGATACCTCTCTGGTAGGAAAATGGAAGCTGGAATATGACATGAATGACATAATTGCAGAAACCGTCGGCGAAGACATGGATAATTTTGACAGCGAGTTCTATGTAACCTTCATCTTTGAGTTTACAGAGGACGGTATCTGCAGATTGTCCCTGGATGAAGACAGCTTTGTAAAGAGCTTTGACTCCTGGAAGGATGACCTTTTAGACTATCTGATTGACATGGCACTGGAGGAATACATTTCCGACGGAAGCATGACAAAAAAAGAGTTTGAAAAAGCATTTAAGTCTACCTACGGCATGACACTCAAAGAGTACTTCTCCGAAATGCTGGATGAAGAACTGGATGTTTCCGAACTCTTAGATGAAACGGAAACAGAAATGAAGTACTATGTAGAAGGCGACAGACTGTATCTGATTGATGATACGGATACAGAGGATTATTACGAAAACTTCTATATTGAAGGGGATACCCTGGTATTGGGTGGTGACGGAAGCTTAAGTGAAGCAGAAATCCTTCCCGGTTTAAGTTATCCTCTGCAGCTTATTAAAGTAGTAGATTAACAGGATGCCAAATAAATGAAAAGAAACGGCCGGATGCGGTCGAATGAAAGGAAAACTATGAAAAAATTAACCAGAATTGCAGCAGTATTAATGATTCTTGTCATGACATTTGCCCTTGTAGGATGCGGAGATGATTCTAAGGCTCTCATCGGAAAATGGGGTATGAAGTATGATATGCATGACGCAGTTTTAGAGCAGATGGGCGATGAATTCGCAGATTTCAAGAGCTCTCTCGAAGTAACCATTTTCTTTGAATTCAAGGAAGACGGCACCATGGAAATGAGTGTTGACAATGACGAGTTCGCAGCTAACTACGCTAACTGGCTGGAAGATTTCTCTGACTATGCTGCAAATTACATTTATGACAGCAATCCCGATTACAGCAAAGAGGATATCGATGCTGTATATTCTCCCAATGTAAAGGAATACATCAAGAGCATGATGGAAGAATCCGTACAGCCGGAGGATGTCACCGCAGATATGCACCAGGAAGGTGTATGGGAAGCTAAGAACGGCAAAATCTTCATCTCTGACGGAGACACCGTTGACAAGACTTCTTATGATTTGTATACCATTTCCGGAGATACCCTGACTTTTGAGTTACCCGAGGGGGCTGAGGCAGACGGTGAAAATGTACTTCCCGGCATGGAATACCCTCTTGTATTCACCAAAGTAAAATAATCTAAAAATATATAGAAACGACATCTTGTAATCTGATATCGGGGAAACGTACAACATCTTGCATTTTTTGTGTACTTTCCTCGATATTTTTTTGACATTGTATGGTCATTTATGATAAACTGAAAAAGTATAAAAAGTGGGGAAGTTTACACTTTTCATGAAATTTGGAGATTTAATCGAGGAAGGGCATCAGCCGTGGATAAATACGAATATAAAGTCAGATTACAAGAGATAAAGGATTTAATTGCAAAAGGTGAGTATGTGGAGGCTGCTTCCATTGCAGATACCATTGACTGGACCAAAGTAAAAAGCGTTATGATGCTTTGCACCATCAGCGATTTATATAAAATAAACAGAAGATTAGAAGATGCCAGGGATTTGCTCCTTTTAGCATACGACAGATATCCGGGAGGACGTTCCATTGTATATTCCCTCTGTGAGCTGTTTATCAAAATGGGCGATGTCGTGCAGGCGGTAGAGTACTACAAAGAATTTGTGCAGATTGCACCCAAGGACACCGGCAGATATATCCTGCAGTATAAATTATACGAAGCACAGGATGTCAGCATTGAGGAAAGAATTGAAGTATTAAAGGAATTAAAATCTAAGGAATACATCGAAAAATGGGCATATGAACTGGCTTATTTATATCATAGGATTGGACTTGCCACCAAATGTGTGGAAGAATGCGATGAACTGATTTTATGGTTTGGTGAGGGTCGTTACGTTATGAAGGCTATGGAGCTTAAGATGCTCCATGAACCGCTGACGCCTTCCCAGGAGGAAAAATATGCCGAAATGAAGGGCGAAATTGTCCGTCAGAAAGCGGCAGAGGAAGCAGGCGAGGTTTATCCTGAGGCTCCGGAAGAAGAAAAGCCGGAGGAAGAAGTGGATGAATCTCCTACCAAAGAAATTCTGACGTCCGATCCGGATGACATTCAGGTCAAGGTTATGAATGTGGGTCAGTACGACACCATCAATATGCAGAAGGAACTGGCTGCCAATATGAAGGAGCTCTGGGACCAGAAAACGGACAAGGAACCGGAAGCAGAAGGTGATACCGATTTACAGGAGACTAAGCGGCTGGACTCTCTGGCAGATGCGCTGGAAGATTTTACAATGGCGGAAACCAAGGTCATTGAAACTGATGCCGTGAAGGAAGCTTTGAACCAGTCTGAAGAACAGGGAGAAGTTTTCTTCGGAGAAACTTCTGAGATGACACCTGTGTCAGCAGAGGAAAGCTCTGCTGAAATTACGGAAGAAACCTTGGAGCAGCCCATGGAAGCACCGGTCCAGAGCGGACAGAGTACCGTTCCCGAAGCTGCCGCACCGAAAGCAGAAGAAAAGCAGGAAGCAGAAGAACCGCAGGAAGAAGAACCGGAAACGGTTGTCCTGCCTGCAAGAGAAATAGAAGAGCATATAAATGCGCAGCCTGTCATGAAGCCCCGCATTGCTGCTACCATTGACCCGCACAAGCCCCTGCCGGAAGGCATGGAAAAAATGCTGGGTATGGAATATGACGGTCAGATTAGCATGGTAGTTCCGGAAGCCGAGCAGGTGGAAAAACAGATTACCGGTCAGATTTCCTTAGAGGATGTTCTGGCAGAGTGGGAACGCGTTAAGAAAGAAAATGAACAGAAACGCATGGAAGAAGTGCAGCAGCATATTCTGCAGCAGACCGGCGCCATGTTTACGGAATTTGAAGCCGCTACCCGTGACGGTCTTCTGGAAAAGCTGGAAAAGGGCAAAACCATTCCGACTGACGAGGTGGAAGAATTAGAAGAATATTATGAGCCCGCTCAGGAAGACGGCGAAAACTATGAAGAGCCCGCAGAGCAGGATGAGTTTCTGGATGAGTCCTATGATGATTATGAGGAACCGGTAGAAAACACAGAGGAATATACGGAAGAGTCGGAAGCCATAGACGCAGACACCGAGGCGGAGGAAGAGCCGGACGCCGCAGACGCAGACATCGAGGTCGAGGAAGAACCGAATGCCGCAGACGCAGACACCGAGGTCGAGGAAGAGCCGGACACCACAGATGCAGCTGCCGAAGCAGTTGAAGATGACGTTAAAGATGCAGAAACCGATGCTGTTGTCAAGGGTAAGAAAGCACCCGGACAAAAAAAAGGCAAGCCCGTCAGAAAAGCAGGCAAGGAACAGGGCCGCAGGCTTACCGCAGAAGAAAAAGAATTATTCGGTTCTTATTTACAGAACAAACATACAAGAGAACAGATTTTGAATGCCATTGATAAAATCAGTCTGGCTGCATACACCGGCAACATTATTCTGACCGGTGAAGAAGGTATGGACACTCTTACCCTTGCCAAGAAGCTGATGAGAGAGGTACAGCAGACCGACAGCAATTTCTCCGGAAAGATTGCCAAGATTTCTTCAGAGTCCCTGAATAAGAAAGGCATTGCGCCTGTCTTTGACAGAATTGTAAACGGTGCGTTGATTATCCAGAAAGCAAGCAAGCTGTCCGACGACAGTGTCAAGGATATGCAGAAGGTAATGAACCAGGAACACAAGGGCATGATTGTCATTCTGGAGGACACCAGGGGCGGCGCGCATAAACTGCTGAAAAAGCATCCCGAATTAAAGGAATTGTTCAACATTGAAATTCATGTAGAAGCTCTGGACAACGATTCCCTGGTTTCCTATGGCCGCAAGTACGCAGAAGAGCAGGAATACGGCATGGACGAAATGGGCGTACTGGCGCTGCATACCTGCATTGCAGAGAGACAGACCATTGACCATATCGTTACCATTGAAGAGGTGAAGGACATTATTGACGATGCCATTCAGCACGCAAACAGAAAGACATTGGGGCATTTCTTCGACATCATCGTTGCCAAGAGATATGACGAGGAAGACAGGATTATACTGAGAGAAAATGATTTTCGTTAAAAATACAAAAGCTATTGTTTGATTGGGAGGGTTTTATGGCAAAGACGGTAAAAAAGACAGAGCAGCCTGAGAAGGCAAAAATGGCTGAAACAGTAAAGCGGATAAAGAAGGGTGATGAATGGGAACAGGTTTCCATTTCCGAAATGGACCAGTATCTGTTTTCACAGGGAACACACTATGACATTTATAAGAAATTAGGAGCTCATTTTTCCGAAGAAAAAGGCGTAAAGGGTGTGTTCTTTGCAGTGTGGGCACCTCATGCGGCAGCCGTACATGTAATCGGCGAATTCAACGGCTGGAACGAAGAAAGCCATCCGATGAAAAAAGAAGGTCCCGGCGGTATTCACAGCCTGTTTGTACCGGGCGTACAGGAAAATACCCTGTATAAGTTCCTGATTACCACAGAAAAAGGTGAAAAGCTTTACAAGGCAGATCCGTTTGCCAACTATGCGGAAATGCGTCCCGGCAATGCTTCTAAGATTACCAGCCTGAAGGGCTTTGCGTGGGAGGATGAAAAATGGGAGGAAAACAGGGATAAGCTAAATGTTTTTGAACAGCCTATCGCTATTTACGAATGCCATATCGGTTCCTGGATGAAGCATCCGGACGGCACGGAAGATGGATTTTACAACTATCGTGAGTTTGCGGACAGACTGGTTGAGTATTTAAAGGAAATGAGATACACACATGTGGAGCTTATGGGTATTGCAGAGCATCCCTTTGACGGTTCCTGGGGTTATCAGGTAACCGGTTATTATGCACCCACATCCCGCTACGGCACACCGAAAGACTTTATGTATCTGGTAAACCGTCTGCACAAAATCGGCGTTGGTGTTATTTTAGACTGGGTACCCGCCCACTTTGCAACCGATGCATTCGGTCTGGGCTGCTTTGACGGCACCTGCATTTTTGAGGATCCCGATCCCCGTAAAGGCGAGCATCCGGAGTGGGGTACCAAAATTTTCAATTACGGCAAGGCGGAGGTAAAGAACTTCCTGATTGCCAACGTGCTGTTCTGGCTGCGTGAGTTCCATATCGACGGTGTGAGAGTCGATGCCGTGGCATCCATGCTGTATTTGGATTACGGTAAAAAGGACGGCGAATGGTGTCCCAATAAGTTCGGTGGTAACAAAAATCTGGAAGCCATTGAGTTTTTCAAGCATCTGAATTCCGTTGTAAGAGGTACTTACCCCGGATTTCTGACCATTGCGGAGGAGTCTACCGCATGGCCGAAGGTAACCGGCGATATAGAAGACGGAGGTCTTGGATTTACCTTCAAGTGGAACATGGGATGGATGCATGATTTCTGCGAATACATGAAGTTAGACCCCTATTTCCGTAAGGACAATCACTATGCCATGACCTTTGCCATGACATATAATGAAAGCGAAAATTACATACTGCCCCTTTCCCATGACGAAGTGGTACATCTGAAATGTTCCATGATCAATAAGATGCCGGGCGAGATGGAAGATAAATTTAAAAATCTGATGGTCGGCTATGCGTTTATGATGGGACATCCTGGTAAAAAACTTTTGTTTATGGGACAGGAATTTGCACAGCTTCAGGAGTGGAGTGAGGCGAGAGAATTAGACTGGTATCTGCTGGAAAATCCGGATCATAAGCATATGCAGAACTGGGTAAAGAAATTATTACATATTTATCAGAAAAATCCGGCACTCTATGAACTTGACAGCAGCTGGGGTGGATTTGAATGGATCAATGCAAATGATGCTGAGCGCAGTATTTTCAGCTTTATCAGAAAGAGCAAAGACGGAAAGAATAATCTGCTTTTTGTATGCAATTTTACACCGGTGGAACGCAGCGACTACCGCGTAGGCGTACCAAAACACAAGACTTATAAACTGATTTTAAACAGTGACGATGCAGAATTTGGCGGAAGCGGCAAAGAGCGTCCGGTAAATTATAAATCTGTGTCGAAGGAATGTGATGGAAGACCATACTCGTTTGCATATCCGCTTCCGGGCTTTGGTGTGGCAGTATTCCGCTATTAAAAACTGTATAAAATAGCAGAACAGCGTTTGGAATCGTATCGAAAAACTTAATAAATGTGCTGATGTATCCGATATATACATCAGCTATGGATGGCGCAGATATTTCAGGGAAGTGAAAGTATGCGCCATTCTTTTGTCCTGATATAACCGGATTGGTCAGATATAACTGAGTGAAAAGCAGAAATCAGGCAAGGAAAAACTGTACGGAAAGTATGTAAGAACAGAAATGACAAGGAGAGTCGGATCATGAGAATAGATAACCAACAGCAGCAGAATAAGGGCGTGATGGATTTAATGCCGCAGACAGGCGCCGTGGAAGAAAAAAACGGAATTCAGATGTTTGCGGATGCGGTAAAGACAGAGAGTAGTAAAAAATCTGCAGGAACTACGTCTTTTCAGGCAAAAGAGGTTACTTATCTGAATCCGGCAAAAGAAGAGAAAAAGACGGTCATAGATGAAATAGAGCAGTCCGGTTCCATGGATGCAGGCGAGCGAAAAGCACAGATGGCTGTGCTTGCGGAAACTACTTCACCGGAAGATTATGAAAAAATGCAGGAGGATGGCTTTTCGCTGGATGATACCACGAGCAATAAGATTGTGACCGTGACGGATAAGATCAAAGCACAGCTGGCAAAGGCGGGGGTGGATATTTCTAAATTTGGAGATGATCTTGATCTCGAACAGCTTGCACAGATCACGGGCAGTCCGGAACTTGCAGTTCAGATCGCAAACAGTCTGCGGGAAGCGGATCTGCCGCTTGCGGATGATAATTTTAAACAGATCGCAGAGACAGTAAATATGGCGGATTCTTTATCCGCATTGGATGATGGCGCTGTAAAATATCTGATTGATAATCGGTTAGAGCCTACGGTGCGAAATATATATTTTGCTGAGCATTCTGCAAGTGCAGGCTATATTTCGGCAGAACAGCAGGATATTTCGTCCTTCCTTCCACAGGTGAAAAACGTGATCGCATCAGCAGGACTGGAAGTAAATGATGATACCATTGCAACCAGTAAGTGGATGTTAGAAAATGATATACCGCTGACGAAGGAGAATCTTACTTATGCACAGGCTCTGCGCCAGACGGGACTGACCACGGGGGCAGAAGATATTGCCGCACTTGCAGCAGAGGCGGTCAGCGAAGGGAAAAGCGCACAGGATGCGGTGATCCTGTCCGGCTATACATGGATGGAGCAGGCGAAAGACGCTGTGGATACCGTAGAAAATGCCACGGATGAAGATCTTGCTTATATCGTGGAAAAAGGATTGCCACTTACCCTGGACAGTTTAAGGGAAGCTGCGGCAAATCGGACATCGGGAACGGCGGCATCAGAAAGCCAGACGGTGGGAACTGTGGCATCACCTGAAGCTCAGAGTGAGGATGCAGCGCAGAGCATTGCGAACGAGAGTTATACCCCAAAAGGGCAGCAGCTTCTGACGGCACGCAGACAGTTAGAAGAAATTCGTCTTGCAATGACGGTGGAAGCAAATTACCGTCTATTAAAACAGGGGGTTTCCATTGACACCGAGCCGTTGGTAAAACTGGTGGAACAGCTGAAGGATCAGGAAAATGCATATTATAAAAATCTCCTGATATCTGAAGGTGTGGATGTGAACGACGAGCAGGTGGAACTTTTTAGAGAGGTCGATAAAAAAGTTTCCGATATGCGTTATGTTCCGGCATATGTGCTTGGAATGAAAGATGCCGAGGTGTCGACGATCAATGGTGTCCATAAAGCCGGTATGGAACTGAAAAGTTCTTTTGAAAAGGCAAGTCAGCAGTATGAGACCCTGATGACAGCACCGAGAACTGATCTGGGAGATTCCATCCAGAAGGCATTCCGTAACGTGGATGATATTTTAAACGACCTTGATATGGAACTGACGGATGAAAACCGTCGTGCGGTTCGGATTCTTGGATATAACAGTATCGAGATCACCCAGGATTCTGTGTTTCAGATGAAAGCAGCAGATGAAGAAGTGCAGCGTGTCTTTAAAAATATGACTCCGGCGGTTGTCACACAGATGATAAAACGCGGGATCAACCCACTGGAAATGGATTTTACATCGTTAAACCAGGAGGCAGAGAACATTAAGAGCGAGGAGTCTGGTAGGGAGGATAACCGCAGATTCAGTGAATATCTCTGGAAAATGGAACAGAATCACGAAATCAGTGAGGAGGAGCGAAGCTCTTATATAGGAATCTATCGTCTGATCCGACAGGTAGAAAATACAGATGGTGCAGCAATCGGTGCACTGATACAGCAGGGATCGCCCCTTACGATGAAAAATCTTCTGACAGCTGTGCGGTCTGAAAAACGCAGCAATAAGATGGATTATTCTGTAGATTCTGATTTTAATGGCGTATCCGGGACATCCAATGGCAGCTCGATTACGGATCAGATTGAGGCAGCCTATCAGAATAACTGCTTAAAAGATGCTTCGGAATTACTGACACCGGAGCGTGCGAAAGTGTTGTTTGATCAGGATTCTGACTGGGAGAACATGACGCCGGAGGAATTTAAAGCAGCGCTGGAGCTGGCAAAAGAACAGGCAGATGAGAGTGGCATTGATGCAGATTATGCAAAAGAGCAGCTTGCGCAGTTAGAGCAGGCAGCAAATGCGGATGAGAGTATTTATCGTATTTTGGATAAATATGATATTCCAAATACAATATCAAATGTGCTGGCAATGGAATCCATGCTCAACCAGCGTAATCAGATGTTTCGTAAGATTTTTGGAAGCAGTATGGCAGACCACAATGGAGACAATCAGGTAGATGCGGATGATTTAGAAGCAATTAAGCAGGAATTGTTAGAGGAATTTGGAGAAGCTGTTTCAGAACCGGCAGATATGGCGGCTGCGCAAGAGAAGTTAGGCGAACTTGCAGAAAATGTGATGAAGACGATGATAAACAGCGATCATGTGACGAGTCTTGATGTGCGTGAGATGAAAATGCTTTCCGCGCAGCTTTCCGTAAACAGTATTCTTGCAAAAGAAGAGCAGTATGCTGTTCCAGTAATGGTCAATGATGAACTTATGAATGTTTCTGTTAAAATCGTGCGCGGTGTGGACAAAAAAGGAATCGTCGATATCATGATGGAAAGTGAATTGCGCGGAAAGATCGCGGCGACATTCCAGGCAAAGGAAGATGGTATACATGGACTGGTCGCCACAGATTCAGAGGAGACGGCAGAACTCTTTGAAGAACAGGCACAGAATCTTATGGATTCGCTTGGCGGAGAGAATGATGATGTTACAGAATTACACTGTGCACACATAAAGGACCTTGATCTGAATCATTTCTCCATGGGAGCGTTTGGAGTCGATGCAAAGAATGAAACTCCGACCTCTGAGGATCAGGATACTTACCGTGTGCAGACCTCACGTTTGTATGGAATCGCAGAGCATTTTATCAAAGCAGTAAAAGGAACACTCGCACAGGAGGCATAAAAATTGATTTTCGGACTACATGGATTCCGATAGATAATTTTGTATACCGATATATATGGCATTTACGAGCTTATTTTGGTAGTCGTCTGTCAAAAGAAGATCTGCCTCTGTCGGATTACTTAGAAACCCACACTCTACAATAACGGTAGGTGTGGGTGTTTTTTTGAGCAGATAATAGCTTTCATTTGCTTTTGCAACGCGGTGATTATCAGGATCAACATTTGCGATCAGGCTGTCCTGGATCGTATCTGCCAGTTTTTTTCCATCCTGCGACTGACCAAAATAAAATACCTGTGCACCGCAGACTTCCGGAGACGGATAGCTGTTCTGGTGCAGGCTGACCGTAAAGATGGGGGCTGCCTCCGTGATGATTTTACAGCGATTTTGCATATCTTCCGCTTTTTTGTTGGTGTTTCCCTCAGAATAAAGACCGATGTCCGAGTCGCGTGTTAGGATAATCCGGATGGAATCCTGCTTGAATTTATCCCGAAGTTTCAGTGCCAGTGCAAGATTGATGTCCTTTTCCAGTGCGTCATTGGTGCCGACTTTGCCGGGATCGATACCGCCGTGCCCGGCATCGATCACGATCGATAAATTACCAGAAGGTGAGCTGGTCTGTCCGGTGTCCCCGGTAAGCTCTGTATTATGTGCGGAATCTGTGTCCGGTGTGCCTTTTGTGTCTATGTGACTGTTTTGTACAAGTATGGCGCTTTGACTTCCAAGAAAAAATGCGGCGATCACCAGACAGACAGCCATGATAAGTTCTATCTTTTTTTTCATAAAAACCCCGGAGTATCGTTTTTATAAAATATTCACGATATCCGGGGTTTATGTCATAATAAAATGATTGAATATTTGAATGATTGTATTTAATTGATGTATTTAATGATAGTGTCCCAGATAGAAGGCAGCTCTAAACCAAGTTTCCAGAAGGAGCCGCCGGCAAGCTGGTTTTCCTGAAGGACTTTTAATTTCTCTTCCAGGGAAGCAGCATCCTCCACCCATATTTTGTAAGTGATACCATTGTTTTCGTATTGTACATAATATTGACCGTCAATGTCTGACCATACCGGTTCGGCAGCATTTGTACTGATCAGTTTTTGAATCTCTGACATGCTTGTTGCATAGGAATCCAGTGTAAAAAGCTGATAGCTGTCGGCTGAGTCACTGGTGCCAGCAGCTTCATCGGCAGCCTGGGCATCGGCAGCAGCATTGTCTGTTTCATCAGTGTCGTTATTATTGTTATCGGATGTCTGTGTTGTGCTGTCAGCACCTGTGGTGTCATCAACAGGTGTCTCGGACCATACACGGGCATAAAACGGCATGCCTAAGATCAGCTGATCTGCCGGAACTTCTTTTAAGGTATTGGCAACGCCTTCTTTTACAAAGCCGATCGAAGCTACAGATCCTGCTTCCTCAGAACCGGCATAATGTTCATCGTATGCCATGACAACAACATAGTCTGCAAAAGTTGCCTGTTCTGCGCGATTATAGAATGCAGTAAAACTACTGGGAACATAATCGTCCACGGAAAGAACAATGCCATTGTTAGCACATTTTAATGACAACTCCCGTATGAACTGAATATAAGAGTCACCGACTTCAGAACTTAATGCTTCAAAGTCAACATTGATACCGTCAAAATTATATTGAATAGCTGCGGAGATCAGGTTATTGATCAGGTTCTCACGTTTGGATGTATAAGTTAAAACGGATGTGGTGTCGACATCTTTGTTTTCCAGATTGCTTACAAGTGCCCAGACTTCAATACCTTTCTGGTGGCAGTAATTTACATAGTCGGAGCTTGCAAGTGAGGCAATGTTTCCGTTATTGTCATTCAGGTAAAACCATGTAGGGGAGATAACATTGATCCCCTTGGTGTTCTGAAGCACGGATGCAATGGTTGTATTGGCATCTGCGTTTGTGATCTGATGCCATGCCATATTGATCTTAAAATCTTTTTTTATATGTGTAAATTCTTCCGCAACATAATCGCTGGTCAGCGTTTTTGTGGATGTTGCGCCAAGTGCTTTTGATTTGATATATCCGATGATTCCTTCTGCAGTGGATACTTTTGTCCAGGTATCTCCTGTTTCTAAAACAGTAACTTCCGTGTTTTTGCCAATATCTGCGAGGATCGGACTCTTGATGCCGCCTTTTTGACGGAGCTGTGTTTTTTGCTTCGCCGGCGCAGTGGTGTAGTCACCCCAGGCAGTCGTAAGAATTACACGGTTTGGTGAGTCAAGTACTTCATAGGAGAAATCGGAGTACAGTTTTAAAAAGTCGATTGCGATATATGCAGTCTGGGCATCCGCCTTGACAATTGGGTGATCTAAGGAATGAGAATCCTTTGTCACATAATAGCTGGTACTGTCTGCATCCGCAGAAATCAAATCTGTTGCAGTTGTGTAAAGAAGTTTATTTTCATTGTGATCCCAGTAAAAACGGTCATTCAGATAAGAACATACAGTTTCATAATCAAGATAGACAGTTCCGTTAAGGAGTTTTCCTTTTGCGTCGAGAATCTGGTTATCTAAGATCAGGGCTACGTCCTGTTCGCCGGACAGATTATAATAATCAGATAAATTCATATGTTCTTTGGAAGGTGTATATTTTTCTATGATGCTTCCGAGAAGCATAAAACAGATAATGACGACGATCAGAGCGCCGGCAGCCAAAATAGGGACAAATTTTTTCTTCATGTTAAGAACCCTCTTCTTCTTAAGAATTATCGTTTGTGTTCCTATTGTAGCATAATGATATGTAAATTCAAAGTTATTTACTCTTATTTTACGGCAGAGCTTATGTTCGGTAAAACTCTGCCGTTTCTTTTTGTCGGATTTGTCATCTCCTGACGTAATTTTGTTGACTTTTCAAAAAGATGACCATATAATTAATCTGTTACGTCCGCAACAGCCTGCGGAACTACAAACACACTTTTGGAGGCTATGCGCATGAAGCGAGTAGGAAAACCGG
>OHCL01000067.1_pt1 | contig 34550 bp, 38 predicted proteins | sample 1577591 | NCBI WGS metagenome assembly OHCL01 (sample SAMEA3879549, study PRJEB24766) | human gut metagenome | biome: human-associated habitat; feature: feces | place: USA | collected 1985/1987
CTTCTTCTCTCTACAAGATTTTTATATGCTTCATTCATAATATTTTGCCTCCAAAACCATCTCATATTATACAATACAAAATCTTATTATACAAAAAAAGCCTGGCTAAAAAGCCAAGCTAAAATTTAAAATTATCTAACAACACGAATGAATTGTGGAGATGCTGCTGTGCTTAAATATGCACTAGCAATTACAGTCTTACCTTCGTAGTTTCCATGAACAGCTTGTCCATTTCCAATATAGATAGCGATGTGGTCAACACCACGTCCACCATTGTTGTAGTACAATAAGTCACCTTCTTGAGGATCGTTAGTGTAGTATCCATATTGACCTGCGTATTGATCTGGCCATAATTGATAAGCATCACTTACACCGGCATTTGCCAAAGCTTGTTGTACAACTTGTGTACACCATAATCCATCAGTTACACCTACTAATTTTTGTGCTTCAGCAGAAATTCTTTGTCCTAAAGTACTAGTTGCTGGTGTTTCTGCAGGAGCTTGTACTTCTGGTGCTGGAGTTGTTTGTTCTGGAGCAGGTGTTACAGTCTGTTCAGGAGCTGGAGTTGTTTGTTCTGGAGCAGGTGTTACAGTCTGTTCAGGAGCTGGAGTCTCAGTTTGTTCTGGAGCAGGTGTTACAGTTTGCTCAGGAGCTGGAGTCTCAGTTTGTTCTGGAGCAGGTGTTACAGTCTGTTCAGGAGCTGGAGTCTCAGTCTGTTCTGGAGCAGGTGTTTCTGCTGGAGTTTCAGTTGTATCTGTTGCTTCAGTTGTAGTTACTGGAGTTTCAACTACTTCTGCGGCTTTTTGTTCTGTTTCTTCTTTTACAGCTTCTTGACTAGCTGTTGCTACTGTTTCTTTCACTTCCCCTGTAATGTTACTTGAAACACTAGCTGTTGTTGCTTTTTCAGTCTTTGAAGAATTTACTGTTCCATCTTCTGAGAAATAGTAAGATTTTCCTTCGATTTCTTGCCATCCTTTTGCCACAGTTTTATCTTCATTGACATAGCGATCACCATGCCATCCTGGTTCTTCCTTAGCTGCAACTACTGTTGCCACAACAGGGAAAGCAGATGCTACACATAAAATCGCTGCGACTTTTTTACCATTATTTTCTACAAAGTTCATTTTATTCTACCCCCTATTTAAAATAGTTCACGATTAGTTTACCACGAAACCACCTCACAAACAACCCTAAATTTTATTTTCGGTTAGAAACAACTAAAAATAAAAGGCCTCAAAGAGGCCTAGATAATCATCAATTATTTTGTTTTTTCAATAATTTCTGTGAAGCTATCTTCCTTCAAACTAGCACCACCAATTAATGCACCATCGATATCTGGTTGAGCCATATATTCAACGATGTTATTAGGTTTAACACTTCCACCATATTGGATACGTACTTTTTCAGCAGCTTCTTCACCATACATAACCTTAACTTGGTCACGTACGATCTTACAGCAGTTTTCAGCAATTTCAACTGAAGCAGATTTTCCAGTTCCGATAGCCCAGATTGGTTCGTAAGCAATTACCATTTCACCAACACATTTTGGACATAAGTCAGCTAAAGAACCAGCTAATTCTTCACGAATTACTTTTTCTGAATTTCCAGCATCGTAATCAGCTTCTGTTTCACCAACACATAAGATTGGAGTGATTCCAGCTTTAATCAAACGTTTTGCTTTTTTGTTTACTGTTTCATCAGTATCACCGAACATTTCACGACGTTCTGAGTGACCGATAATGCAGTATTTAACTCCCATTTCTTCTAACATAGGAACACTAACTTCACCAGTGAAAGCTCCACTATCTTCAAAGTGGCAGTTTTCAGCAGCTACAACTAAGTTTTTAGCGTGATCCAATGCAGTTCTTAAATCAGTAAATGGACATCCAATTCCATAAGTAGCATTTTCGCTAGCAGCAACACCATCAACAGCTTCGAAGAAAGCTTTTGTTTCAGCGTTGTTTTTGTTCATTTTCCAGTTTCCAACGATAATAGGTTTTCTCATTTTAAGTACATCTCCTTATTACTTTTCGCTGATAATAGCGATACCAGGTAATGTTTTACCTTCCATATATTCCAAACTAGCTCCACCACCAGTTGAAACGTGAGAGAATTTGTCTGCATATCCTAATTGTTTTGCAGCAGCAGCAGAGTCTCCACCACCGATTACTGTAATAGCTTCTGGTAATTCAGAGATAGCTTTACATACTTCTTCAGTACCTTTAGCGAATTTAGGCATTTCGAATACACCCATAGGTCCATTCCATACTACAGTTTTAGCACCAGCTAAAGTTTTTCTGAACAATTCAACAGATTTAGGACCAATATCTAATCCCATCCATCCATCAGGAATTTGTCCAGCATCAGCAACACTAGTGTTAGCTTCTTCACTGAATGCATCAGCGATTACGTTATCTACAGGAAGAACTAATTTGTCTCCAGCTTTTTCTAAATATTCTTTTGCTAAATCCAATTTGTCATCTTCAACTAATGAAGTACCGATTGAACCACCAACAGCTTTAGAGAATGTATAAGCCATTCCACCACCGATGATAACTTTGTCAGCTTTTTTCAATAAGTTGTCAACAACATCGATCTTACTAGATACTTTAGATCCACCAATGATAGCTACAAATGGGTGAGCTGGTTCATCAACAGCTTTTCCTAACATTGTAACTTCTTTTTCAACTAAGAATCCTAATCCATTTTCTTTAATGTTTGTAGGGATACCTACAGTAGAAGCGTGAGCACGGTGAACAGATCCGAATGCATCTTCAACGAATACTTCACCTAAGCTAGCCCAATATGCACCTAATTCAGGATCGTTTTTACTTTCGCCTTTTTCGTAACGAGTATTTTGCATTAATACGATTTCTCCATCAGCTAATGCATTTACAGCGTTTTCTAATTCTTCACCACGAGTTACTGGGCAGAAAGTTACTTTTACATCTGGTAACAATTCTTGTAAACGTACGGCTACGCATTCCAAGTTGTTTTTAGCTTTGTCTTCTTCAGTCTTAACTTTTCCTAAGTGAGACATCAAAATAACTTTAGCTTTGTTTTCTACTAAATATTTAATTGTAGGTAAAGCCATTACGATACGGTTATCATCTGTGATAACACCATCTTTTCTTGGCACGTTAAAATCACAACGTACGATGACCTTTTTTCCAGCTACATCAAGGTCTTTAACAGTTCTCTTTGTCATGTATATTCCTCCTACTGTCATTTTTTTGCACATCCATTATATCACTACATAAATTGATTGACTAGTTTTTCACAAGTAAAAAATTTCACAAAAAGCGCTTACATCACTTACTTGTGGTAATTACGACCATTATTGATCATAAAACCACGATAAATCTGTTCCAACATCAAGACACGGGTCATTAAATGCGTAAAAGTTAGATCCGATAATTTCCAACGATAATTCGCTCTAGAAACTAATTTTTCACTTGGTCCTAGACTTCCCGCAATCACAAAAACAATATTTGAATGCTTCATTTGCCACATATCCAAATTCTTCGCAAACGTCTCAGAATCAATCATCTTGCCATGAAGATCAAGCAATACCACAAAATCTTGATCCGATAATTTTTCTAGAACACGATTTCCCTCTTTTTCTTTCACCAATAAAACTTCAGCTTCTCTAGAAATATGCTCATTTGCTTCATCCTTGACTTCAATTTCACTAAACTTACAAAAAGCCGACAATCGCTTCATATATTCTTTCTCTAAAGACTGTAACGCCTTATCTTTATTCTTACCAATCGCAATTAATTTAATCACAATATTCCTCCAAACAAATACATTATCCTAAAAACATAAATGATTTGTTTGATAGCTAGACGTCGATTTATAATCCACCTCTTCCACTTTATCCTCATCAAACGATAAGATTTGTGCATCCGGAAACCCCAATAAAATAGGTGAGTGTGTCGCAATGATAAATTGACAATTCTGTTTCACACACAATTGAATCAAATAGAGTAATGCCAATTGATTTTGACAAGATAAAGCTGCTTCTGGTTCATCCAACAAGTAAAGTCCATTTTTATTTGTTTGTTTCATCAATACAGAAAAGAAACTTTGACCATGCGATTGATCATGATATCTTTCAGAAAAAACACCACTATATTCCATTTCTTTTGTCGCAACATTATAAAAGCTTTCTGCACGCAAGAAATACATCCAATCCGGTTTTCTAGAACGCCACAGGCGCATATGCTTATGCAAATTCGAATACGAATCATACGTAGAAAAATTATAGTTTCTTGTTCCACCTTCTGGATTCTATACCTTCATTTTTTAGAAGATCCTGTAACATGTGTGCGCGGACATCACTTTTGAAAGAAGTAAGAATAACTGTTTTCATACTCGTTCCTTCTGTATCAGTTGTTTCTTTTTTCGATTTACAGTTTTGCAGAATCCGGCGTGCCACTTCTCCCGTTACATCACCGTCCTCTCCGTATGCTGCGCCTCTCTCATTGAACCGGCGTACTATTTCTTCAATGGCATCATCGCCTATTCCTGCTTCATCCAAGCGAGTCTTAAGTCCTAAATTTCTAAAGAATTCTTCAGTTTTTTCTATGGTTAGCGATACCCGTACACTGGGAACTCCTGAAGTAACCCCCCAGATACGTTCGCCATATTGTAGTATTTTGTCACGTTTTTTATCGGCGAGTGTCCGTAGAGTTCCGGGAAATACGATCGCCAGGGTTTGGCCGTGTGTCATGCCATGTAGTGCGGTCAGCTCATGCCCTATCATGTGGGTGGCCCAGTCTTCGGATACTCCCATAGCAATAAAACCGTTCAAAGCCATAGTGGCGGACATCATAAATTCACTCATCAAGTGATAGTCCTGTTTGTTTTCTTTGATTTGCGGAGCGATTTGTACCAATGTACGAAGGATGCTTTCGCTCCAGCGGTCCATTAGATAAGATTCGTTTGTTTTGGTCATGTATTGTTCCATGACGTGTACAAAAGTGTCTGCCAGTCCGCAAGCTATCTGATAGTCGGGCAGTGAGAAAGTTACTGTCGGATCTAGGATAGAAAATACAGGATGGGAGGAGAAAAATGGATATTTTTCATGAGTTTCACGGCATGAAATTACAGCTCCGTTATTCATTTCTGAACCTGTGGCGGGAATGGTTAGCACAGTTCCTAAAGGAATCGTGTTTTGTGCACTGCCTTTTTTAACCAGTTCCCAGGCATCTCCGTCGTAGGGAATACCAGCGGAAATCAACTTGGTGCCGTCTATAACTGAGCCGCCACCTACTGCCAGCAGGAAGTCAATGTTTTTTTCTTTGCCTGATTCTATCGCCTTTTTCAAGGTAGATATATCGGGATTTGATTCTATTCCCCAAAACTCCGTGTAATCACGTCCTTCAAGGGCTTGGATTACTTGTTCATAGACTCCATTGGTTTTTACACTGCCACCTCCGAAAGTGATCATGATTCTCTTGTCAGCCGGTATCTGTTGGGACAATTGGGCAATCATGCCTTTGCCAAAGATGAGGCGTGTAGGATTGTGAAAGATAAAATTATCCATAACTAATTGGGGTTTTCTTGGTTAATACTGAGTAAAGATAATGCTTTTTTCCTATATTTGTGATAGTATGAAGTATTTTATTTGACTATCAACGAATTACATTCAACTCGCATGAGAACGGGCAACGGATAAGAAAATGCCGGACTGTTCAGAATCACTATATTCCTCATGCTTTCAAATAACTCTTTGTTTCGATGCAAAGATAGCATTTTTTCTGAGAATACCGGAGTTTTCCGGGTACAAATTCATGATGAACCAATGAAATAACCTGTATCGGACATGACAGTCATACCGAAGCCGAGTTCCCCTAACTCACAGGCAAAGGTACCCCGTGTCCTGCTCGTACAAGCAAGGTCAAGCCCTCCGGGTGTCGTGGAAAAATCATCCTCGCCCGGAGGGCTTGCGGTATTTTTCCCGCCAACCTTGCATGTACAGGACACGGCCTTTCATAGCCTGTAGTTACGGGAACTCCGGCCCCGAAAAGCCGGACTAACAAAAAAATATAATTGTCATGCTACAACAGGCAACAAAGGAAAAGTACGGTATCGAGACACTCAAAGAACGGAATGTTTCATACGACCATGAACATGGACTGACACAGAAAGATGTGGATATGGCCAACAATCATGTGCAGCTTATCGAGCGGACACGCTCTGAAGTCACACCGCAAATCGGCGACAGGCTGGTATATGTAACCGAACATGGGGATTATTACGGGAACGCTCTTATTGATGGCAAAAGTACAAAGGAAGGATACCTATCCATATGCGAACAGCCCTATGTTCCTTTCGTGTGGGAAGAAGGCGGGAGCATCCGTCTGAGTGTCAGCGGCGGAGCGTTCCACTCCGTAAATCCGAAGGACATGAAATTCCTGAAATGGACGGAAGGAGCGTTCAAGGACTGGGGACACTGCGGTGCATGCGCCAACGGTTCGGTGACGTTCATTGCCAAAGTGCCTTTATGGTTCTATGCCGAACCCAATTCCAGGTATGGAGATTTCACGACAGAGACCTACCGGAAGTTTTACCTGAACAAAAGGGATGAATCGGAAAGCGGCAACCTCTATCAAGGCTTTGACATCGCTTTCCGGGATGAAGCCGAGTTCTGGCAGTTCCTGAAGGACTACGAAGGAACGGTGTTCAAGGGAAATTGGGAAAATCAAATCGTGTTATGGTGTTTCCGTCGGGAATATGTGTTTCTACCTTCCGCCGAGTGGAAAACGGTTGATGCCCCTGCCGAAGAACGGAGGCTCAACTTCCACCCCGAACAGGTCAAGATAGTCAAGGACATGGAAAAGCACATCACGTACTTCTACCGAATCAAACCAGATAATTTCTAACACTTAAAATCCAACAGATATGCAAACGACAGTGACCAAGGCCGGTAACGCTCCCGACCTGCTTTCCGGTATCCTGAGCGTACAAGTGAGAAACGAGGACAAGATTACGGAACAAGACCGGCTCTATTGCCAGATGCAGCAAGAACTGCTTTACAAGACACTCGACCAGATTGACCGTTGGTACGCCGTCTTCAAGGAGGAGGCAGAACAGTATCAAGCCGAGCGCAAGTTCCATTACGAGGAGAACGGCAAGGTGTCCATGCGGGATTTCTATACTTACCATAACAACAGGGACGACTATTCTCACAACGAGTTCAAGCCGTTCGACCTGATCAATGACCTGGTGGATAAGAACCGCAACGCCAACGCGAACTTTGCGGGCCGCATCATTTCTTATTTCAACAGGACTTACAACGTGTCGGTCCCTGAATATAAAATAGACGAAAAGACCCTTCAGATGGGCTCCCGTCCTGTCTATGGGACATATGTAGATGTGGTTATCGAACACCTGGGTGGCAAGAGTTTCCGGGAAACGGCGGTGGAGGAACTTCTTGCCAGGGTTGCCAGAGTCGTCAAACCTTCCTGCTGGAGTAAAGTCAAGACGGAGCTGAAGAAGGACAGGATTGTATTTCCCGAAATCATCCGTTTCGACGATTATTACATACAATACAACAACAGGTGCAAAATCAGTTACAACTATGGCGGGGATTTGGAAACCCTGTGCGCCGGCATCGCCTACGGTGCGGACGACATACTGAACGGGAATTCAAAGATGATCATCCGTTTCGATGACAACGATGTTTCCGTCACTGACTGGTACGACCTCACGACCACCAATGCCGAGCAGATCCGGTTCTACAAGAACGGACGCATCGATGTCCGGTTCAAGGACAGCGCGGCAGCTGGGAACTGCTTCAAACGTCTCCGGCTGGATGAAATCACTCAAAGAGAGAACTGACCATGAGAAGAATCCCACAACACCCCGTAAGCCGATCCTTGCGGGGTGTTTTCATTTTCAACGATAAACAGATAAAGCCATGTATGCCATCATCCCCCAACAGATCCCGCAAGGTATGCGTGCCGAGGTCAACGAAAAGATACTTTTCGCCATAGACTCCGGCAAGGACCTCATTCCGGCGGAGAGCATCTACAACTGCTACACCGGCATCGGAGGACTGCACAACCTCAAGCAGTCCGATTTTGCCAATTACCACGAGTACGCCGAAGCGAAGAAGGAATCCGAGATGGGACAGTTCTTCACCCCGCATGAAGTATGCCGGGACATGGCGGATATGCTTTCTCCCACCTCCTCGGAAATGATACTTGACATGTGCTGCGGCATGGGCAATTTCTTCAACCACCTGCCCAACCTGCATAACGCCTACGGCTTCGACATAGACGGCAAGGCCGTTTCCGTGGCACGATACCTCTATCCTGACGCGCATATCGAGAAATGCGACCTCCGGCAATACTATCCGGAACAACGCTTCGATATTGTCATCGGCAATCCTCCTTTCAACCTGAAGTTCGACTACAAACTGTCGCAGGAATACTATATGGACAAGGCTTATGATGTGCTTAATCCGGCAGGAATCCTGATGATAATCGTGCCTGGCTCTTTCATGCAGAGCGGATTCTGGGAAAAGACACGGATAGCCGGCATAAACAGTAATTTCTCCTTTGTCGGTCAGACGAAGCTGGCCCCGTCAGCCTTTGCTGCAACCGGAGTCCATGATTTCAATACGAAGATTATGGTATTTCTCCGTAAATCGGTCCACATCGGGATGCGGGCTTACAGCGCGGAGGAATTCATAACGGTGGAAGAATTGAAAAAACGCATCGGCGGGGCAAGGGCTATGAAACACCGGTTGCGTTTCGACCTGATGCGCGAGACCAACAGGATCGACAAGGAAGAGCTTGAACTGTTCGAGTACAGACTTGCCAAGTACATGTACGAGTTGAAGGTACACGCCAAGTTGAACAGGTATATCGGCAAGACGGAGGCTTTGGTCACGAAATTCCGCAACCAGAAACCGCCCGGGAACGCCACACGGGAACAGGTGAACCAATGGGAGAAGAACAAGCTGACCCCGAAGAAAGTGCTTGCTGTCATCCGCAGGTACATCACCTCGCAAAATACTGTACCTCGCAAGGAAGTGGCGTTGGTGAAGACCTCATACGGATTCAAACTGAAACAATATGCGCCGCGTCTGTTGGACAAAGTTCCGCACAAGGCGGCAAGTATCAACGACCTCGTGCTGGAGCGTGCCGAACTGCCCATGCCGGAAGTGCCGACAGAAAAGAACATGCGCCAAATCCGTGCGGCGGAGAAACTGATACGGCGCAAGCGGAGAGAGTATGAAATGCAGGACCGGCAGTTCCCGGAGATGGAGGAAGATGACAGGCTGAAAGAATACCTTGACCGCACGACCTTCATCAACAAGGACGGTGACGTATGTGAGTTCACCACGCTCCAGAAACACGACCTTAACCTTGTCCTGCAGAAACGCTATGCGCTGCTGAACTGGCAGCAAGGCTCGGGCAAGACGGCCGCCGTGTACCACCGCGCTAAGTACCTGCTCAAATACCGCAAGGTACGGAATGCCGTCATACTGGCTCCCGCCATCGCCACCAACATGACATGGATACCCTTCCTCTCAATGAACAGGGAACAGTTCCGTGTGGCAAGGTGCAATGCCGACCTGGAAACGGTGCCGGAAGGCGTGTTCCTCATCCTCTCCACCTCCATGCTCAGCAAGCTGAAACGGGGGCTGGCAAGGTTTGTCAAGCGCACCTCAAGAAAACTGTGCCTCGTTTTCGACGAGTCGGACGAGATAACCAACCCGTCGTCACAGCGGACAAGGCATATCCTCTGCCTCTTCCGCCGTCTCAGGTACAAGATACTCGACACCGGCACGACCACCCGCAACAATATCGCGGAACTGTACAGCCAGTTCGAACTGCTCTATAACAACTCCGTCAATATGATTTGTTGGAGCGGCCGGGTGTACCACGATAACAAGGACAAGGAGATAGAGGAAGACACAAATCCCCATTACGGCGAACCGTTCCCGGCTTTCAGGGGGCATGTGCTTTTCCGTGCCTGCCATTGTCCGGGAAAATCCACCGTCTTCGGCATTGAGAAACAGAACCAGGATGTCTATAACAAGGAGGAACTGGCAGAGCTTATCGGCAAGACCGTCATCACCCGCAAGTTCAGGGATTTCGCGGGCGAGAAATACAGGATACGGACACATACCGTCAGCCCGTCCGACGGCGAGCGTGAGGTTTACCGTGTCATCATCGAGGAGTTCTGCCGCATCTGCGAGCTGTATTACAACAGCACGGGTGACACGAAGAAGGATGCCGGTCTCCGGCTTATGCGCCAGATCAAGCTGCTCATCAAGGCCTGTTCCGTCCCCCACCTGATAGAGGGCTATTCCGGCGACGGAATTCCGAACAAGACAAAGTATATCGAAAGGCTGGTGCGGAAGATACCCGGCAAGGTGGCTGTCGGTTGCACGTCCATAGCCGCATTCGACCTTTACGAGAAGCGTCTCCGCGAATGTTTCCCGGAGCGTCCTGTATTCGTGGTCAAGGGAGACGTGGCGTTCAAGAAACGACAAAGCGTTGTGACGGAGTTCGATTCCACCGTCAACGGCATACTGGTCTGCACGCAGCAGAGCCTGAGCAGTTCGGTGAACATACCCACCTGCAACGACGTGATACTGGAATCCCTGCAATGGAACATCCCGAAGATGGAACAGTTCTATTTCCGATTTATCCGTCTTGACTCCAAAGAGCAGAAGGACGTGCATTATGTCACCTATAAGGATTCCGTGGAGCAGAACCTAATGGCGCTGGTACTTACGAAGGAACGGCTGAACGAGTTCATCAAGACGGGTGAGGTCAAGGAACAGTCCGAGATCTTCGAGGAGTTCGACGTCACCATGTCCGTCATCGAGAGCCTGCTGGTAAGGGAGTGCGACAGCGAAGGCAGGATACACATCAGCTGGGGAAGCCAGCGCATAATGAATTGAAAAAAGGGAAAACTAATGGGAAACCGCAGATTCCATTCCACAGGCAAAGGTAGCCCACCCCCTTACCGGCAGGGCAAGGTCAGGCCGCAGGCGGTTTTCGGGGAAATCATCCTCGCCGGGGGCTCCGGTATTTCCCCGAAAAACCCTGCGCTGCCGGGGTGCGGACCTTTTGGAGCCTGTGGAATGAAATCCCCGGTTCCAATCATTAACTGATAAATGAAGAATTATGGACTTGAATCAAGCGGAAGTGGCAGTGACCACGCAGCATCTCATAGACACAAGGCAGGAGAAGGACAACTGGTTGCAGATGTCTGACTTCGGCGACATGGGGGAATTCCTGTGCACCTGTTCCGAACTGTTCGCCGAAGAGGAGACACCGGAATACAGGTACATGAAATGGGAGGACATTCCGGACTCACTCATCAACATGGAATGGCTGTGCCCCAACTTTTTTGAGATACGGGAAGCGATGGAACAGCTGGAAGAACCCGACAAGGATTGTTTCTTCGACTGGTGTGACCGCTACGGGCATGACATAAGCACAGAAGATGCACACCTGCTGGTGGCGCATTACATCGAACTTTTCGGGAACACGGCCTATACCGGTGATGAGCCATGCCCGGACAGCGGGGATGACAGCCTGCCGTACTACCCGGGCATATCAAGCAATTACTTCGACACGGGCATTCCCCACTTCGAGGTATTCGATGACAATTACGATTAAAACATATACAGGATGGAAATCAACTTCAAAGGACCGGTAATGCCGGTTGACCCCTACTCGCAAATGGCGTTCGTGGAGATCCTGAACATTCTCCTGACGGCAAGGCACATCGTGGATGTGAACAGGTTCCTGATAAACAGGAATACCAATCCGCAATTCGGCTCGCTGTCAGGATATTTCAGGTGGTCGTTCTCCGGCAACCACTTCACGCTGTGGCAACGTATGGAATACAATTCCCCTGTCTGCTTCAGCCGGCGCATATTCAGCATCCATTTCGGGATACTGGCAAGCCGCAACAGGGAACGGAATAAAGACAGTCTGACACTAAACTGAACAGGATATGGACACCATAACGATAAGCAACAGGGAAATCGCGCTGATGGCTTTCGACAGGCTCCGCAAGGACGACAGGAAGGATTCCGCGCTGAAACTTGCCCGATGTATGCTGCATGGCACAAGCATATCCCTCGGCATAGGTGATATCGACTGGGAGATAGACAGGGCGATACAGCAGTGCGGAGGAGTGCCAAGAACAGGATACAGATACACGGCTTATTTCCACTTCAACCGGAATACGGAAATGGCAAAGGAAATATACGACAAGATCGTGAAGGAACTATATGGTTAGGAAACACACGGAGGCGGCTTGAAGGCCGCTTCTGTCATTTATAACGGTATGTACGGGAAAAGGAACCCTGCCGTACACAGGTAACAGAAATGGATGAACAGAAAACATTGACATTGGATTTCATCAAATCCCTGATGGAACCGGCCTATACGCTGGTATGGACGGACTATGATGACAATCTTGACAACCACCGCGGCCTGATTCAAAAATGCCTTGACAGCAAGAGCCGTGAGCATTTGTGGGAAGAGGCAGACGTGTGGTACAGCGATGCCGAATGGGAGGCTGTCCGTGGAATCATCGCGAAACTGAAAGAGGAATGTACCGTCTTTAATGACTTTGACGAAGAGGATGTGGATGACTTCTTCGATGAGCACGAAGATGAAATCCGTGACGAGATTTACAGCCGAAATGATTCGGATGTGATAAAGGAGCTGATAATGCATACGGACGACATCCCCATCCGGGTGGAGATGCTTTCCAACTATGACTGCATCAACTCCCACTGGTTTGAATCGCAGGGCGGTTACAGGTACGAGGAGTCCTATTTCGGGGACATGGTGGACAGCCTGAACCTCAATCCGGCGAGAGTAAAGAAAATCCTGACAAAGCACGGCTACAAGGCCTACGGGCGTTTCCCGAACCGTAAAAACCGGAACGGCAGGGAGCAGGTCTCATACGAACAGTTCTATGAGGAGCTTATCAATTCCTGCTGCGGGGCAAACCTGCTGACCTATATAGGCAGGGTGAACCTGAAAGAACTGTATGAAGCCGGCTTTTCATTGGAAGAGGTCGTTATCCCCAAAGGCAACTGTTGCGGACTTTTCAGTTCAACATATGGCGGCGGAAGCCTGCTTGAAATGGAACTGAAGAAAGACGTAAGGCTGAAATTGGAAGTGAAAGACTATCACGGTTTCCGTTTCCGGCTGGATGACGAACGTTCCAAGTATGAATGCTCCATCCGGCATGTGTACGGGGTGGATGACTCCTTTTTCGGTGAGAGGATAAGCCTTGTCGCCTCATAAAATCAAGTATCCACCATTAAAATCATAAAGTCATGGAAAAGAAATATGTCATCATCCTCTCCGAAGGAAAGGAATACCTGTGCTGTCACGAAGACGGCTGCTATTATGATGTATCCTGCCCGATGCGGTCATTTACTGAAGGCGAAGAAGATTTCGAAATCATGGATTCCGGTCAGAACCGGCATGGCAAGACATATCCATACCATAAAAGAAAATTGAAACTTGTCCCTGGGTTTTATCCGAATGGCTGGCTTGCCTTGAGCCTGGAAGTACCGAAGACCGGGGAAGCTTATACGGTACTGACCGTCAATCTGGAGGACTTTCCGGCCTTCGGGATTCCCGACAAGGCATTTGTTGACATCAACAACAATCCGGAAGCGATGGACTTTCTCATAAGATACAATCTTGCCGAAGATACGGGTTACAGGCGCAGGAGCGGATGGGTGGAATACCCGATGGTAAAACTGAACCTTCCCGAACTGTACCGGATATCACCGGCATACTTCGAGGAATCAGGACAACAATCAATCATGTAACATCAACAATCAACAACCCAATTATAGGAGTATGGCAAAATATGAAGTAAGGGTAAGATACGCCTTCGAGGGCACTTACATGGTAGCGGCAGGGAACCGCGAAGAAGCAAAAAGAATGGTAGAGGAAGACTGCGGTCTGGTACTGGGCGGCAATATCCACACGACACGCGATGATGACGAGGTAACGGACTGGAACTTCGGCATCCATCCCGAATCGCAGATACTCTCGATCAAGGAAACGGGCAGGAAAGCCCGGACAAAATACATCGCGATGAATTTCAGCGACCGGATTGAGGAACTACGTAATGGCATCATTGAAGCGATACGGCAGTTGCTTCAGGCGCACTCACTGGCGGAACTTGCCTTTACGAACCGGGAAGATGACCCGGTATGGATAATCTGGTTCGGGAAAAACGGAGACCCGTATGAATGCCGGGTAACGGGTGTCCGGATAATGGAGGGCAGCCTGACCGTCATTGCCGAAGAGAAAGAAAGCGGTGATGAGGTGGAATGCTACGGCCCGTTTGAACTCGGCGCAAGGAATATAGACTGGCTCCATGAAATGTACGATGCTGCATGGCGGCAATTGGAAGAGACAAAAGATGTTGAACCCAAAACGGAAGAACCATGAAATATCAGGCGGAAAATGCAGTCTCCAGTTTCTTCTACTACATGTGGAACGCCTGGAGCAAGGAAGAATGCAAGGTAGTATTTGGAGATATGTACCGGCACTTTTGGGATAAATGGTCCGTGTCGGCAGACAATGCCATTTTCGGTGCCGCGGAACGGTTCTTTGCCGGATTGTCGGAGAACTATCAGAAGTTACTTGTTGAACGTGCCGTTACGCTTTATGACGGCAGGGCTTTCCGAAAAGAACCGGACGATTCCGACATCCTTGTATGCAAAGAATGCGGCTCACGGCAGTTGGAAATTCAAGTATGGATAAACGCCAACACGGATGAACGTATCAGCTATGTGTATGATGACAATGACGGGCACTGGTGTGACGGCAAATGGTGTGAAGAATGCGTTGACCAGACCTTTTTCTGTACCAAAGCGGAATTCACACAAAAGATGCAGTCCTGGTGGGAGTCATGTGGTCTTGAGTCAAAAGAACAAATCACAGGGTTGAAAGTCTGTGACTGTCCGCCTGCCGAAAGTCCGCAGACATTTGTCGATGCGGCAGGCCGGTGGTGGAACAGCCGGGACTACGAATATAAACGGGAAATCTATAATAAACATACCTCAAACAACGAATGATATGCAGACAAACATCATTGAACTGATAAGTAACTCATGCGGTTGCAGTCAGACGGAAGCGCAGGAATACCTGGATTCCGAAATCAGATACCTGCGTGAATTGCAGGAAGCGGATGACTTGAGGGGAGACGACATCGGGATGGCGTGCAGCAACCTCGGGCTTGACCTTGATTATCAGGAATATTTTATCAACCGCCTCGCAGGGGCATAAAGACTTATGGCTATGGCTTATTTTCAGAACATACACAGCATGGCGGATCTGAAGAAGGAATACCGCTGCCTGGCATTGCAGCACCATCCGGACAAGGGTGGTGACACTGCAATCATGCAACGGGTGAACACCGAGTTTGAAAAACTGTACGGGATATGGAAAGACAAACCGGATGTTTCAGCGGCTTCAACCGGATATGAACATGACTATCCGGGAGCCACGGCAAAGGAATACACCGAGTACGTGTATAACGAATACCCGCTGGAAAGGCCGCAATTACAAGGGACAGCACGCGCCGGAAATCGTGGAACTGGTACGGGCATGGCTCAAGGAGACCTATCCGGGATACAAGTTCTCCGTCAGACGGGAGAATTGCCACTCCATCCATATCCGGTTGATGAAAGCGGATTTCGAGGCGTTCACCAAAGAGTCTGGAAAAGTTCAAGGCGATGTCAACCACCATCATATCCATTCAGACAAATCCTTGACGGACAGGGCAAAGGATGTAATGGTGAATATCTGCGATTTCATCATGTCGTACAATTTCGATGACAGCGACCCCATGACGGACTATTTCCATACCAACTTTTACCTGACGCTCGGAATCGGAAGTTACAAACAGCCGTACAAGGTGGAACCGCCCAGACTCGGCAGCAAAGACAAGCCGGAGGTATTCAAGCATCCGGAAGGTCCGGCACACAAGGCAATGCGCCGGGCATTGGGCAAAGCGCGTTTCGGCTTCATCGAAAGCCGGAAGTATGCCGGGGAAATAATTCTGGGGGAAGACTGTTTCGGCTCACGGGGCGAACTCTATTTTTGGCCGAAGGAATATTCAAGCGCAAAAATGGCCCAAAAACGCATCGACAAACTGGAGGAAGCCGGAATAAGGTGCGAACTCACCGGCTATAACGGAGGATACATCCGCCTGCTCGGGTACACCCCTGAGATGAGAGATTCCCTGGAACGGGAACGTCAGGAGTATGCCGCCGCGTATCAGGCATGGTACTCAAAACAGAATTTAAAAACAATCTGATTCAGAAATTATGGATACAAACAATTTGGACAAGTGGTGGTACGGACTTCCGGAAAACACCAGACAGGCTATAGGAGACGATGGGATATGGGAAAAACTGGATATGCCATCCCGTTCGGCGCTACACCGGTATTCCCTGCTTAGAATTTACGGAACGGCAAAAGACAGGGATGAGGAACGCACGCTGCTCAATGAAATCGCGTGTGGACTGGGCGACCTTGCCCTTGTCCGTAAAAACGGCATCGCGTTGGAGGAAATGTGCAACGGGAACGGGGAATTTTACGATGAATACCAGGAACAGTTCAACATATTATATGACAATTACGGACACATAATAGAAAATATAAGCTGGCCGGACTGGATCGGACATACAATTCCGACAAACAGGGAACTGGTCCGGTTATTGGAACACCACGGTTACAAGCGTATGGAAATCGATACCGACAGAAGAATCCCGAAAACTTTCTATGTTTTCCGTCGTGGGTTGCACATCAACGCAAGCGAGGACTTGTCTTACCACATCATACCGCAACAGGACAGTTTCGGACTGGGGCGTTTTGCGGTATGCGCAACCAAAGACGGTGAAAGCTCCCAACTGGGCACTGACTGTGCCCGGCTCTTTTTGAGGCGCTTCCTTGCCTTCCTGAAGGGTGAAAGAAGCGGGAAAGAGATTATAGATGAAATATTCAACAACCGACAAACTGAACGATAATATGAAAGCAAAAGTGTTCAAGTACAAGTCTGACGGGAATACCGTCGTGGCTCCTTATATGGAACTGGAGCCGTATGCGGAGAATGTATATCTCTCCCTGTCGAGAAAGAACGAAGACGGGAATGAAGACGATGACTGTTTCCATGTGGTCTGCCGGATTGAAAACGTTTATTTTTCCAGCGGGCAGTATTCACGCCGGTTTCTCAAGGGAGAAGGTTGCAGAGAGGAAGCCGCCACCTATTGCAGGAACTGGATCGCGGATACGCTTCAGGATGCGGAAAGAGGAACCTTCGTCAGGTTGATCTCCGTCCGCGTGTTCGAGGCTCTCGGACTTGACGCCACCCCCTTGGTGCAAGCCCGTGAGGCGTACAAAAGGAAGCAGGAACAGAAACGCAGGGAACAGGAGGAGAAAGAGGCGGAAGAGCGCAGAGCGCGGGAAGAGCAACATCAGCGGCTGCTCGATGAACAGAAACAGAAATTCCTGGACGGGGAACGGATCACGGGAGGAATGTTCCTTGAAATCACCGGAAGGGACGGTTTTGACATCCATATCAGAACCAAAGGGACATTCAACAGGCATGTTATGGGCATAAATAAGGAAGGAACCATCAGTTACCGGAAAATCAAAGGTCACCGGACTCCGGACTTTACCGGATGCCATAAGGCCGTGTCCGCCTATCTTGCGTTCATAACAGAAAAAGAGGGCAAACAATAAATGCTGGCGGTAACGGCCTGCTTCATGCAACTGTTACCGCTGCCATCTTCCGGCCTCACAACTCACGGTTCAGCGCCATTGCCAGCGGAAACATAAACCGGTTATAGGCTTTAAGCTTTTGCAAATTCAGTACATATCCGGCATAGGGATTGGTCAGATCGGTATAGAAGAATACATCGGTAAATCCTGCGTGTTCCTCCACGACTTCACCCTCCAACGGAATCTCCTCCACATTGAACCGCTCCAGAGGCAGTTCTTCCAGACGGGTCTGTTCCGCATTTCCCAACACATTGAGGTTACGGTTAAACAGCACGAATCCTTTCTTCCTGTAATCCACACGCATACCGTACGGACGCTCCACAAGGAAAGCATCCGCCGCTTTCTTTATATAGTTTTCCATAAGCCTGAAATTAGAAATTACAAAAATACACCATTTGTCCGGCAATGGCGAACAAATCAGGAAGAGAATCGCCACAGACCATGCAAAGCACACTACCGTGTATTTTATTTCCCACCCTGCAAAGGTAGTCCCGTGTCCGGTGTACCCTGTCAAGGTCAGGCCCCTTGCGGGGTTGGCTGAAAGAAAATCATCCTCGCCTGACGGCTGCGGTATTTTCTTTCGCCAAACCTTGCGGGTACTGCCACGGGACAGTCAAGCAGGCGAGAAATAAAAATACCGGCTCCCGGAGCCGGACGTGTTTAACAGATAAAATACAATGAATCATGAAAATCCTGAATGAAGAACATTTCGAGAATGTAAAGCGTTATGCCGAATCCATCGGTGACATCTCACTCCAGAAATGCCTGGAACGGTTGAAGAGCTGGGAAGAAAATCCTGACTGTCCCAGCGAAATCTCACTCTACTATGACCATGCCCCGTACTCGTTCGGCTTCACCCAACGCTATCCCGACGGAAGGACAGGCATCGTGGGCGGTCTGCTCTATCACGGAATACCGGACCGTTCTTTCGCCGTGACACTACAGCCGTTCCATGGATGGCAGATACACACCTGATGAGAGGCAAACGACAATATTAACTTTATAAAATTCAATTCAATATGGAAACGACATTGGCAGTAATGGAAAGACAACAGCAGTTTGACTTCCAGAAAAACGGAATTGAAGTGATGAACTTCGAGACACTTCAACGCACCTATAAAGAGAATGACATCTACAACAATCCGGTGCAGGGCATCTACCATTACCAGGTCATCCGGCGCATGATGGACATCTGCGAGAAATACAATCTCGACTATGAGGTGGAAGAAATCTTCGCTGCCCAGAACAGGAACAAGACACAGCCGGGAGTGAGCATCCTCCCGCAGGTTGAACAGACACATGGCGAAAAAGCCGTGGAAGCCCATATCCTGCGCCGTATTTTCGCTACCATCCGGATCAAGGATTGGGAGACGGACGAACTGACCACGACATTGGTCATCGCCTACCACCAGGACGGCATACAGGCAGCCATAGGCCCCTGCGTGCTAATCTGTCATAACCAGTGTATCCTTTCACCCGAGCGAAGCGTCTGCAATTACGGCAAGAAGAAAGTCTCGACGGAAGAGGTGTTCGAAACCGTGGATGGTTGGCTGGCCAATTTCGAGGTGAACATGAACGAGGACATCGAACGCATACAACGGTTGAAACGCCGGATTATATCTATGGAGGAAATCTATATGTACATAGGTCTGCTGACCGCGTTGCGTGTCTCCCACGACAGTTCGGACAGGGACCTCTCATCCTCCGTGGAAACCTATCCACTGAACCAGGGACAGATTTCCATCTTCACGGAAGAGGTGCTTAAACTGGCCATGAGCAAAGGACAGATTACCGCTTGGGAATTATACAATATAGCCACAGAGATATACAAGCCCGGAAAGACAGACTTCCCGGCCCTTATTCCACAGAACGGAGCCATGGCGGAACTCCTGCTTTCCCGTCTGCCGGAAGAGCTGGAAGTACAGGATGCCGTTCAGGTAAACTGACATGCAAGCTTCTCAAACCAAAGAAATAAGGGAGAACCTGACAGTGATAACAACTGAAAGGTTCTCCCTTTTTCAATTACTCTTCAAAAAGCAGCATGAATTCCACCTTCCTTCTCCGTTCGATGCTCGGAACCACTTTCCCTTTATAGCACCTGAAAGAGACATATTCCTTGTAAATATTACGGTCGCCCGACTCCAGTTTCTTCAACAGCCGGCTCTTCGGTCTTTTCCCATATCCTTTTAATCTGTAGGGTCCCACATTATATGAAAGGACTGCTGCCAACAAAGAATCACGTCCCAGATAACTGAACATGCGGCACAACTTACGGAGGTCTGCTCTCAGAATGGAATCGCCCTGTGCTTTTGTAATACCGTTGGTAAACCTCTCCCCGGGAAGAACTTTGTGACCCCACCCGACATAAGGCCAATGCTTTTTCTCTCCATGCCAACCCTCGAATCGCTTGACACACTCGACCGCAAGACTGAACTTGTCCGGACTTGCCTTTACCGGATTCTCCGCCCTTGAAGGCATACCTGAAAAAAAGACCGCAGCGGAAAGCACCGCAAACCATATTGCTTTTAACTTCATCATAGGCAGGACCGGCTTAGTGTCTGACTGTTGTGACCGGCAATTCCTTACTATCCGCAGTCACGACGGAATCCTCGTCCTCCGTCTCGTTGTTGAAGTCAAAAGTCAATTGGCAAAGCTGTGCCGGTTCGCTATTGTCCTCGAAATAGATGTCTATCGTCTGCTGGTCCTCGCTTTCAGAAGTGTAGTATAGCCTGAACACCTCCCTGTCAAGGGGATAGCGGTCATTGGGCAGCAGCACCATCCCGTCATCCATACGGAGCGTACCCTTGCCGTCCGGCTGGAAATATCGGATGGTGTAGCGGGCATCGGAAAACCGTCCCTCACGTTTGAGTTCACACCGTATTTCCACCGTCTCGCCTTTCACAATACGTGTGGGGACAGGCAGGGTCTCCACCTTGAACGGATAGGACTGCTGTACATCCACTTCATCATTGCAGGCGGACAACAGACAAGCCACCAGACCCAGGAACAGGATTGCCGTCATTCCGACCAATCCTCTTTTTTTATTCAATGCATTCATATTCAATCAGATTTTAAAACGTTATACTTAATTCTATTTTTACAGAAACTTGTTTTGCAGGTATTCGTTCAGATCCTTGTATCCTTTGTACAAAGAGGAACAGTCCACTATTTTATCCGCGTAGCGTTTGCGGAGAGCCTCCAGCGTGCGCCGTCCGGCTTCGTCCCGGTCCAGGTAACAGTTGACTCTCTCATACCTGTCAAGAACGGGGAACGAGCGTTCCAGCAATGCCACCGAGTTCAGTACGAGATAGTCGTCGCCACATCCCAATTCGAGTTGCATCCACGAGAGGCAGTCGATAAACCCCTCGAAGAGATTGCAAGTATCCGAACCGTTGTCCATCAGCGAAATGTCTTTCGGGGAGAGACTGGCCTTAAAAAAGCGGTTGCGCACCTCGTATCCACCGCTGACATTCCTGAAACCGATGGCGAAATACCGCTTCCCGTGCAAGGTATACCTGATCTCCTTGCAGTTCGGCATAGCCACATCACCGCTAATGCCACGTTCCGCCAGATAACGGAGCAGGACTCTGTTGTGCAGCGGTCCGGACTGTACCTTCGTGAAACTTTCCTGCCTATGGGAATCCTCCCTGTCATTTTCCCCGGAGCGGAAAACGGTCTTGTGTTCGGGAGCAAGACCGCCCCATATCTCTGTTATGAACCTGGCCTGCGCCTTGAAATCCCCGCTGCCGATAAACTCCCCGGCAAGGGTGAATATGTCGCCTCCCTGTCCGGTACCGAAGTCATGCCATATATCTTTACGGACATTCAGCTGGAACGAGGCGGTGCGCTCCTCCCGATACGGGGCCAGATACCAATATTCATCCCCCCGTCTTCTTGCCGGTTCATATCCCATCCGTGCCAGAAAAACGGCGATAGGAATGTCTCTTATCTCTTCTATAGTCATAAGCGGTACGGTTTTAATGGATTATGAATTTTACGCCCAGACCGAACTGTGTCGTGAACAGGTCCAGCGAGCTTCCCCACAATACACGTTCCCGGATACCGGCAAGAAGGACGATGCGGTCTGTCAGGTATGCCTCAAGCTCCAGGGTTATCGCGCCGCCATAGACAAACGCATCCTTGGCGAGCAGCGTTGAACCGTCAAACAGCATCCTGTCTCCCCAATTCACGGTTTCATAGCCGGCCAGTGCGGAACCGCCGACCGAGAGGAAGACCGTCTTTGTCGGATCAGACAGGAATTTCAGGTAATAGCCGCCTTCTGCCGTGAACTGCGCACGGGGTACGCTCGCATTCCGATACCCGTAGTTCTTCATCAGATACTCGGCGCCTATGACCCAGCGGTTGGCTTTTGGGGTGTATCCGGAAACGGCAAATCCGGTATAATAATTCAAGGGGGACTTTGAGCCGTTCGCAAATCCTCCGCGCAGTTCCACGCCCTTCATCCCGGGCAGGTACCGCTGGGCGTGCGCCCGCCCTGAAAACAGGGCAAGCGACACGACTGTAACAAAAAGGAACAGATACTTCTTCATGGCTACTTCACTTTAAGTTCGTTGATAACCCCGGCTCTCACGATGTCCTCACTTTCCACGGTGAAGGTCTGGTGTCTGCCACCGCCTTTCTCGTGCATCTCCACCACCAGTACCTTGTCCGAGGGGATGGTGAATTTGTCGAAGACAAAAACGGTGCGCCCGTCCTTTTTTCCCGCGACGGACGTTACATAGTCGTAAGCACGCAGTGGGAATATCACCTGTTCCTGGATGGCGGTACGTTTCATCAGCTTCTTGTCCACAATTTTAAAAGTCACGAAATCCACCTCATAAGGCACGTTGGAGCGGTTCTTTATCTGTGTATGAAAATAAAGCAGGCCGTTGTGCGTATAGAGTCCGCGGAGCAGGTACTGGATGCCGAACGCCTTGCACCCGATATGCTTGATGTGCCGTCTGTTGTCCTTGTGGATGGACTTCGAGATAAGGTGTACCAATTTAGGCGATTCGCAGCCCAATTCCTTCAGGTAGATGTCAAGGGCGTTGTTGGGGCGGTTCACCTCACTTCCGTCATGAATGAAATCCTTCATCTCGATATTCAGCAGCAGCGGCTCTTCCGCATACTTCACATTGAAGGTGTAAAAACTTCCGCTTTCGGTAATCACGGACATGTTGGTCTCCTCACGGAAGTCCTTCACGGTGGCCTTTACACGGATGACATTCTCCGCACCGTCCGCCTTGCCTGCAATGAGGTTCGGAGAACCGAGGTCCACATAACGCACCGATGACGGGAAAATGATGTGCGTGGTCTTTCCATAGGTCACTTCCAGCCCGTATGGAGGTATCATCCTGTCAAAGGTGAGTTTACGGGTCAGACCGTGATAGAGGTCTCCGTCCTCCTCTTTTTGAGGATACACATCCTTGGCCAGTGTGATGGCATTGTTTACCGCCGCTACGCTGTCGGCTTCATTTTGGGCGAAAGCACCCACAGTGCCCCATGCAAGGGCAAGCATTACAAAAAACTTTTTCATGTCGATTGAATTTTAATGGATTGTTATTGATCGTTGTCTTGATAAAGCATCAGGGTATAGCCTGACTTGAGATGCACCTTCTCCTCACGCATCTTCCGGGATATATACTGCGAGACACCTTGTATGGCACCCTTTCCGAGTTCGGAAAGCAGCTGGTCGCCTGCCGACTGGTTGGTGATGGAGATGCTCGTGCCGAGATTCTGCCCCAGATTGGCGGCAACCTCCCTGACAGCGTTAGCCTCCATTGACCCCGGAATGAATATGCCGCCCTGCCCGTCATTGTCATACACGGCAAGTTCCACGGGGATGATGATACCGCCATATTCCACCTGAAGGATATTGACGTGAAGCCTTTCACCCTGTATGCGCCCTTCTCCGGTAAGCAGGGAGTTTTTGGGCAGGATATGCTTCCCTACACGCATCGGCTCCAGCAGTCTCATCCTCACTCCCTGACCGCTGATGACGGTCTGGTCCCCGTGGATGCAGGCCCGGATGGTATTCCTCACGTTTCTCTCTTCTTTATTACCGATTGGCGTGTGGAATCTTTCCGGTTGTGCCATTCCCGTAAGCTGTATAGAATCACTGACCGGTTGCGGCAACGATGATACCACCGGTGTGGAAACCAGTCCCACGGGAACGGCTTTCGCCTTTCCGTTCCGCCCGGGACTTTCATTATCGGAACGGCTGTCCGTATTCACACCGCCATTGCCCGGCATATACCTGGCCGCAAGCTCATAGGATTTTTCCAAGAGAGCCACCTGCTCCTCGTAACCCGGCTGCGCGTTCTGTGTGGCGACCGCCTGCTTGAGTTGTTCCACCTCGGCTTTCAAAGCCTCCTTCTCCGGATCTTCCTGAGGCGACTCGTAAAAGTTGCCGAGCGTCCTGTTGATGTCATTGTAGGCGGAGACGGATGAAGAACAGGCTTCATTCCTTCTGTCACCTTCACGTGAACTGCCATCCTTGGCATCCGCATCCGGTGACAATTCCACGACAGTCCCGGAGTTCCCATCTGCCATCTCGGAGAAATCCTCCAGCGTACGCAGTTTTTCCGTCTGTTTGCGTTTCATGTCAGCCTGCTCATAGGCGGCAATCTTGTCCCCTTCTATGCCCGCTCCCCTCGGATCGGGAAGCTCGGTGTTGAATCCCGCATTTTTTTCCTCTTTCCTTTTTTCCTCTTCGGACGGTGCGAAAATGAGCCACATCGCCCCGAGGAACAGGAGGAACATCCCGGCAAAAACCAGGTATTTCCTGATTTCCAGCCTCTGTTTCAATTTATTGACATCATTACCCATTTTCTTTCTGATTGAATCGGTTAAAAAACTCTTCCATTTCCTGCACCCTTTTATCCGGGAGTGTATCGGCAGGAACGATATCCGGAATTTCCATCGGGGGTATCTCTATGATTTCCGGCCGTACATCCTCCCGTCCGATGTCATGGATGGCACGGAAAATCATATAGAAATTTCCGATGGCAAACAGGGCAGCCAGCACGACAATTGCCGGCACTCTCTTTTCCGGGCTAAGCCCGGAACACAGCTTCCGCAGCTTTTCTTCCACGGATTCCTTGATTTTTACAAACATCTTTTTCATACATTCTGAATTTTAACGGTCATACACTCTTATATCCCTGTTCTCCACCACACGGAAGGCTTCGAGGATGAAGCCGTGCGGATTATTGTCGCTACGGGTGGAGTTCAGCAGCCTGCCCCGCGTGACGAGGCTGCGCTCGGTCACGCTCTTCTCCCTGATAATGGAAAGCTTCGCGTAGGTCACGACCTCATACGGATAGGTATGGAAATCGCACTTGACGCTGTCAATCCCTACACGCTGGTTCACGTTACCGGAAATTATCCGGTTGTAATATCCCTGCTCTGCCAGATCCACATAATGGGCATAGGCGGAACGGTCACTGAGGAACATGGCCCTCCGGATATTGCCTTCAATCGCATTCTTGTCAGGCGAGAGCGTAAAGAACAGTTCGTGGAACCGTCTGACATGCTCCCTTGCCTCTACCGGGCGGTTCTGCTCCAGGTCTTGTGAAAGGGCCAGCATCAGTGACTTGCCTTCATCCAGCACATAGATCTTCTCCCGTTGCGCTTCCGCGAAGCTGTAAGCCTTCCATACGGAAAATCCCACAAGCAGGGTGCATACACACAGATAGACGATTCCGAACAGACGCAGGTGTCGGAAGCTGGTCTCGATATTTTTCAATGATTTGAATTCCATTCTGTAAATGTTTTATACTGTTATTACTTGATAAGCCTGCCGGCAATGTTTCCCACCGCCGCTCCGGCAGTCCCGGCCACCACGGAGCCTGTCTTGGATGCCGCCTGGTTCACGTTCTTTCCATAATTGCCCGCACCGCCTCCGGCCTGCACAATCCAGTTCGATACGGTCGGGATGGTGAAATACCCGATGATGCCGATAATGAGGAAAGTGATGTAAACCCCGTTTGAGCTGTCGGGGATGAAATCCGGGTCGGAAAGCTGTTCGATGTCCCTCTGCAGCATCAATACCTGGATTCTCGCCAGCACGCTGCTGAACAGGTCGCTTACGGGAAGCCACAGGTAGATACTGATGTAGCGGACGAACCACTGGCTGAGAGAAGCCTGGAAACCGTCCCAGCAGGAGATGGCAAAGGAAACGGGACCGAGTATCGAAAGCACGATCAGGAAGAATGTCCTCAGCGTGTCGATGACCAGCGCCGCCGCATTGAACAGGAGTTCCAGCAGTTCGCGGAAGAAATTCTGCACGGCCCTTTTCATGTTGTACATGGCACGGTCCACATACATTCCGCAAGCTTCTATAGCGTCAAACGCGCCCAGCTCGTCCAGCCTGTTGTCAAAAGTCTCCTTGTCGACCAGATAGGCTGTCTCGGGATTCCGTTTCATCGCCTCAGTCTCCAGCTTGTCCTTCTGCGCCCTGTACTCGTTCATGTCAAAGGTCTGCGACTCCAATATGGTATGGGTCCCTTTCACGACGGGCGAGAGGATGCTGTTCAGCGTACCCAGAACGAGTGTCGGAAAGAACATGATACAAAGCCCCAAGGCGAACGGACGCAAAAGTGGAAAGACATCCACAGGCTCGGCACGGGCCAGAGCCTGCCATACACGATACGCCACATAGAAAAGCGCTCCCAAACCGGCAAGGCCTCTTGCCACACCGGTCATCTTTGAGCAGAGCGGCATCATTTCCACATACAGATTCTGTAAAATCTGATGCAGGTTGTCAAAATCTATAGCCAACAATAACATAATGAAAGCGGATTAGGAATAATTACCAATAACGTTCGTTCGGTGAGCCGTAGAGTGCCATCACGCGGTCCAGGTCGTTCCGTTTCTTGGCGCGCAGGTAGGACACCCCGATGTTCTTGTTGGTGTAATACTGCACCAGGCTACGGTTTTGCAGCATGTCGTTGTAGCAGCGGTCGATAATGTCCATACGTTCCTTGTCGTTCATCGAAAGGCCGTTCTCGTTGACCACCGTCTTCAGGTCGTTCAGCAGGTGGGCACTTTCTTCCAGCAGTTTGGTGTACCCAAGGGCAATGGCACTCAGTTCTTCCGGTGTAAAATACGGATCGCTGAGCATACGCTCGAAGTTGGTGACATAGATGTCCGTGATATCTCCCACCATCAGGACGGTCTGCTGGACTTTGCGGGCATCCCGGACAAGGTTCTTGACCTTGCGCAATCCGTCGTAATACTCCTTGCCCTGCTTGTAGATTTTTACAGTCTCCTGAAAATTATTCGCCATATTAGTGGCTGTGGAGGACGTGTGAACAATGTTCTTGGCGGCATTGATGATGCCCTGTGCTAGATTGCCCGGGTCGCTCACGACCCATTGCGCTTTTGCTGTGAGGCTGGCAAGGAAGCAGCCCATGCACAGCATGAGAATTTTCTTTTTCATGATGTTTCTGTTTTAATGGTGAATAAAAATCTGTTGAAAGTCAAAGTCCCATTTTTCGCCCTTTGGACGGCGGATTACGGAGGATAGGCTTGTGCACCGGTCTCGGACGGTCTACCTCTGCCACTTTTTCTTTCCCGTGTCTGAGGGATGCGAAGAATTCGTCAGCATAAGGTCTGCGGCTGGTAACCCGGACTAATCTGTTATCCAGTTCTTTGTAGGCTTTCTGTGCCTGACGGGATTGTTCTTCCGGGGCTGCGGTCTTGTCAATACCGTATTTGACCAGAAAATCCGGTTGCACATTGATAAGGTCGTTTGAAGCATCCGGTGACACGGCGATACGCCCCAATTTGTCAAGCTCCCGGTCAAGTCCCTCAAGATAGAAGTCCGGCAGACGGACTCCGGGGATATTCTCGACCGCCTTTTCAGCCGCCGCGCACATCTCGGCTTCTATACGGGGAATGTTCATCCTGACATCAGGCTCAATGCAGCAGTCATCCCTGTCCATCAGATAGCTTTCGAGCCATTCATAGGTACTGCATTTGTCCTCAATGCCATAGCGCAGCTTGACGTAGGTCGATGGCACCATGCTGTATGAGGCGAGTTCGCATAGTTCAGATACATCCCGGCTCTTTCTCTGGAAGTCCAATATTCTTATTGCGGATATTACTTCACTATGTGGCGGGCGTTCAATTCTATTCATCGGATATTTCGTACATCCCCAATCACGCATAATGGTGTACATTGCGAACAAACCATGCACTGATGTGGCTTCCCATGGTGGGATATCCGTCAGTTGAGAGCCGTGTTTCGCCATAAATGGAGTATCCGTCAATACATCCATCATATCTACGGATTCCTTGTTCATCGTTGATATGGGAGAATCGAAGGGTTCGGATTTCGCTATCAGCAGGGCGATCTGTTCAATAGCTTTTTCCGAATGACTGTACTCCCGGATAAGCTTTGCAAGTTCCCCGTGATTGTACACACCGGCAAGACGTTTGGCTTTTTGAGCAATCTCCTGCAATTCCCGGTGGTCCGGTTCCCGGAAGCGACCGACAATCCGATGTCTTATCCATTCGGTAAATTTCATGTCTTTCTTGATTTTTGAATGTTACTTACTGTTACGTTTGCTCTCTGCGAGCTGCCTTATTGCAAGCTCTATGTTGCCGCCGAGTTTGTCCGTAAGGCGCATGAGTTCCAGTTTTTCCGTTTCTTCAGTGGTGTAGCAGTAGGCTAAGCACCCAGCGCCTTGTCATATTTCTATGGTAGGTTTCCGAGTACTCGCCTCCGAACCGGACTTACAAGTCTCCCTGTATCCGGCTCTCCACTAATTAATTCAGTCTGATTCTTCGGTCGGGGTCTATTTTTGCATGACACTTTGAGCAGACAGCCAAAGTTTTTCGTCTTCGAGCTATCATTTTCTTTTCCCAGTCGGATTTACCTTTCAGGTCTTTAAGTTTGCGAACGTGATGCATTTCGAGTTTATCGGTAGCACCGCATAATTCGCAAACTTGGAGCTTCAGCCTTTCCATAAGGCTGTTACGTCCACCTGTTATGGAAACTGTCCGTGGAATAGTGTCACAGTAAATATTCCCTGCAACCTTTTTGCGTTTGAAACCATCATGATAAAATGATTGGTAAAGTGTCTTACCCTTGCTATTTTCATATGCCACTTGGAAAAACTTGTTCTTTTTATATTTCAGAAGTATTTTCTTTACAGATGATTTGTATTTGTTCGCAAATACCTTATACATGCTGTATGACATAATGTGATAGAAAGAATTGATGACATAGCTGTTATTGGCTATTGAGTAATAATTATAGAACCCTCGGATTTCGGCATTGAACTGACTGACTATTTCCAAGTCATCCAAGTTCAGCATGTACGTTCTGACGATGGATTTCCAAACCTCTTTGCCATTGACGACCGCGATTCTTGCGGCTTTATAATCAAAGAGTTTCTTCCGCATCGTTTCAAAATTCAGGTACAATACAGGCTTGTGTCCGAATGCACGAACCGTTTTACCGTACTTATCCTTACGTAAATCGTTACACCTACGTATAAATACGTCATATCCGAGAAATTTCGCTGGTTTCTGCGCATTGGTTATCAGTGTCTTTTCGTCTGACAGTTCCAGTTTAAGAGCTTCATTCAAATAATTCTTAATATCCTCTTTTACTGTTTTGCAGTCTTCAAGATTACCGGTAATTCCAATCAGAAAGTCATCTGCGTATCTCACGTATTTTAACCGTTTGATACTGCTGTCCATTTCATTACGTGCCGGATAGTTGTTCCGTTCTTCTCGTAGCCGCTTAATTTCGGCGGTCATCTGTTTCCTTACCTTTACATCTTTCTCATTCTTTAGTTTCTTTGCCAGTCGGTATCTTCGCTGTTCGTAGAGCTTGTATCGAGCGTCGCCTTTTCTTGTTACCCCTTTATTGAACCGATTGATGTATTCCTTGATGTACTTGTCGAACTTGTCAAGGTAGATGTTAGCCAGTATTGGGCTGATAATCCCGCCTTGCGGAGTTCCACTGTACGTTCTATGAAATACCCAGTCTTCCACATATCCGGCATTCAGGAATTTTCTGATAAGCCGCAAAAATCTCTCGTCGGCGATACGTTCCCGAAGAATATTAATCAGTACGTCATGATTGATATTGTCGAAGAATCCTTTAATATCGCCTTCAATAAACCATTTCACGGCAGTGAATGTCTTTTGTATATCTATAAGAGCAGTATGACAACTTCGTTTGGGACGAAACCCATGTGAAGTATGTTCAAAACTACCTTCATAGATTGCTTCAAGTATCATTCTGACTACTTCCTGTACCAGCTTATCATCAAAAGAGGGTATGCCAAGCGGACGTTTTTTCCCGTTTTTCTTAGGTATGTACGTCCTTTTGGACGGATTAGGCTGATAAGTCTCATTTTTAAGACTGCCAATCAGTTGTTCAACTCGGTCAATACTCATTCCGTCAATGGTTTTACCATCGGCTCCTGCCGTCATGTTGCCTGTCTTGCTGTAAATATTCTGATAGGCTACATAAAACATTTCCTCGTTAAACAGCACTCTATACAGCCGCTCAAACTTATAGTTCAAGTTACCGCTGTGTTTACTCAGACTGTTCAACACATTTTCTGGATTTCTCATGTCTCTCACATCTTCCTTTAAATTGTTAAACTTAATTAGCTGCTCCCCTTCGCCATGTACAAGGCGTTACCCTGCTCAGACTACTATGGAAGCTCCGTTGCCATGCCGGATATTCAGGGGCAGACCCCATAGCCCTACAACTGGCTTTCCGGTTTAGGCAATCCCCGTTTAGAAATTTGACGACTATTTGGCTCGATAGATTGTCGGATACGACTTTCGTCCTTTACTACTTATGGTAGTTGCCTTGCGGTAAGTTTATGCTACTCCTGCTACGTGTCATCAGTGTAGTACCGCAACATAACGGTATAATTCCGAAGAATTATTCAACTGTCTTCCGTCATTGCCCAAGGATACGACTGCTCGGACTATCGTTCAACCAATGCAGGCTTTATCCTCATATCTATCATTTTAACTTGCCATTCGGTCGCAGCCTGACAGTTGGCTGACTTATGGCTTTACCAACGTGCTATGTTCCCTTGTGGGGTTTTCCCCTCCGGTTAGCGGTTGTTAATGGGCATTTTAAACACTTGCCCAGTCGCTTGCCAAAGCGACATTCGTCAAATTCCCTTTACGGGCGCACCATATATTCTTCAAGCGACACCTCGGTGGCATAGACTGCTGACTGTGAGCCTCCGAGACCAATCCACACTTCCTTGTACTTTCGGGAAGGATTGTTTGCCATGTTGATGGAAAGTATCTGCGCCCGCTCCTTGTCGGTCAGACCGAGCAACGCTTGGATCTCATCGAACTTGTTCATATACTTGCGCTGGTCAAGGAGAATCTTACAGTCACTATTATTAATGATGGTACCCTTGACAATCGGGGAAGAAATGATGTCCTCCACTTCCTGGGTCACGACCACGGCCTCACCGAAAAACTTTCTGACGGTCTTGAAGAGGTACCGAAGATATTCCGCCATACCCTCCTTGCTAATGGCTTTCCAGGCTTCTTCCAATAATATCATCTTGCGGATTCCTTTCAACTTTCTCATTTTGTTGATGAAGGTTTCCATGATGATAATGGTGACTATCGGGAAGAGTACTTTATTGTCCTTGATATTGTCCAATTCAAAAACTATGAAGCGTTTACTCTGTAAATCAAGCTGTTTGTCAGAGTTAAGCAGGTAGTCATACTCGCCACCTTTGTAGTAAGGCTCCAATACATTGAGGAATCCCCATACGTCAAAATCCTTCTCACGGGTTCGCTTCTCTTTTAGGATATCCTGATACTCGTCACGGATAAACTCATAGAAGGTATTGAAGGAGGGTTTTATGCTGCTGTCCCTGCGGATTTTCTCCAGAAAGAGATTGACCGCATTGGATAGCGCCACCTCCTCGGCACGTGTCGGCGGCTCGTCGTCACGCTTCCACAGGGTAAGGATAAGCGTCTTGACGGATTCTTTCTTCTCGATATCGAAAATCCCGTCTTCCACGTAAAAAGGATTGAAAGCTATCGGATCTTTTTCTTCATAAGTAAAATAAATCCCGTCCTCGCCGTGTGTCCTGGCATGGATAAGGCTGCACAGTCCCTGATAGGAGTTTCCGGTATCCACCAACAGCACATGCGCACCCTGCTCGTAATACTGGCGTACCATGTGGTTGGTGAAAAAAGATTTCCCGCTGCCCGAAGGTCCGAGGATGAATTTGTTCCGGTTCGTGATTGTGCCGTTCTTCATCGGCAGGTCGGAAATATCCAGATGGACGGGTTTTCCGGTCAGGCGGTCCACCATACGGATGCCAAACGGGGAGAGCGAGTCCTTGTAGGAGGTTTCCCCGATGAACAGGCACAGGGCCTGCTCGATAAAGGTGTGGAAACTCTCCTCGGACGGGAAATCTCCGGCATTGCCGGGTATTGCCGCCCAGAAGAGGGTCGGCACATCCACCGTGTTGTGGCGCGGTTTGGCTTCCATCAACGCCAGCTGGCTGCCCACATCGTTCTTGATGCGCTTCAACTTTTCCCGGTCATCGCTCCATGCCATGACATTGCAGTGCGCACGGATGGAAACCAGCCCTTTGCTGTGTGCCTCGTTCAGGTACTCCTCAATCCATTCGCGGTTGATCTGGTTGGAACGGCTGTAACGGGAAAGCGAGTGCATGTTCCGTGCGGTCTGCTCGAATTTCCTGAGAATTTCAGCCGAATCATCAATGAAGAGATACTGGTTCACCACATGGTTGCAGGTAAGCAGGATGCCTATCGGTGCGGCAAAGGACAGCCGGCAGTCGCTCCGGTCTGTCGAGAGCCTTTCATACCGGCAATCGGTTGACACGTTCGACGGCAGGTCTTCCGGATCGGAAAGCGTATGAAGGCACAGGTAGTTGTCGCCCACCTTCATTTCTCCGGCACCGAGTGACAGATCCTGCAAGCAGGTAGCATCTTCCTGCGACATGGAAAAATACTTCTCGATGATGCCGGCGGAATTGTTGCTCCCGATGATCTCCTCATCCGTCAGGCGGATGATACGTAGCAGGCCGCTGTCGTTTACGATGCGTTCGAATTGTCCGCAGCACTCCATGAACCGGGTGACGGTTTCCTTGTCCTGCATTTCCTTGGGGATAATGAATCCCCTTGTAAGTGCATTGAAACTGCTGGTTGTCCGGCTGTGTTCCTTCGTGGTTTTCGTAAGGAACAGGTAACAGGTATGCTGCAAATACGGCCGCTCGTTGAAATGGCGTTCGAAACTGCGGCTCAGAAAGCTCAGGTCTTCCTTGCAGATATCCGGCTTATATCCCTCTTCGATGAAGAAGTCCTGCTTGTGTACGATGCTGTAGTTCGGCAAGACCTTTACCGCTTTTGCCCAGGTGGAGTGCATGGACTCGTACCCGGCACGTGTCAGCGTGAACAGTTCCGGCAGTTCCACCCGGTATGCCACGGTGATGTCCGCATCCTTGCTGATGATGCAGCCGTTCTCCACGGCCAACAGCGGAAACTTGCTTTCCAGCGTGGCTGTTTTCATTACGTTTTTCATGCTTTTCTGTTTTTAATGGTTGGAGAAAACAACCGGAGGAACTTTCTCCGGCTGATGATGTAGCGGGGATGGCTGCGCAGCGCATGGAGTTTCATAAGGCCCCATTCACCGTATTTCGAATTCATCCTGAAAGTGCCCCAGACCAGCACCGATGCGGAAACGACCCCGAAACCGATGCAGACCCACTGGTCGATACCTGCCATGTACATGACGACGAAGATTACGAACAACGCGAGCAATCCTCCCGCAAAGATGAACAGGTACTGGCTCTTGAGTCCCTTGAACTCCGGGCTGCGCCCAATCCCCTTGTTGACATTGAATTCCGCCATATTACAGGAAGAATGAGCGTAAGATGGTGGCAGCGACAATCAGGAAGATACACGCACCGAACCAGCTGGCGGCAGTCTTTGAGGTGTCCGGGTCACCTGACGAGAACTTGGAATAGACTTTCACGCCTCCGATAAGGCCGATAACGGCACCGATGGCGTAAATCAGCTTGGTGCCGGGATCGAAATACGAAGTGACCATATTGGTAGCTTCCGTAATTCCACCGATACCGTTGCCCTGGGCGGATGCCCCCATTGAAACCAGCAGCGTCATGGCTGCCAAAAAGAATCTTTTTTTCATGTGTCGAAACTTTTAATTGGTGAAACAAAAAATGATTTCGACTGCGAATATATAATGCTTAATTTATTGATTTACAGACTATACGATATGTGACACCGTATGACATCACGTTACATCGGAAAAAGATTTTGAGCTGTTCAAAAAGGGCTTTTCCATCAATGTTAAACAGAAAAACAGGGATAAGAAGAAAGTGGAATTTCATTCCTTCCGGCAAAGGCAGCCCCGTTTCCGCGGCTACTTTCGCAGGAATGAATACATGGTGCGTAAAGCGGATACAGTCATAGCCTATTGGGAATCTTTAGCCGAAAGGGGGAACATACTACACGGTGAGCAAGGCGTTTGAAAGCGGCAAACCGGTCTCAATCTTTATGAAAGGATGAAATAGCGGCTGTCTGTATTGGAATGGAAAAGCGAAGTGTGAAAGCCGGCTTTCACACTTCGCTTCTGTTCATTTTACACGTTTTATACATTGTCTACACCTCAGAACCGGAAAAGGAATCTGACATAGAGAAAGCACACCGATATCACATCGACATGCCTTCTGAAACTAT